>SL_7KL_010_BRINEDRAFT_10000745_pt1 | contig 15569 bp, 13 predicted proteins | sample SodLak_010_BRINE_FD_10663 | JGI IMG/M metagenome (IMG submission 10663)
GGGGAGGCGGGTATCGTCAAGCTGGTGGCGGGGCCGGAATTCACCAACGAGCAACATCTCGACGCGTTCGGCATCCCGCGCTGGGGCCGGGACCGGATCGGTGTCCGCGTGCTGGCGGAGATCTGGGGCGAGCCCTCGCCGGGGCTGCTCGCCACGGGGACCTTGATCGCCTCCTCCGGCCAGGGCTCGCTCTGGGGGCGCGCGGCCTTGGGGCATGCCCTGCATCCGCAGATATTCCTGGGTCCGGAGGTGAGCTTCTACTTCGAGACGGATTACACCGAAGCGGCGGCGGGGCTTCATCTGACAGGCCTGCGCCTCTGGCGATTCCGGTTTCGCCTGAATGGCGGGGTGACGTTCACACAGGGGAGTGCACCGGGCGGTTATGCCGGGATTTCCGGCCATATCGCCCTTTAGGGCTTCATCCGACCTGACGGTATCATACTCTACGAAGCCTGCTTGCAGCGAATTGGATCATGACACGCAATTTGTCTTGACCCGAACAATCGCCTCCGGTATTTTTCGCGCAACTTTTGGAATGAGAATCACAGGCAATGAGCACGCTTATTCTCGTAATTCGGGCGCCATCGACGGAGCGGGTATGACCCGCAAGTCCGGCGATGGCGTATGAGGCCCCCACGGGGCCTTTTTTATTGCCTGAACCATCAACACCAAACCACTCACACAAACGCCGCCCGCAACATCAAGGATATCCGGAAACTCCCCCGGTAGAACGTTGAAGGAAAGTCGATCATGAGCGAGATGATGACCGGAGCCGAAATGGTCGTCCGCGCCCTGCAGGATCAGGGTGTCGAGCATATCTTCGGATATCCCGGGGGCGCCGTATTGCCGATTTACGACGCGCTGTTCCATCAGGATTCGGTCGAGCATGTGCTGGTGCGCCACGAGCAGGGTGCGGTTCATGCGGCAGAGGGCTATGCCCGCTCGACCGGCAAGGTCGGCTGCGTCCTCGTCACCTCCGGCCCCGGTGCGACCAACGCCGTGACCGGTCTCACCGATGCGATGATGGATTCGATCCCGCTCGTGTGCATCACCGGTCAGGTGCCGACCCATCTGATCGGCTCCGACGCCTTTCAGGAATGCGACACGGTGGGCATCACCCGCCATTGCACAAAGCACAACTATCTCGTGAAGGACATCGCGGACCTGCCGCGCATCCTGCATGAAGCCTTCTACGTGGCCGCCAATGGCCGCCCCGGCCCGGTCGTGGTCGATCTGCCCAAGGATATCCAGTTCCAGACCGGCGCCTATGCCCGCCCGACCAGCAGCGAGCACAAGACCTACCGGCCCGCCGTGAAGGGCGATATCGAGAAGATCCGCGCCGCGATCGAGCTGATCGGCGCCGCCAAGCGCCCGGTCTTCTATACCGGCGGCGGCGTGATCAATGCCGGCCCGCACGCCTCCGAACTGCTGCGCGAACTGGTGCGGTTGACGGGTTTCCCGATCACCTCCACGCTGATGGGGCTCGGCGCCTATCCGGCTTCCGACAGGCAGTTCCTCGGCATGCTGGGCATGCACGGCACCTATGAGGCCAATCTGGCCATGCATGGCTGCGATCTGATGATCTGCATCGGCGCGCGTTTCGACGACCGCATCACCGGGCGCCTCGATGCGTTCTCGCCGAATTCGCGCAAGATCCACATCGATGTCGATCCCTCCTCGATCAACAAGAACGTCAAGGTCGATCTCGGCATTGTCGGTGATTGCGGCTACGTGCTCGAGGACATGGTGCGCCTGTTCCGCTCGATGTCGCCGCAGATCGACAAGCCGGCCCTGGCGCAATGGTGGGAGCAGATCGAGACCTGGCGTTCGCGCAAATGCCTCGGCTACCGCCCCTCGAGCGAGACGATCAAGCCGCAATTCGCGGTCGAGCGCCTGTATCAGGCGACGCTCGGCCCCGCCGGTCGCGGGCGCGATACCTACGTCACCACGGAGGTCGGCCAGCACCAGATGTGGGCGGCGCAGTATTTCGGCTTCGAAGAGCCCAATCGCTGGATGACCTCCGGCGGCCTCGGCACGATGGGCTACGGCCTGCCGGCGGCGATCGGCGTGCAGATGGCCCATCGCGACGGGCTCGTCATCGACATTGCCGGCGAGGCCTCGATCCTGATGAACATCCAGGAGATGTCGACGGCGGTGCAGTACCGGCTGCCGGTGAAGATCTTCATCCTCAACAACGAATATATGGGCATGGTGCGCCAGTGGCAGGAGCTCCTGCATGGCGGGCGCTACTCGCAGAGCTATTCCGAATCGCTGCCCGATTTCGTCAAGCTGGCCGAGGCCTACGGTGCCGTCGGCATGCGCTGCGACAAGCCCGACGATCTGGACGGTGCGATCGAGGAGATGCTCACCGTCGACCGCCCGGTCATCTTCGACTGTATCGTCGACAAGACCGAGAACTGCTTCCCGATGATCCCGTCGGGCAAGGCCCATAACGAGATGCTGTTGAACGAATATCTCTCGGAGGACCGGCAGGATATCGGAAGCGCCATCGACGACAAGGGCAAGATGCTGGTTTGATCTTCGCGCCGTCGGCGGCCCTCGGGGTCGCCGGCGGACATTGCTCCGGGCAATGCCGTTGCATCCTTTGCGTGCCTGTATAGGCTTGAACAGAACCCTGAAGCTTCAACAGTACAGCCACCGGAGATCCGATGCCGACGCTCGTCATTGCCAACAAGATCTACTCCTCCTGGTCACTGCGGCCCTGGATTCTGATGCGCCATTACGGGCTGCCCTTCGAGGAGGTGATGATCCCCCTCGATCAGCCCGATACCCGCGCGCGCATTCTCGAATATTCCCCCGCCGGCAAGGTGCCGGTGCTGATCGACGGCGATGCCGTGGTCTGGGAATCGCTGGCGATCCTGGAGGCGCTGGCCGAGCGTCATCCGGATCTGCCGATCTGGCCGCGCGACCCCGCAGCCCGCGCGCTGGCGCGCTCGATTGCCGGCGAGATGCATGCCGGCTTTCGGGCCCTGCGCGCCGCCTTGCCGATGAATCTCGGGCGGCGCTACGCCCATCGCGATCGCGGCGAGGACGTCGCGGCGGATGTGGCGCGCATCACGGACTTGTGGCGCGATGCCCGCGACCGGTTCGGCGCTGGCGGGCCCTATCTGTTCGGTGCCGATTTCACCGCGGCGGATGCGATGTATGCCCCCGTGGTGACCCGCCTCGACACCTATCAATGGCCCGTCGAGGCCGATATCCGCGCCTATATGGATGCCGTGCTCGCGCTGCCCGCCTTCATTGAATGGCGCGAACAGGGCTTGCGCGAAAGCTGGCTCGTCCCGCATGACGAAGTCGACGAGCCGGCGATCGAGAATTATCGCGACGGTCTGTGACCCGGTGCGACGACCGGGCACGGCGGGTCGAACCACGTGCGAATCAATAAACAACAGGGCGATGCAACGATGAACAGTCAGACCCACTACCCGGAACAGACGGTCACCCAGACGGTGAACCGCCACACCCTCGCGGTGATCGTCGATAACGAGCCGGGTGTCCTGGCGCGCATCGCCGGCCTGTTCTCCGGGCGCGGCTACAATATCGAAAGCCTCACCGTCTCCGAGACCGAGCACGAAAAGCACATCTCGCGCATCACCATCGTCACGACGGGCACGGCCAACGTGATCGAGCAGATCAAGTATCAGCTCGAGCGGCTGGTGCCGGTGCACCGCGTCGATGATCTCACCGTCGACGGGGCGGCGCTGGAGCGCGAATTGTGCCTCGTCAAGGTGGTCGGCAAGGGCGAGCATCGGGTCGAAGCGCTGCGGCTGGCTTCCGCATTCGGCGCACGCACGCTCGATGCGACGCTGCATTCCTTCGTCTTCGAGCTCACCGGTGCGAGCGAGGAGGTCGAGCGTTTCATCAATCTGATGACGGCTGTGGGTCTCAAGGAAGTGGCGCGTACCGGCATCGCTGCCATCAGCCGTGGCGCCGAGGGAATCTGAGCGGAATCGGAGCGCGGCAACTGCCGCTTCTCGCCGTCGGGACCGGATGAGGCATCGGGCGATGATCCGCCCGGTGCCTTTTTGCGTCATGTCTTTGGAAAATGCCGCAACATCCTCGAAACAAAGGCGGCTCAACGGTTTGCCGTTTACTGCATCGCCATGGCCGTAGAAAATCGCGTACAGGGCCCACGAGGCGCTTGACAGCGACGAAGGCGCGCCGTACACCCGCGCCATCGCCGCAGACGAACGCGGCGGGAACGGAAGCGGGCGTAGCTCAGTCGGTTAGAGTGCCGGCCTGTCACGCCGGAGGTCGCGGGTTCGAGCCCCGTCGCCCGCGCCAGTTCGACCTGGTTCTCCAAAAAAATTCATATCAGCAGAAAACAACTCTTGCGTGCCGTAACGGCAAGTGTGGGAGATTGTGGCGTCTGAGCGGGCTTACTTGCGCGAGGCACTGCCTTTCCGCGACGCGGTACGTTTGTGCCAGGCGATACGGCTCCGCAAGGTGATGCCATACGACGTTGCTTCATATGCAATTGATAACATATATAAACATTCATTGACTGCAAAAGACAATTTATAGCGACCGGTGATTTCACGAACCGCGCTGATTGATATCTCGTGTTTCAAATTAACGATTGGGAAGCAACATTCCTGTAGCCTCTGAGTGTCACAGAGACCCGAGGCCGTACAATCATGTTGATGACACCCCCAGGCACCAATCACCGCCGCTCGGAACGGATGCGGTCCTTCATGGCCGCGCGAATCCTCTACAACAAGGGGATGATGAAGGTCGATTGTACGATCCGCAACACCTCCGATGGCGGCGCCAAGCTCGAGGTTTCCGGTTCCGTGACGCTGCCTGAGCATTTCGACCTGCACATCCCCCAGAGGAACGTCACGCGCAAGGTTCGGCTAGCCTGGCGCCAGGGCGATTTCTGCGGCGTCGCCTATCTCGATGCGGCGCCGTCCGAGAGTGATGCGCCACCGGAAATGAGCGAGGAGACCGAGGAGCACCTGCGGGCCCGCATCAGGGAGCTGGAGGGCATGGTGACCAGGCTCAATGCCAGAATTCAGGAACTGACATCCGGTTGATCAGCATCCGGGTGGGGCAGGGCGGCGGGTGTGCTGCGCCGCTCGAAGACGCTGACGTCATTGGCCAGCAGCACCGCGAGCGGACGGGTCTGGTCGAAGGCGGCGAAGATGATCGCCAGCATCGATGTCATCGGCACGGCGAGGATCGCGCCGGGGACCCCCCAGAACGCATACCAGAACGACAGGGCGACCAGGACGACGAAGGGTGAGAGATTGACCCTGCGGCCGATCATGCGCGGCTCGAGAAAATTCCCCACCCACATCTGCGCCGCCGTCAGCATTCCCGCGAGCAGCAGTGTCAGTGTCAGCGAGCCGAACTGGGCGATGCTCAGAAGCACCGGAAAGGCGACCCCCAATAGCGAGCCGAAATAGGGGATGTAGTTCAGAATTCCGATGACGAGCGCCCAGAACAGCGCATAATCGACCCCGAAAAGCCAGAGGATCACGAAGGACAGGCAGGCGAGGATGATGTTGATAAGCGTCTTCACCGCCAGATAATCGGCGATGCGTTCGTTGATGTCGGAGATCACCGCCATGGTCTTGTCGGCCTGGCCCTGCCCCGGGAGCGCGACCGAGATCTTGTGAGCGAAGCTCCCGGCCTCACCCGTGAGGAAGAGCGCGTAGACCACGGCCATGAACAAGACACCCACGAGGGCTCCCACGGAGCCGGCCAGCCCGCCGATCAGCCCCGTCATGTCGATCCGATCGATGGTGACGGCGCGCACCGCCTGCCAGTCGGGATTGCCGGCGGTGCCGAACATGGCCATCACCTGCGTCACCATCCGCTCCAGATTGGCCTGGTAGCCCGGCGCCGATGCCACGAGATCCCGCACGGTGACGATCACGACGCCGTTGAAGGCGAAGATCACCCCGATGAATCCCATCAGCAGCAGCAGGCGCCGCACCAGCGAGGGCAGCAGCCGCGTCACCGGCCAGCGCCCGAGTGCACGCGAGGCGTTNGACATCACGTAGGCGGAAAGCACTGCGATGACGATCGGCAGCAGGATGTCTTTTCCGACCACGAGCAGCCAGCCGACCATGATCGCCAGAAAAACGGCGAGGCACAGGATGATCAGGGTGCGCACCGAGTCGGGCGCCTTCTCGCTGTCTCGGCGCATGCCGCCTCACTTCCCGCCATTGCGTGCGTCGCGATCGACTGTGCTGAGCCACACCCGATCGCTCCCTCGTGATCGACGATAGCCGCATGCGCCGCAGGAGAAAAGGCGCCTCAATGGACAGGCTCAATCGACCGGGCGCGGGCGCATCGGCATATCGGGGGAGGGTGCGGGTGCGGGTGCGCTGCGATCCTCGCGTGGCGGATCGCGCGGTGTGTCGGATGGCACGGTGATGCGCAGGCCCTGGCGCGGCCGGTTGCCGCCCATGCTGCCGCGCGCGCCGCTGCCGCTGCCGGTGGCGGCGACGGGCGGTTCCTCTCCGCGCAGGATCGTCGCGGTCTCGGCGCTGACGAGGGGCGCGTCGGGATTTTCTGCGCAATAGGCGATCAGCGCGTCGACGGCGCCCTCGATTCCGTCGATATCGAGCAGCGGGCGCTGGCCGGTTCCGATGTAGTAACCATGCAGCCAGATGCCGATGCTGCGCTTGCGCGCCGATCGCAGCCGGTCGAACTGGGCGCAATCGACGCGCATCATGTCGACAGCCCGATTCTGGGCCTGCGCGGCGCCGTGCGGCGCTCCGGAAAGGGGCAGGATCGCGAAAACGGCGCAGAAAGTCGAAAAAACGGTGCGACGCAACATCACAAACCCTCCCCAACGAGAAACGAATCGCTATTTCCGCTATAGTAACAGTCTCAGGCATCCGATGCGCGCCGGTGCGGAGGGTCTGCCGGCAGCGGGTTCCGGTCCGGAATCCGCCCGTGTCGGTTCTTGTGTTTGCGTGGTGGCTGGGATAAGCCTCGCCCGCGAGGTTTGCGGATGCGAAGAAGGCGTGCCGGGCTGGCGCGCAGTCATCGCGGTCGGGCCGGGATTGTGATCGGGAAGGTCGACGTATGGACAACCTTTTGATGGATTATCTGCCGCTGGTGATCTTCATCGCCCTGGCCATGGTGATCGGGGGTGCGTTGCTCGTGGCGCCGTTCGTCGTCGCGCACAGCAATCCCGACAGCGAGAAGGTCTCGACCTACGAGTGCGGCTTCAACGCCTTCGACGATTCGCGCATGCGCTTCGACGTGCGCTTCTATCTCGTCGCCATCCTCTTCATCATCTTCGATCTGGAAGTGGCGTTCCTGTTCCCCTGGGCCGTGGTCTTCGGTGAACTGGGCTGGTTCGGCTTCTGGTCGATGATGATCTTCCTCGGCGTGCTGACCGTCGGATTCATCTACGAATGGAACAAGGGAGCCCTGGAATGGGATTGATCGATCGCGACAACCGCGTGCTTTCGCCCAATGCCGAGGGTGCGGCACTTTTGCAGCGCGCGCAGGACAACCCTGCCCAGGCGAAGGATCCGTTCTTCTCGGAGGTGAATGCCGAGCTGGCCGACAAGGGCTTCCTCGTCACCTCCACGGATGATCTGATCAACTGGGCCCGCGGCGGCTCGCTGATGTGGATGACCTTCGGCCTTGCCTGCTGCGCGGTCGAGATGATGCAGATGTCGATGCCGCGCTATGATGCCGAGCGCTTCGGTTTCGCGCCGCGCGCGAGCCCGCGTCAGTCGGACGTGATCATCGTCGCCGGCACGCTGACCAACAAGATGGCCCCCGCCTTCCGCAAGGTCTACGACCAGATGCCGGAGCCGCGCTACGTCATCTCCATGGGCTCCTGCGCCAATGGCGGCGGCTATTACCATTATTCCTATTCGGTGGTGCGCGGCTGCGACCGCATCGTGCCCGTCGATGTCTATGTGCCCGGCTGTCCGCCCACGGCGGAGGCGCTGCTCTACGGCGTCCTGCTTCTGCAAAAGAAGATTCGCCGCACCGGCACGATCGAGCGCTGAGGTCGAGGATCATGACGATGATTGCGCAGGACGAGATCGCGGCCCTCGAAAAGCTCGAGGCGCATATCCGCAAGGGGCTCGGCGAGAAGCTCGCCGATGCCGTGATCACCCATGGCGAGCTGACCATCACCGTCGCGCCGGAAGCGATCCGCGACACGGTGGCCTGGCTGCGCGATGATGAAGGCTGCCTGTTCAAGTGCTTCATCGATATCTGCGGGGTGGATTACCCGGCCCGCGAGAAGCGCTTCGACGTGGTCTATCATTTCCTCTCGCTGCGGCTTAACCAGCGCATCCGGATCAAGGTGATGGTGGATGCGCAGACGCCGGTGCCCTCGATCATCGATCTGTTTCCCGCCGCGAACTGGTTCGAGCGCGAGACCTATGATCTCTACGGCGTGATCTTCACCGATCACCCGGATCTGCGCCGCCTGCTCACCGATTACGGCTTCGAGGGGCACCCCCTGCGCAAGGATTTCCCGCTCACCGGTTTCGTCGAGGTCCGCTACGACGATATCGAGGGGCGTGTGGTCTATGAGCCGGTGAAGCTCACGCAGGAATTCCGCAATTTCGATTTCCTCTCGCCGTGGGAGGGCACCGATTACGTGCTCCCGGGCGACGAGAAGGCCGATCAGGCAGGCAAGGGCTGAGGAAGGCGCTGACGTCATGGGCGAGCACGACATTCGCAATTTCTCGATCAATTTCGGCCCGCAGCACCCGGCGGCGCACGGCGTTTTGCGCCTCGTGCTGGAGCTCGACGGCGAGATCGTCGAGCGCGTCGATCCGCATATCGGCCTGTTGCATCGCGGCACCGAGAAGCTGATCGAGCACAAGACCTATCTGCAGGCCACGCCCTATTTCGACCGGCTCGACTATGTCGCGCCGATGAACCAGGAGCACGCCTTCTGCCTCGCGATCGAGAAGCTGGCCGGCATCGAGGTGCCGCGCCGGGCCCAGCTGATCCGGGTTCTGTATTGCGAGATCGGGCGTATCCTGTCGCATCTTCTCAATCTGACGACCCAGGCCATGGATGTGGGCGCGCTGACGCCGCCGCTCTGGGGCTTCGAGGAGCGCGAGAAGCTGATGGTGTTCTACGAGCGCGCCTCCGGGGCGCGGCTCCACGCCAACTATTTCCGGCCCGGCGGGGTGCATGCGGATCTGCCGCCGGAGCTGATCGACGATATCGAGGCGTGGTGCGATCCGTTCCTGAAGGTGGTCGACGATCTCGACGACCTCGTGATGAAGAACCGCATCTTCAAGCAGCGCAATGTCGATATCGCCGTGGTCGATATCGACGACGCCTATGCCTGGGGCTTCTCCGGCGTGATGGTGCGCGGCTCGGGCGTCGCCTGGGACCTGCGCAAGTCGCAGCCCTACGAGTGCTACGAGGAGATGGATTTCGACATCCCCGTGGGCAAGAACGGCGACAATTACGACCGGCAGATGGTGCGCATGGAAGAGATGCGCCAATCCATCCACATCATGAAACAATGCATCGCGAAGCTGCGTGCGCCGGACGGGCAGGGCCCGATCACCACGACCGACGGCAAGTTCGCGCCGCCGCGCCGGGGCGAGATGAAGCGCTCGATGGAAGCGCTGATCCACCATTTCAAGCTCTACACCGAAGGCTTCCACGTGCCGGAAGGCGAAGTCTACGCGGCTGTGGAAGCGCCGAAGGGCGAATTCGGCGTGTATCTCGTCTCGGACGGCTCCAACAAGCCGTATCGCTGCAAGATCCGCGCCCCGGGCTTCGCGCATCTCCAGGCGATGGATTTCCTCTGCAAGGGGCACATGCTGGCGGATGTGGCGGCGATCCTCGGCTCGATCGACATCGTGTTCGGCGAGGTCGATCGCTGAGCCCCGGTCGAGGGTGATGCGTCGCGCAGCGCGGCGCGAGACAGGTTTGACGGGCGGCACCGTTCGGCGGTGTCGCGGATTGAAAAAAGGCGATCACGATCATGGCCGTTCGCAGGCTCGCACCGGAAGCGGTTCAACCGAAAGAGTTTTCCTTCACGCCCGAGACCGAGGCGTGGACGAAGCAGCTCGTCGCCAAATACCCGCAAGGCCGGCAGGCCTCGGCGGTTATCCCGCTCCTGTGGCGCGTCCAGACCGATTGCGGTGGCTGGCTGCCGCAAAAGGCGATCGAGGCGGTGAGCGAGCGGCTGGAAATGCCGTATATCCGCGTCTACGAGGTCGCGACCTTCTATACGATGTTCAACCTCGAGCCGGTGGGCAAGTTCTACGTTCAGATGTGCGGCACCACGCCCTGCATGCTGCGCGGCTCGAACGAGATCCGCAAGGTGCTCGAAGAGCGCATCGGGGCGCAGCAGACGGTCTCCGATGACGGGCTGTTCTCCTGGCTCGAGGTCGAGTGCCTCGGCGCCTGCTGCAACGCGCCGATGGTGCAGATCAACGATGATTACTACGAGGATCTGACGCCGGAGAATTTCAACAAGCTGCTCGACGATCTCGCCGCCGGCAAGAAGGTGAATGTCGGCTCCCAGACCGGGCGCAAGTCTTCCGAGCCGCAAGACGACGTCAAGACGCTGACCGATCCCGCGCTCTATGACGGCTCCCTCGTCGGCGCCTGGCGCAAGCGCTTCGAGGAAGAGGCGGCGCAGCGCCCGGCTGAGGGTAAGGACAAGGCGGAGAAGGAAAAGACCGGGAAGGAATCGCTCGAAAAGGAAGCGAAGAAGGCCGAGAAAGAGGCCGCCGTCGCGCCCAAGAAAGGCCATCCCGATGCCGGTCGCGCAACCGAGCGCCCTGTCGCCGATGCGCCGGCCCAGCAGAAGGCCGCCGGCGAGGAAGCCGTCGATCTCGAAGCCGAGGACAAGGACATCGCGGAAAAGCTCGCCGCGCTGTCAAAGGACGCTTCTCCCGAGGAAAAGGCCGATGCGGTGGGTTCGCGCCCCAAGGCGTTGAAGAAACCGCGCAAGGACAAGCCCGACGATCTCAAGAAGATCAGCGGCATCGGCCCGGCCAACGAGGAAAAGCTGCACAATCTCGGCATCTATCATTACGACCAGATCGCCCAGTGGGGGCGTCCGGAAATCCGCTGGGTCGGGCAGTTCCTGTCATTCGCCGGGCGGATCGACCGCGAGGACTGGGTCGCCCAGGCGAAGGCGCTCGCCGCCGGCGACACAGAGTCCTGAGAGGAAAACGACATGCTGCAGGACAAGGACCGCATCTTCACCAATCTCTACGGCTTCCATTCGCCGGATCTCGATGCTGCGCGCAAACGCGGGGCCTGGGACGAGACGAAGTTCCTGATCGATCAGGGGCGCGACTGGATCGTCGACGAGATGAAGAAATCGGGTCTGCGCGGGCGCGGCGGCGCGGGCTTCCCCACGGGGTTGAAATGGTCGTTCATGCCCAAGCAGAATGACGGGCGCCCGCATTATCTCGTCGTGAATGCCGACGAATCCGAGCCGGGCACCTGCAAGGATCGCGAGATCATGCGCCATGATCCGCATCTGCTCGTCGAGGGCTGCCTGCTCGCCTCCTTCGCCATGGGGGCCAATGCCTGCTACATCTATCTGCGCGGCGAATACATCGCCGAGCGCATCGCCCTCCAGCGCGCCGTGGACGAAGCTTATGAAGCCAGGCTCATCGGCAAGAACAACCTGCATGGCTGGGATTTCGATCTCTACGTCCATCACGGCGCCGGCGCCTATATCTGCGGCGAGGAGACGGCCCTGCTCGAGAGCCTGGAAGGCAAGAAGGGCATGCCGCGCCTGAAGCCGCCATTCCCGGCCAATGTCGGGCTGTATGGCTGCCCCACCACCGTGAACAACGTCGAATCGATCGCGGTCGCCGGCACCATCCTGCGCCGGGGCGCGGCCTGGTTCTCGGGGCTGGGCCGGCCCAACAATGTCGGGACCAAGCTGTTTTGCGTCTCCGGCCACGTGAACAAGCCGTGCAACGTGGAAGAGGAGATGGGCATCACCTTCCGCGAACTGATCGACACCCATTGCGGCGGGATTCGCGGCGGCTGGGACAATCTGCTCGCGGTGATCCCCGGCGGCTCCTCGGTACCGATGGTGCCGGCGGAGCAGATCGCCGACGCGCATATGGATTTCGACACGCTGCGTGATCTGAAATCGGGCCTCGGCACGGCGGCGGTGATCGTGATGGACAAGTCCACCGACATCGTGCGCGCCATCACCCGCATCTCCTATTTCTACAAGCACGAGAGCTGCGGCCAGTGCACCCCCTGTCGCGAGGGGACGGGCTGGATGTGGCGCGTGCTGACGCGGATGTCGGAGGGCAGGGCGCAGAAGCGCGAGATCGACATGCTGCTCGAAGTCACCAAGCAGGTCGAGGGTCACACGATCTGCGCGCTGGGTGACGCTGCGGCATGGCCGATTCAGGGCTTGATTCGCCATTTCCGGCATGAAATCGAAAAGCGGATCGACGATTATGCGGCCAACCCGCATTCCGATCCGGTACGCGTGGCGGCGGAATAACCGGTTGAAGAGTAACGTGCGGGCGCGAGCGGAAACGAACAGGACGACGGCACCATGACCAAACTCATCGTCGACGGCAAAGAAATCGACGTCCCGGCCGAATACACGCTGCTTCAGGCGTGTGAGGAGGCGGGCGCCGAGATCCCGCGCTTCTGCTTCCACGAGCGCCTCTCGGTCGCCGGCAATTGCCGCATGTGCCTTGTCGAGATCAAGGGCGCGCCCAAGCCGATCGCGAGCTGCGCCTGGGGCGTGCGCGATTGCCGCCCCGGCCCCAATGGCGAGCCGCCGGAGATTTCGACCAAATCGCCGACGGTGAAGAAGGCCCGCGAGGGGGTGATGGAATTCCTGCTGATCAACCATCCGCTCGATTGCCCGATCTGCGATCAGGGCGGCGAGTGCGATCTGCAGGACCAGGCCATGGCCTATGGCGTCGATTCGAGCCGCTTCCACGAGAACAAGCGCGCCGTCGAGGACAAGTATATCGGCCCGCTGGTGAAGACCTGGATGAATCGCTGCATCCACTGCACCCGCTGCGTGCGCTTCGCCACCGAGGTTGCCGGCGTGCCGGATCTCGGCGCCATCGGGCGCGGCGAGGATATGGAGATCACCACCTATCTCGAAAAGGCGATGGGCTCGGAGCTGCAGAGCTGCGTCGCCGATCTCTGCCCGGTCGGCGCGCTCACCTCCAAGCCCTATGCCTATACGGCGCGGCCCTGGGAGATGACCAAGACCGAATCGGTGGATGTGATGGATGCGGTGGGCTCTGCCATCCGGGTCGATTCGCGTGGTCGCGAGGTGATGCGCATCCTGCCGCGCGTCAACGAGGCGATCAACGAGGAGTGGATCACGGATAAAACCCGCCACATCATTGACGGCCTGCGCCGCCAGCGCCTCGACAGGCCTTACGTGCGCGAGAACGGCAAGCTGCGCCCCGCTTCCTGGCAGGAGGCGTTCGGCGCCATCACGAAGGCCGTCGGCGCGGCCAGCCCCGAGCGCATCGGTGCCATCGTCGGCGATCTGCCGGCGGTGGAGGAGATCTACGCGCTCAAGGAGCTGATGACGGCGCTCGGCGTGGCCAATCTCGACGCCCGCCAGGACGGCGCGGCTCTCGATCCGGCTCTGGGGCGTGGGTCATACGTGTTCAATTCGACCATCGAGGGGATCGAGGAGGCGGATGCCATCCTGATCGTGGGCTCCAACCCGCGTATCGAGGCCTCGCTGGTGAATGTGCGCATCCGCAAGCGCTTCCGCATGGGCCCGCCGCCGATCGGCGTGATCGGCGAGAAGGCCGATCTGACCTATGATTACGATTATCTCGGCGCCGGCCCGGACACTCTGGCCGATATCGCCTCCGGCAAGCATCCCTTCGCGAAGGTCCTGAGCGAGGCAGAGCGTCCGCTGATCATCCTCGGCCAGGGCGCGCTGATGCGCGAGGACGGGGCGGCGATCATGGCGCTCGCCGCCAAGGCGGCGGAGACGGTCGGTGCCGTCACCGATGACTGGAACGGCTTCAACGTGCTGCACACGGCAGCTGCCCGCGTCGGCGCGCTCGATCTCGGTTTCGTGCCGGGCGAGGGCGGCCTCGATGCGCAGGCGATGGCCGGCGAAGGCGCGCTCGACGTGCTGTTCCTGCTCGGCGCCGACGAGATCGCCATCCCGCCCGGTGCCTTCGTGATCTATCAGGGTACGCATGGCGATCGCGGTGCGCATCGCGCCGACGTGATCCTGCCCGGCGCGACCTATACCGAGAAATCGGGCACCTTCGTCAATACGGAAGGGCGGGTGCAGATCGCCAACCGCGCGGCCTTCCCGCCCGGCGATGCCCGCGAGGACTGGGCCATCCTGCGTGCCCTGTCCGATCAGCTCGGTCACAAATTGCCCTTCGACAATCTGGCGCAGCTGCGCGAAAAGCTGTATGCCGCATATCCGCATATGGCTTCAGTCGATGCGATTGCGCAAAGCGACGTGGCGGCGGCGGTCAAGGCTGCGGCCGGGCTGAAGGGCAAGCCGGGGGATGCGCCGTTTGCGAGCCCGGTCAAGGACTTCTACCTGACCAACCCGATCGCGCGCGCATCCGCGATCATGGCGGAATGCTCGGCGCTTGCCGCCGGGGAGAGCCGCGAAGCGGCCGAGTGAGCCAGGATACGGGACAAAAACATCATGCCGGAAATTCTCCTCACCGTGCTGCTCATCGCCTTCAAGAGCCTCGTCTTGATGGTCTCGCTGCTCGTCTTCATCGCCTATATCCTCTATGCCGACCGCAAGGTCTGGGCGGCGGTGCAGCTGCGCCGGGGGCCCAATGTGGTCGGGCCCTGGGGGCTGTTGCAGAGTTTCGCGGATCTGCTCAAATTCGTGCTCAAGGAGCCTGTGATTCCGGCGGGCGCCAACAAGGGCCTGTTCCTGCTCGCACCCTTCATCCTGGTGGTGCTGGCGCTGGCGGCCTGGGCGGTGATTCCGGTCAATGAGGGCTGGGCGATCGCCGATATCAATGTCGGGATCCTGTTCGTCTTCGCGGTGTCGTCGCTGCAGGTCTATGGCGTGATCATGGGCGGCTGGGCCTCGAATTCGAAATACGCCTTTCTCGGCGCGCTGCGCTCGGCGGCGCAGATGGTCTCCTACGAGGTCTCCATCGGCTTCGTGATCATCACCGTGCTGCTCTGCGTGGGCTCGCTCAATCTGACGCAGATCGTTCTGGCGCAGGACAGTGCCTGGGGCATCCTCGGCTGGTTCTGGCTGCCGCTCTTCCCGATGTTCGTGATCTTCCTGATCTCGGCGCTGGCGGAGACGAATCGCCCGCCCTTCGATCTGCCGGAGGCCGAATCGGAGCTCGTGGCCGGCTTCATGGTGGAATATTCCTCCACGCCGTACCTGCTCTTCATGCTCGGCGAATACGTGGCCATCATAACCATGTGCGCGCTGATGACGATCCTGTTCCTCGGCGGCTGGCTGTCGCCGATCCCGTTCGCGCCCTTCACCTGGGTGCCGGGTCCGGTCTGGTTCGTTTTGAAGATGTGCCTGTGCTTCTACATGTTCGCCATGACCAAGGCCTTCGTGCCGCGCTATCGCTATGACCAGCTGATGCGGCTGGGCTGGAAGGTGT
>SL_7KL_010_BRINEDRAFT_10000746_pt1 | contig 15568 bp, 10 predicted proteins | sample SodLak_010_BRINE_FD_10663 | JGI IMG/M metagenome (IMG submission 10663)
AGACCTTCGAGGCCAACGCGCTGCTCAAGGCGCGCGCCTGCGCCCGCGCCACGGGCCTGCCCGCCATCGCCGACGACTCCGGCCTGGCCGTGGACGCGCTGGAGGGTGCACCCGGGGTGTACAGCGCCCGCTACGCCGGCGAGGACGCCGACGACGACGCCAACAACGCGAAGCTGTTGTCCGAGCTCGCCGAGGTCCCCGACGAGCGGCGCACCGCCCGGTTCGTGTGCGCCGCCGCCGCCGTCGGCCCGCAGGGCGGTGAGATCGTGCTCCGCGGGGTGATGCCCGGCCGCGTCGTGCACGAGCCCAGGGGTGACCACGGCTTCGGCTACGACCCGTTGTTCGTGGCTGATGAGACCGGTGACGCGCGCACCAACGGGGAACTGACACCTGAGGACAAGGACGCGATCAGCCACCGCGGCGCGGCCTTCCGGATGCTGGCCGACCACCTACCCGCAGTGCTCGCCGCGCCCAACGAGGAGCGATGAGCGCCGCCGACACCGGCGACGGCATCTCGGCCGACACCGCCGCCGTCACCTCGACCGACACCGCCGCCGACACCGAGGTGGCACCGATCCGTCGGCTGTGGGCCTACGCCCAGGGCCACCGTCGGCGGCTGGTCATGGCCACCGTGACCTCGGTCATCAACACCGCCGCGGACATCGCGCCGCCCTTCCTCATCGGCATCGCGGTCGACATCGTGGTCGTCGGTGAGGACTCCCTGGTAGCACGGCTCACGGGCGTGGTGGACCCGCGGGGACAGCTCGTGGTGCTGGCCGCCCTGACCGTGGCGGTGTGGCTGCTGGAGTCGGCGTCGCAGTACGTGGCCGACGTGCTGTGGCGCAACCTCGCGCAGACGATCCAGCACGAGGCCCGGCTCGACGCCTACGCCAACGTCCAGTCCCTCGACCTCGCCAGCTTCGAGGACCGCTCCACCGGTGGCCTGCTGGCCGTGCTCAACGACGACGTCAACCAGTTGGAGCGCTTCCTCGACCGCGGCGCGCAGGAGCTGATCACGGTCGCGACCTCCGTGGTCCTGATCGGTGCGACCTACCTGGTGCTCTCACCGGTGGTCGGGCTGGTGGCCTTCGCGCCGATGCCCGTGATCATCTGGGGGACGCTGCGCTACCAGCGCCGCCTGGAACCCCGCTACCGCGTGGTGCGTGAGCGGGTCGGTGACCTCAACGCCACGCTGGCCAACAACCTCGGCGGCCTGGCCACGATCAAGGCCTTCTCCGCTGAGGCCCGCGAGCTGGAGCGGGTCACGGCCGACTCGCAGGCCTACCGCGACGCCAACCGGGACGCCATCCGCCTGTCCTCGGCCTTCGTCCCCCTGATCCGCATCGCCATCCTGTTCGGCTTCACCGCCATCCTGCTGATCGGTGGCATGCAGGCCCTGGAGGGCGAGCTGGCGGCAGGGACCTTCAGCGTGCTGGTCTTCATCGTCCAGCGGCTGCTGTGGCCCCTGACGCGGCTCGGGGAGACCTTCGACCAGTACCAGCGCGCCATGGCTTCCACCCGCCGGATCCTGGACCTGATCACCGAACCCGTGGGGCTCACCGACGGCGACACCCCGCTGCCCGAGCCCCGGGGCGAGCTCTCCCTCGAGCAGGTCCACTTCGCCTACCGCGACGGCGCCCCGGTGCTGCGCGGTGTGGATCTGCACGTGCCGGCCGGTCAGACCCACGCCGTGGTCGGGGCGACCGGTGCGGGCAAGTCCACCCTGGTCAAGCTGCTGCTGCGGCTCGAGGACGTCACCGGCGGCGCCGTCCGGCTCGATGGGTACGACGTCCGTGAGTTGCGTGTGGACGACCTGCGTGGCGCCTTCGCGCTGGTCAGCCAGGACGTGTTCCTGTTCCACGGCACCGTACGGGAGAACCTCGTCTACGGACGCCCCGACGCCACCGACGTCGAGGTGGAGGCCGCCGCACGCCTCGCGGAGGCCCACGACTTCATCGCCGCGCTGCCCCGCGGCTACGACACCCTGGTCGGGGAGCGGGGTCAGAAGCTCTCCGGTGGGCAGCGCCAGCGGGTCTCCATCGCCCGTGCCCTGCTGTGCGACCCACCCGTGCTGGTCCTCGACGAGGCGACCTCTGCGGTCGACAATGAGACGGAAGCCGCGATCCAGCGGTCCCTGGCCCGCGTCACCCACACCCGCACGACGCTGGTGATCGCCCACCGGCTGTCCACGGTGCGCCACGCCGACCGGATCCACGTGCTGGAGGCGGGTGAGGTGGTCGAGGTCGGCACCCACGAGCAGTTGCTGGCGAGTGACGGGCGGTACGCGGCGCTGTGGCGGGTGCAGACCGGTGAGGTCGCGCCCAGCCTCGGGTGACGCGCACGCGGCTCACCGACGCACGATCCGGCGCCCGTCGATGTCGTGGACGTCCACACGGATCCAGAAGGACCGGCTACCGGGCAGTGCCCAGGGCTGGAAGTCATAGGCGTGCAGGGCTTCGATCTCCGGCTCGGCGGTGACGATGGATGCCCGTCCACGCACCATCACCGACCAGGCGACCCGCCGGTCGGCATCGCCCTCGTCCGCCTGGATGACCACGACCTGGCCCGCCGCAGCGGAGCCGAGCTTGGAGCCCGGTGCGGCTTGCAGGTAGACCGCGCCGTCGTGGAGCAGGTGGTTCACGGGGAGCACGACAGGTGCGCCGTCGACCACGAAGGCGATGCGGCTGTAGGGCGCCTGCTCGAGACGGTCCACGCAGGCGTCCCGACCGAGGACGATGAGATCTCCCGGGCGCGGCGGTGAGGTCACCCTCGGCTCCTTGGTGTCGGTAAGCGCGGGGCGGCAGGCGCGTGGCGGTAGGCGACGCGCCGCGGCGCCCGCTGCGGCGAGGCTACTGGCGTGGTGCTGCGCGTCAGCCGACGGAAGGTCAGGGGTGGCGTACCCCGTGACCTGCGAGTACCGCGCGGTAGCCCTGGTGGTAGCTCGGGTACGCGGGTGTCCAACCGCTGGCCCGCAGCCGCGCGTTGGAGCACCGCTTGTCGCCACCGCGGCTGCGGGTCACCGGGCCGCGCGGGGGAACCGCCACCCCCAGTTCGCCGGCCAGGAAGCGCAGCACGTCACCGAGCAACGCCGGCGCATCGTCGACGCCGAGGTAGCAGGCAGCCGGCTCCTGCGGCATGGTGGCCAGGTGGAGGAGGGCATCGGCGGCGTCGTCGCGGTGGATCCGGTTGGTGTGCACATCCGGTTCGGGCCGCACGGCCTGGCCGGTGCGCAGTTGTTGGAGCAGCCGTTCACGGCCCGGCCCGTAGACCCCGGCGAGCCTGAGCGACACCGTCGGTACGGGACGTTCCCACAGGGCCTGCTCAGCGTCGACAAGGACCGCGCCCGTGGGGCGCGTGGGCACGGTCGGGGTGTCCTCGTCCACCTCGGAGCCGTCCTCCACGCCGTAGACCGCGGTGGAGGAGGTGAACACCACCCGGCGCAGTGGCGCGCCCGTGGCCTCAAGGGCGTCGAGTACCTGCGCCGGTGCGTCCACGTAGGCACGTCGGTAGGTGGCCTCGTCGCGACCGTCGGCGGCGATCGTGATCACCACCACCTCGATGTCGTCGGGCAGGTCCACCGGTGCGCCGGGCAGCTCAGCTGCGATCGGCAGCAGCGGCGCCGGCAGCAGCTCCGCGCGACGTCGTAGGGCATGGACCCGGTGCCCGTGGGCAGCCGCACGCAGGCCCAGTTCGGTGCCGAGGTCGCCGCTGCCGACCACCAGCAGGTTCATGGGTGTGCCTTTCCGGTCACGAGCCGTGGGCGTCGAGGGCGGCGACGATGCGGTCGTTGAAGTCGCCCCACACCTCCCGCGCCCAGGGCCCGAACTCCTTGTCGGCGAGTTCGACGGCAGCCACACCGCGGGTCGGATCGACCCACAGGAAGGACCCGGAGCGACCGAAGTGGCCGAAGGCCTCAGGCGGGAGCAGCCGGCCCATCCAGTGGTCGTCCTTCGATCCTTTGATCTCGAAGCCGAGCCCCCAGTCGTTGGGCGAGCGCCGGCCGTAGCCCGGGACGACCCCTTCCAGGCCCGGGTAGGCGACGCGGGAGGCCTCGGTCAGCAACGCAGCGGGCAGCAGGGTCGGTGCCAGCAGTTCCCTCGCGAAGCGCAGTAGGTCCCCGACGGTGCCGCGTCCTCCGTGGCCGGCAGCGCCTTCCAGGGTGGTGCGGGCCATCCTGAGCGGTTCGAACACCTCGATGGCCAGGTGGTCGGCGAAGGGCAGCCCGACCCGCTGCTCGACGAGTTCGCTCAGCACCCCGTAGCCCCAGTCGGCGTAGATACGGCGTTGCGCAGGTGCGCGGTGGTTGCCACCGGGCGTGGCGGCCAAGCCTCCCGCGTGGGCGAGGAGGTGGCGCACCGTCACCTCCTCGAAGGTCCCTGGCACCTCGACGGGCTCGTCGAGGCGCAGATGGCCGTCGGCGGCGGCGAGCAGGACGCCGTAGGCGCTGAGCGGTTTGGTCACCGATGCGAGCCACAGTCGACGGTCCAGGGGGCCGTTGGTCGCCACGGTGGCAGTACGGTCCGTGACGCCGACGGCCACGGTCTCCGGTTCCCAGCCCTGCACCTCGGTGAGGACGTCGTGGAGCGCGGTGCTGTCCATCGGCCCTCCTGCCCCTGCGCCCCGATGCGGTGCCGCGTCGCGCGCTGCGGTGCCGCGTCGCGCGCTGCGGTTGGAGATGACACGCTACCGACCCCTCCGCCCTCAGTTCCCGGCCCTATCGTGCCGATGGTCCTGGTGCGGGCTCACACCGTGGGGCGCCGTCGGTGAAGGAGAGGGCCAAGGTGGACGAGTCGTTGCTCGGTGAGGTCATGGTGGCACGGCAACCCGTGGTCGACGCGGAACTCGAGGTGGTGGGCTACGAACTGCTCTTCCGCGATGAGTTGGGCCTTCCACCGGGGGATGGCGATGAGGGTGTGCGGGCCACCGCCACGGTGCTGATCGACGGGCTGCTAGCGCTCGGGCGTGAGATCACCACCGACGGTGATGACGCCTTCGTCAACGTGCCCGTGTCCTTGCTGCGCTCCGGGATCCTCCTCGACCTGCCTCCCGACGGACTGGTCCTTGAGGTGATGCGCGACGCCGCTCCCACGGAGGCGGTGCGTCACGCCCTGCGCGAGCATCGCCAGGCCGGGTTCCGGCTCGCGCTCGACGGGATGCTGCCGCAGGATCTGCGGATGCCCTTGCTCGACGAGGTCGACCTGGTCAAGGTCGATGCGCGCATGGCGGGCCAGGAGGGTGCGCTGAAGCTGGTGCGGGATCTCAACAGCCGTGACACCCCGGTGGTCGCGGAGCGTGTCGAGGACTCCACGACCTTCGACCGGTTCGTGGGGGCGGGCGCGAGTCTGTTCCAGGGCTTCTTCTTCACGCGGCCTCGGGTCGTGCGCGGGATGCGGCCCCTCGGGTTGCCGGCGGCGCACCTGAGCCTGTTGCGCGAGGTGGCGCAGGCTGAGGTCGATCTGCGGCGTGTCGAGGAGTTGATCCGCAGCGACCTCACCCTGTCCGACCGGTTCCTGCGCATGGTCGATGCCCTGAGCGGGTGGAGGAGCGTGGAGTCCGTCCACCACGGCCTGGTCCTGATGGGTATCCGCCGGTTGCACCGCTGGGTCTCACTGCTCGTGCTGTCCTCGGTGGAGACCGACGTGCCCTCCGAGCTGCTGACCACCGCCAGCGTGCGCGCCCGCTACTGCGAGGAGCTCCAACGCCAACGCGGGGTCCCCGCGGGGCTCGATCCCTTCTCCTTGGGGATGTTCTCCGTGCTCGGGCCCGATGGTGTGCTGCCGGAGGCCACCTTGCACGAGGTACCGGTCAGCGACGAGGTCCGTGCGGCGCTGCAGGGGCGCCCGGGGGAGCTCAGGGACCTGCTGGAGATCACGATGGCCGCGGAGCAGGCGGATTGGCAGCGCCTGGTGGCCCTTGGGCGTGGGCTCGGTCTCGAGCCGCGGGATCTGGCCCGCTCCCACCACGAGGCGCTCAGGTGGTCCGCCCAGGTCCGCGACGCCACCGGCTGATCCTGCGCTGCCCGGACGCGGCACGGTCCCACACCTGACAGGTGCACCGACCTCGGTCAGCAAGGGCCCTCCGTCCGTCGCGGGGACCACCCCGGCACGGTTAGCGTGGGACGGTCTGGAGGTTGAGCCGATGGCGACCCGACCTTGGCACGCGCTCCACAGCGATGAGGTCCTCGATCACCTCGAGGTCGACCGTGATACCGGTCTGTCCGCAGAGCAGGCTGCCCGCCGGCTCGAGACCGAGGGGCCGAACGAGCTCGGGCGCGATGAACCGCGCGGCAACCTCGACATCGTGCTGTCGCAGTTCAAGAGCCCCCTGATCTACATCCTGCTGGTGGCCTTCGTGGTCACCCTGCTGATCGACGAGTACACCGATGCCGCCGTGATCGCGGCGGTGCTCGTCATCAACGCGGTCATCGGCTTCATCCAGGAACGCAAGGCCGACCGCTCCGTCCATGCCCTCATGCAGATGGCGGCACCCCGCTCGCAGGTGGTCCGCGACGGCGAGGAGCGGGAGATCGACGCCATCGACCTGGTGCCCGGCGATGTGGTGCTGCTGACCTCCGGGACCCGCGTGCCCGCCGATCTGCGACTGGTACGCACCACGGCCCTCGAGGTGGACGAGTCGCTGCTCACGGGAGAGTCGAAGCCTGCCCGCAAATCACCCGACCCCGTGGCCGAGGACGCCCTGGCCGCCGATCGCAGCAGCATGGCCTTCATGGGCAGTGCGGTGACCAGCGGCCGTGCCCGGGCGGTCGTCGTGGCGACAGCCCTCGATACCGAGCTCGGCACGATCGCCGAGTCGATCCGGGCCGAGGAGAAGCCGGAGACCCCGCTGCAACAGCGGATGCGGCGCTTCGCGAACATCATCGCCGTCGCCGTACTCGCCTCGACCCTGGTCGCCTTCCTCCTTGGCCTTGCGCTGGGCGGTGCGGTCGATGAGATGTTCCTCACCGCGGTGGCGCTGGCGGTGGCCGTGGTGCCCGAAGGCCTGCCCGTCGCCTTCACCGTGGCGATGGCGCTGGGCGTGCGGCGGATGGCGCAGCGCAACGCGATCATCCGCTCCCTGCCGGCTGTGGAGACCCTCGGCAGCACCAACACCATCGGTTCCGACAAGACCGGCACCCTGACCGCGAACCGGATGACCCTGGTGCGTGGCTGGACGCCCGACGGCTGGGTCCGTTTCCTCGACGACCCTCGGGGCGAGGGCGGCGATGACATCGTGCTCGCAGCTGAGCATCTCACGACCCATCCTGACGGCGCCCTGGCAGCGAGCGTGCGCACGGCGGTACTGACCAGTGAGGCGGAGCTGGTCATACGCGACGGCCAGATCGTGGACCGCCGAGGCGATCCCACCGAGGTCGCGCTGCTGGCCGCTGCCTGGGCGGTCGACCACGATCCCCGGGAGCTCACCGACGAGGTCGAGGTCCTCGCGCATGTGCCCTTCGAGTCGGACCTGCGCTACTCCTTCGTAGTGGTCCAGGAGGCCGATCCCGTGCTGCGACTCAAGGGTGCGCCGGAGCGGGTCCTCGAGTTGTGCGACCACATCTACGGTGAGGACGGTCCGGTGCCGCTGGATCGGGGGGAGGTGCTCGCCCTCGCCGAGGACATGGCCGCAGAGGGCCTGCGGGTCCTCGCGCTCGCACAGCTCACCCTGGACGTGGAGACCGCTGCCAGTATCGACGAGCACACCCCACCCGTTCCGGAGGGCCTGACCCTCACGGGACTGGTTGGCATGCAGGACCCGCCCCGCGACGGCGTGCGCGACGCCATCGCACGCGCCCGACAGGCAGGTATCCGGGTGCTGATGATCACCGGCGACCACGCCGTCACGGCGAGCGCGATCGCGGACCAGCTCGGCATCAGTGAACGTCCCGACACCCTCACCGGTGCCGAGGTGGAGCGGATGTCCGAAGCGGAGTTGCGCGACGCGGTGCTCGAGGTCGACGTCTTCGCACGGGTCGCCCCGGACCACAAGTTGCGGGTGGTGCGGGCGTTGCGGTCCCACGAACAGGTCGTCGCCGTCACCGGGGACGGGGTCAACGACGGTCCGGCGCTCAAGGCGGCGGACATCGGTGTGGCCATGGGGCGCAGCGGTACCGACGTTGCCCGTGAGGCCAGCGACATGGTGCTCACCGACGACAACTTCGTCTCCATCGCCAACGCCGTGGAGGAGGGCCGGGTCGTCTTCGAGAACGTCCGCAAGGTGACCTACTTCCTGCTCTCCACGGGTGCCGCGGCGATCGTGGCCATCATCACCTCCATCGCCCTCGAGCTCCCGCTGCCCTACGTCCCGGCCGCCCTGCTCTGGCTCAACGTGGTCACCAACGGTCTGCAGGACGTGGCTCTGGCCTTCGAGAAGGGGGAGCCCGATGTCCTCGATCGACCGCCGCGCCGCCGCGAGGATCCGATCATCAACGCGGTGCTGTGGGAACGCACGGTGCTCACCGGGGTGACCATGGCCGTTGGCAGCCTGTGGGTGTTCACCTGGTCGATCGCCGATGGGCTCAGCCTCGATCAGCAACGGGGTGCTGCCCTCACCACCCTGGTGGTGGCCATGGCTGCCCATGTCTACAACGCGCGTTCCGAGCGGCGATCGATCGTGGCGACCCACGTCCGTGGCAACCCGTTCCTGCTGATCTCCACCACCATCGCGCTCACGATCCACATCGTGGCGAGCTACTGGGAGCCCACGCAGCGGGTGCTGCAGATCGCACCGGTGACCGGCAACGGGTGGGCGCGGATCGCCGTGGTCACCCTGGCGGTGGTGCTGGTCAGCGAGGCCCACAAGCGGCTGCGGTCCCGACGCTGAGCCTGGTACGTGATCCTTGTCACGCCGCCCCTAGCCGCTGGCAGGTCCCGCCGGCGCAGCCCGCAGGCTGTAGCGCAGGTGCATCGCGCAGTGCTTCGCACCGTGGTCGTTGCCGGTGATGATCACCCCGGCGGTCCGGCCGTAGTAGGCGTCCTGCCCATCTGCGGTCAGCGCCTACAGCGTGTGGTCGAACCAGTGTCGCACGACCTCGAGCAGCTCCTGGGCGTGGGCACGGTCGCTGACCAGGTGGTCCGCGCCGATCAACGGATGGAAGCCCTTGGGCTGTCGGGCTGTGGCGAAGATCCGCTCGCCCTGTTCCACGTCGACGACCTGGTCATCGGGCGCGTGGATGACCAGCAGCGGTCGTTCCAGCCCGGCGACGGCACCTGACTGGTCGTGGTCGTCGAGCTCGTCGAGGAAGGCGTCGGACAGGACCACGTCGCGGCCACCGATGCGCACGGCGAACCGGTCATCCTCGATGCGGTGGCCCGTGGAGAGCAGCCGGCGCAGGTGCGAGGGGGAGGCCGGCGCGTTCAAGGTGACCACGGACCGCACGGTGTGCAGACGAGGGCTCGCGAGCAGGGCTGCGGCGCCACCGAGGCTGTGGCCGAGGATCCCGCAGGGACCCGCGCCGCGCTCCAGCAGCGCCGTGGTCGCTGCGGTGAGATCACGCACGCTGTGGGCGACGGTGGTCTCCGCGAGCTCGCCCTTGCTGTCACCGAGTCCGGTGAAGTCGAAGCGCAGCACGACGTAGCCGGCCTGCTCCAGGCCCCGAGCCAGCCGGGTCATGGTCTGGATGTCCTTGGAACAGGTGAAGCAGTGGGCCAGCAGGATGCTGCCGCTGGCGTCGCCCTCGGGTGTGTGCAGCACCCCCGAGAGCTCCGCGCCGGTGCTGCCGGGGAACCGTAGATCCGCAGTGGGCACGGTAGGACTCCAGATCGTCTGCGCTGTCTGCGCTGTCTGCGCTGTCTGCGCTCTCTGCGCGCTGTCGATGGTGACGCTAGCTGAGGATGGGCGGGACGACGGTGCGGTTGCCAGCCTCGGAGCGGGAGATCCCGCCCGTCGCACTCAAGCTTGACCGCGAGGGGCGCCAGGCCTCGTCAGGCGCGGTCCTGCGCCGCTGGTTCCTCCGGCGTCCCGGAGCCGGGTTCCGCAGTGCATCCGGCCAGCACCACGAGGACGGCGAGCGCGGTGATGCGCAGTGACGGTCGAGTGACGGTGGCCGGTTCAGCCGTGCCGGTCCGGCCGCACCGTGGTGCGGCGACCCTTGATGGTCGACGCCCTCAGCGCCTGGATCACCTCGTCGGCTGCGGCGCGGGGGATCTCGACGAGGGAGAAGTTCGGGGTGATGTCGATGTTGCCGACGTCACGTCCGCTGAGCCCGGACTCGTTGGCGATGGCCCCGACCAGGTCCTTGGGGCGGATCCCCTGGCGGTGGCCGGCCCCGATGTAGATCCGGGCCTTGTCGGCGTCACGGGCTCCACCGCCACCGCTCCCGCCGCCCTTGCCGGGGCCACCTGTGCGGTCGGCACCCCTGCTGGTCCTCCCGCCGGTGCCGCCCCGCCCGCCCTTACCGCCGCGTTCGTCGTGCAGGCGGATCTCGGGCAGTTCCGTGTCATCGGCGTCGCTGCCGGCCACGGTCTCGTGGACCAGCGACACGGCTGCGAGCGCGACCTGCAGCAGGTCGAACTCGTCGCTCAACGACTCGACCACGCCCCGGAACCGCTCCGGATCGGTGTCGTTCAATAGCCGCGCCTCCAGGGTCTCCCGGGTGCGCTCCAGGCGGCGAGCGCGCAGGTCGGCCACCGAGGGGATCGACTCCACCTCCAGCCGGATCCGGGTGTGCTGCTCGATGGCACGGACCAGCCGGGACTGTCGTGGCTCCACCAGGGTGATGGCCACACCGCTGCGTCCCGCGCGTCCCACCCGCCCGATGCGGTGGACGTAGGACTCCGGTGCGGCAGGGACGTCGTAGTTGATCACGTGGCTGAGGTGGTCGATGTCCAGGCCACGGGCGGCCACGTCGGTCGCCACCAGCAGGTCTGCGGTCTGGTTGCGCAGCCGCTCCATGACCCGGTCGCGCTGCTCCTGGTCCATCCCGCCGTGGAGCGCCTCAGCGCGGTACCCGCGCCCGTTCATCACCTCGGTGAGGTCATCCACCTCGTTGCGTGTGCCGCAGAAGACGATGGCGGCATCGGGTGCCTCCACATCCAGGATCCGTCCCAGCGCCGCCGGCTTGAGCTGGCGGGTCACCACATAGGCGCTCTGGCGTACCTGCGGGGTGTGCTGCTGGCCGGCCTGCTCACGTCCGATGGTCACGCGCACCGGATCGGTGAGGTAGCGGGCTGCGAGCCGATCGATCCGCCCCGGCAGCGTCGCGGAGAACAGGACGGTCTGGCGGGTCGGAGGGGTCGCCGCGATGATGGCATCGAGGTCGTCGGCGAAGCCCATGTCCAGCATCTCGTCGGCCTCGTCGAGCACCACCACCTCGACGGTGTCGAGGTCGAGGGTGCCACGGGTGAGGTGGTCGACGGCCCGGCCCGGTGTCGCCACGACCACGTCCACCCCGCGGGCCAGCGCCTTGAGCTGGCGCCAGATCGGTTGGCCGCCGTAGACCGGCAGGACACGGGCCTCCAGCTGCCGCCCGTAGGTGTGGACGGCCTGCGAGACCTGCATCGCCAACTCGCGGGTGGGGACGAGGACCAGTGCTGTCGGTGCGGTGCCGCGGTCACCTGGCGGGAGCCGCTCGAGGATCGGCAAGGCGAAGGCTGCGGTCTTGCCGGTGCCCGTGGCCGCCTGGCCGAGCACGTCCTGGCCAGCCATCATCGGACCGATGGCCTGGCGCTGGATGGGGGTGGGCTCCTCGTAGCCCTGTTGCGTGAGGGTGGCGAGGAGTTCGTCGCGGAGCCCGAGGGCGGCGAAGTCGTCGAGGTCAGCGAAAGTGGTCATGTACGGGTCCTGGCGGGGTGTCGATGGCGCTGCGGCATGCGCGGCAGTTGGCCGAGAGGTTGTCCGCCGCCTGGCGGCAGCGTGCCGCAGTGTCGCGGGTCACGCCGACCGGTGGGCCATCCTGGTGGCGTCGTGGTGGGGGAGACCGTGAGCGACGGCGTCGGGGACGTCAGCCGCCGTGAGCGCGGGATCCCACAGGAAGCCCTGTCCCCGCGGACAGCCGAGGCGCTGGAGGTGTTGCAGTTGGGCAACGGTCTCCACGCCCTCGGCGATGACCTCCAGCCCCTGCGCGGCGGCGATGGCCAGGACCGCTGCCACGATGGGTTCTGCCGCAGGCTCGCGGCCGAGCGGCTCGATGAAGGAGCGGTCGATCTTCAGCCCGTGGAAGGGGAAACGTCCGAGCTGCGCGAAGGAGGAGTAGCCGGTGCCGAAGTCATCGATGTGGATGCGCACGCCGAGGTCGGCGATCGCCTCCACGGTGGCGGTGGTCACAGCGCTCTGGTCGGCGATGGCGGTCTCGGTGATCTCCAGGCTGATGCGATCGGGATGCAGCCCGGTCTCCGTCAGCACCCTCGCCAGGGCGGGGACGAGCTCCACGTCCAGCAGCTGTCGAGCGGAGAGGTTGATCGCGAGCCCGATACCGTGGCACTGTCCCGCGGCATCCCAGGTGGCGAGCTGGTGGCAGGCCTCACGCAGTACCCACATGCCGATGGGCACGATGGCGCCGTTGCGCTCCGCCAGCGGGACGAACTCCGCTGGTCCGATGCTGCCGAGCTCACCATGATCCCAGCGCAGCAGGGCCTCCACGCCGGTGATCCGCCGCTGGCCGAGATCGACGATGGGTTGGTACTCCAGCCTGAGCTGGTCGGTGACCGAGGGTGTCGCCAGCTCGTACTCGAGCGTGAGCCGGCGTTGCTCCTCGCGGCGCAGCTCGTCGTCGCACACCCTGATGGTGGTTGCGGTCGCGGCCTGTGCTGCGCTCAACGCCAGGTTGGCGTCGCGCAGCACGCTCGCTGCGGAGCTGCTCTGCTGGCCGGCCAGGGCGACCCCGAAGCGGGCCCGCAGGAGCACGCTGCCCCCTCCCGGGGTGACGAAGGGCTCGTTGAACAGGTCGGCGTACCGCTGCGCCGCGGCCAGCGCCGCCGCCTCGTCGTCGGGGCCGGGGATGAGCAGCCCGAACTCGTCACCACTGGTGCGGGACACGGTGGCAGACTCGCCGGCGGTCTCGACCAGGCGCTGGGCGACGCTACGCAGCAGGTAGTCGCCGGTGCGGTGACCGATCCGGTCGTTGATCCCGGACATGCCAGCGAGGTTGAGCAGGATCAGCGCACCCTGGCGGGGCGTGGCCACGTGCCCGCCGGAGAAGGCGCGAAGGTCGTCGAGGAGCAGGTCCGGGTTGGCAAGCCCCGTCAAGCCGTCATGGGTGGTCTGGTGCTCCAGACGTGAACGGGCCGCCAGCTCATCGGTCAGGTCACGTCCCGTGACCACGACCCCCGCAACTGCATCGAGCTCGCGCAGGTCGGAGAGGGTCAGAGCGAGGTGCCGCCGCCGACCGTCGGCACGGCGCATCCGCAGGACCACCTGCTGCGTGCGGGCCGGGCCGTCCATCAGCGCGCGCCAGGCCGTGCGCAACAGCGGCCGGTCGCGTTCGCTGATGCGCTCACGGAGCTCCGCGGGCGTCAGTGCCGCGGTACCGAGGAAGGCCACCGCCGCAGGGCTTGCGTAGCTGACCTCGCCATCGGTCGACAGCACGAGTATCGGGTCGCTGGCGTGCTCCACCAACGCCTCGAACCGGCGCTGGGAGTCGGCGAGCTCCTCTCGCAGCTGCTCGGCACGCTCGCGCTCGAGCTCCCGCTGGGTGACGTCCTCCACCACCGACAGTTGGAAGCGGATCTGCGCATCGCCGTCACGCAGGTAGGAGTGGTGGGCGCTGACGTGGGCGATCGACCCGTCGGCGCGTACATAGCGCTGCCGGAGCTCGTAGCGCTCAACCTCGCCGGTCTGCAGCTGTACCTGGGAGCGCAGGGTGCGTTCGCGATCGTCAGGGTGGACCAGGCTGGTGCGGTCACGGCCGAGGAGTTCGTGCTCCGGGTAGCCGGTGATGGCGGTCATCGCCTGGTTGGTGCGGATCAGCCGGCCCTCGAGGTCGGCGACGGCGATGCCCAGCGGGGCCCCGGTCACGATGCTGCGGGCGAACTCCTCACTGGCGGCGAGCGCGGCGAGGGTCCGGCGGCGTTCGGTCACGTCGTGGACGACCGAACCGAGCAGTGGGCGTCCCTTCATCTCCACCGCGGCGGTCGCCACCTCGACATCCCGGACCTCACCGTCCGCCAGCCGGTGGCGAACGGAGAAGGTGTTGCGCTCCCCCGTGGTCGCCGATCGCGCGTCTGCCAGCACCTGGTCGTGATGATCGACACTGAGGTCGGTGACGCGCATCGTCGCCAGGACCTCGGTGCTGTAGCCGTAGAAACGTTCGGCGGCAGCATTGGCGGCAGTGATGCGGCCGTCCTCGGGGTCCACGAGCAGCATGACCGCAGGGTGGGTGTCGAACAGCCGGCGCCACTCGCCGGTCGTCAGCCCCTGGTCTGTCATCCCGCCCTCACGGTCAGCGTCCGTGTGTCAGCGTGATCACGCGGTGTGCGGCCCACGCTAGGTGATGGTCGGTGTCACCGCAGGTGGCGCCGTTACGCTAGCTCCTCGTCCGGTGTCGTGCGCCGGCGTTCGGACGGCGCTGCGCCGGCGTTCGGACGGCGCACCGGCCTCCAGCCGAGGAGTACCCACCGTGGCACGCGCCTTCGAGCAGTTGGCCTGGGAGCAGACCCCGCTCGGGGTGTTGGGCCTGCGTCGTCGCCACGATCCGACGCTGGGAGCTGAGGTGTTCGAGGTCAAGCTCGGGGACGAGTTCCTGATGTCGAGCGCGTTCACTGTCGCGGAGGTGGCCCTTGCCGAACTCGCCCTGGCGTGGTGTGAGGAGCCGGCCGTGCGCGGGGTGGTCGATGGGTCGGGCGCCTCGACGGGCGATGCGACTGCAGGGCCGGGGGCCGGCCTCGAGGTCGCCGTCGGGGGGCTCGGGCTCGGTTTCACCACGGTTGCAGCCCTCGCGGACCCGCGGGTCTCGGCGGTCGTGGTGATCGAGGCGTTGCCGGAGGTGATCGGCTGGCACCAGCAGGGCCTGCTCGCCGACATCGCTCCCCTCGCCGACGATCCGCGGGTCCGTTTCGTGGCGGCGGATCTGTTCGCGAGCCTGGCGGTGGGTGACGGTCTCGATCCGCAGGAGCCAGGGCGCCGCTTCGACGCCGTCCTGGTCGACATCGACCACTCCCCGCGCGCGGTGCTGCACCGGCGCCACGCGGCCTTCTACACCCCCGAGGGCCTCACCTCGCTCCGGGGTTGCCTGCGTGACGGCGGGGTGTTCGGGCTGTGGTCCGACGATGCGCCTGACGACGACTTCCTCGCCACTCTCGGTGGGGTGTTCGACCGTGTGCACGCGGAGGTCGTGCGCTTCGACAACCCGCTGACCGGTGGCAGCTCGCGCAACACCGTCTACCTCGCACGATAGGCGCGTGAAGCACGTGGCCCCGGCGCCGGGCAGGGTGGTGGGGCCGTGGCCAGAAACCGGTCGGGTGTGGCCGGTTCTGTACCACCCTCGGGCAGGGTGGTGGGGCCGTGGTCAGATACCGGCCGGGTGTGGCCGGTTATGTACCACGATCGGGCAGGGTGGCGCGGTCGGTGACCTGTGCTCAGCTCACCCGGCCACCGAGGGCGGTGATCAGCGCACGCATCCACGGTCCGAGGTCGC
>SL_7KL_010_BRINEDRAFT_10000749_pt1 | contig 15541 bp, 13 predicted proteins | sample SodLak_010_BRINE_FD_10663 | JGI IMG/M metagenome (IMG submission 10663)
CCGTGGAGGAACCGGTCGATGGTGCCGGTGACCATCGTCCCTTCCATCGTCGGGGGCCGTTATGGGAACGTGAGACGGAGCCCGAGAGGATCCGCGGAGGCACGGCCCGACGACGCTGGGCTCCGTGGAGGGTGGACGGCCCGTCGAAGGAGGCCTCGCAGACACCTCGGGACCGTTCGGGGCGGTATTCGCAGCGCCCCACGACCGCCGGCAGGCGCGGTCGCCTGCACTGGATCGTTGCTTCGCCGGTGACTACCGACACCACGTGCGGAGGGAGATCACGATGGAAGCGACCGAGATACTGACCATGATCATCACGTCCTTCGCGGGCGGTGTGCTGGGCGCGGCGATGGGAGCACTACCCGCCTTCGTGTTCATGGGCTTCGTCATCATGGGTGGTGAAGCGCTACGCATCGCCGGGATCAACATCGCTGGGACCGAGTTCGCAGGGATCACCTTCGAACTGGCCTTCGGTTCCTTCTTCGGGCCGCACATCACCTTCGCGGCCGGTGCCGCCACCGCCGCGTACATGGCCAAGAAGGGCTACTTCGGTGCGGGCTTCGGGGGGAACTGGGGCGCCCACAAGGGCAAGAACATCCTCGTCGCTGCCGGAGGCCGGCACACCGACGTGCTCCTGGTCGGCGGGGCCTTCGGCGTGCTCGGTTGGGCGATCTTCGCCGTCTCCGACGCGCTCGCGCTGCCGTGGGACCCCATCGCCGTGGCGGTGGTGCTGTCCGCACTGGTCCACCGGCTCGTGTTCCGCTATCCGGTGATCGGCACGATCCGGGCCAGCGGCATCCTCGACATCTCGCCCTTCGAGCGGGGTGACACCCATGAGACCGATGGCAGCAGCGGAAAGCCGGCGGAGCGACTGGATGTCGAGCCGTGGCTGCCCTGGTACTACAAGTGGGGCAACGTCGCGATCATCAGTGCGGCCTTCGGTGTGCTGGCGGGGCTCACCTACTACTGGACCGGCAGCATGTTCCTGGCCTTCGGCTTCAGTGCCGCGACCCTGGTGTTCCTCAACCTGTCGTGGTTCAACGACATGGAGGCCCCGCAGGTGACGGTGCCGGTGACCCACCATGTCACGTTGCCGGCGGCGACGGCGGTCGCGGCCTACGCCGGGTTCAGCGGGGGAGAGGAGATCGCGGCGGTTCAGGCGGAGATCGTGCTGCTCGAGGCCGTGCTCATCGGCGCAGTGTTCGGTCTGCTTGGTGGGCTGCTCGGTGAACTCGCCCAGCGGATCTTCTTCATGCACGGTGACACCCACTGGGACCCCCCGGCGACCAGCATCGTCGTGACGACCCTGCTGATCGCGGTGCTCAACATGGCCGGGGTCTTCCCGTCGTCCGGATTCGTACCCGTGCCGTTCTGACCGGCTGACGGAGGTGTCTCTCGGTTGCTCCACAGCATTCGCCCGCCCTGAACGGCGCAACGCTGTGGAGCAACCGTCAGCGCTACCGCTCGGGGACATCCCGCAGCAGGCAGGGTCCCCGATCACACCACCCGATCGCCACACCGCTCGATCACGGCACCACCCGATCGCTACACCACCCGATCGCCACACCGCTCGATCACGCCACCACCCGATCGCTACATCACCCGATCGCTACACCACCAGATCACACCACCAGCAGCACCTTGCCCAGCGCGCGGCGCTCCTCCAGGGAGGCGACGGCCTCGGCGGCGTCCTCTAACGGGTAGCGGCCGCCGATGGGTGGCTGGAGTCTGCCGGCACGCAGGTCGGGGAGCAGCTCGGCCCACTGCTCGGCGGGGTAGCCGGGCTCGGCGAGCCAGTGGGCGCCCCAGCCGACCCCCACGACATCGAGGTTGTTGAGCAGCAGTCGGTTGACCTTGACCTCGGGGATCGAGCCGGCGGTGAAGCCGACGACCAGCAGCCGACCGCGTCGACGCAGACAGCGCAGGGAGTCGGTGACGCGGTCGCCGCCGACGGGGTCCAGCACGAGGTCGACGCCCTCGCCGTCGGTGGCGTCCTGCACTGCGTCGCGGAAGCCGTCGGCGGCCACGATGTGGTGGGCGCCCGCCGCCCGGGCGACCTCGGCCTTCTCCGGCGACGAGGTGACGGCGATCACCTCCGCGTCGTGGGCAGCTGCCAACTGGACAGCGGCGACCCCGATGCCCCCCGCAGCACCGTGCACCAGCACCCGTTCACCGGCCTGCAGCCTGCCCCGGTCGAGCAGGGCGAAGTGGACGGTGAGCAGGTTCATGGGCAGGCCTGCCGCCACCTCGATGTCGACCTCGTCGGGCAGGGGGAACACCAGGTGCGGGGGCACCAGGACCGTCTCCGCGAAGCCACCGAGGCCCGGGAACGCGGCCACCCGCTGACCGGGGCGCACGCCAGATCCCTCGGGCGCGTCCGCGACCACACCGCTGACCTCAGCGCCGGGAACGAAGGGTGGTTCGGGACGTAGCTGGTAGCGGCCGCGGGTCAGCAGGGCGTCGGGGAAGCTCACCCCGGCGGCTGCTACTGCGATGCGCACCCCGTCACCGGTGGGTTCCGGCCGGTTCAGTATCCGGATCGATGATGGCCCGTTGAGTTCCTCTACCACCACAGCACGCATTCCCGCTCCTCACATCCCGGTCCGGGACGAAGACCCTAGGCGCGCGAGGGGGGCTGCCGTGAGGTGTACCCGGGGGGGCTGCAGTGAGGTGTACCCGGGGGGGCTGCCGTGAGGTGCACCCGGGGGGCTGCCGTGAGGTGTACCCGGGGGGCTGCCGTGAGGTGTACCCGGGGGGGCTGCCGTGAGGCGTACCCGGGGGCTGCNGTGNGGTGTACCCGGGGGGGGNTGCCGTGAGGTGTACCCGGGGGTTGCCGTGAGGTGTACCCGGGGGTTGCCGTGAGGCGTTGGAGGGGGAGTGCACAGGCAGGCATGGGAGGGGAAGCGCGCACGGAGGCTCCGGGCGGGCTACGCCGCGGCCTCCGCCGGCCGCAGCGTCGCTGGGTTCGCGACGGGAGCCAGGACGGGCGCGTCCAGGATCTGCTCGGTGGCGAAGTGGGGCTGGCGGAGCAGGAAGACCAGCAGCAACGACACCGACAGCAGCCCGATCGCGGCGTAGTACGCCCCGATGTAGCTGCCGGTGGCCGCCAGCACGCTGGACCCGATCTGTGGGCCCAGCAGCAGGGAGATCCCCCACCCGAAGAACACGAAGCCGTAGTTGGCGCCGTAGGCCTTCAGCCCGAAGTAGTCCGCCACGATCGAGGGGGTCACCGCCAGCGCCGCGCCGTAGCACGCACCGGCGATCAACGCGCCCATGAGGATCAACCCCGGCGTCGTCCAGAACTGCAGCAGGAACATGTTGGCGAGCAGGACCACGTGCATGACCACGTAGGTCCGCTTGCGGCCGAGGTAGTCGGAGCCGATCCCGCCGCCGCTGCGTCCCATGGCGTTGGTGAGCGACAGGATGGGGACGGCCAGTGGCAGGAGCATGACCAGGCTCGCGCCCAGTTGGCCGTCGATACCCCCGGCGGTCTGGGTGGTCATGATGCTGCCCACGCTGCCGATGACCATCGCTCCGGCGGAGCAGAACAGGGCGTAGATGCCCAGCAGCATCCAGGCCTGGGGGGTGCGCACGGCGGTGCGCAGCGCCACGCTCGGCGCGTGGCGGTGTGTCGCACGCTCCGGCTTGGAGGTGTCCCGCGCTGGCGCCGGTGGGACGTAGCCCGCTGGTGGGTCCACCATCACCGCGGCACAGGGCAGCCCGATCGCCAGGATGAGCAACCCGAGGGTCACCAGGGTGCGTTCCAGTGAGAAATCGAGGGTGTTCAGCAGCAGGAGCTGCATGGGCCCCAGCCACAGCGCGCCCAGCCCGAACCCTGCTACGACCAGGCCGTTGATCATCCCCTTGCGCGACGGGTGGAACCACTTCATCGCCGCTGGTCGGGGACAGGCGTAGACGAAGGCAAGCCCGGCTCCCACGATCACGCCGAAGGTGATGAAGAACAGCCCCGGTGTGCGGGTCACCAGGCCGCTCAGCACGGTGCCACCGCCGACCATCAGGATGCCCGCGACCATGATGGGCCGGGGGCCGAAGCGGTCCTGGAGCGCGCCCGCCACGATCAGCAGCAGGGCGAAGGTCAGCCCACCGATGGAGAAGGGGATGGTGAGCTGCGAGACCGCCCACTCCTCGTAGCCCTCGAGGGCATCGCGGATGTTGCTCCAGGTGTAGAGGATGCCGACGCTGAAGTTGGAGAGCAGTCCCGCCAGCAGTACCACGTAGCCGCGGCGTGGCACACGGCCGGAGGTAGGCAGGGTCGTGGCGTCGGGACCGTTGTGGACCGGCATGGTTCTCGCTCCGTCGGGGCGATGCAGCATCGCGATCGGACGTCGGGGGCGTCCGAAGAACCCTGGGGAACGTGCTCCAGCGGACGTTGGAACCCTATGCTGCGGTGCAACGGTTGCGGCGGGGGAGAAGGGCCCGTGCTGTGGGGCCATCGGTACCCATAGGTCGCTGGTGGCCCGCGGCCTGCTCCGCCGGCGCCCGCCCTACCGCCGGGTCAGCGCGGCGAAGAACGCCATCAGGTCGCGCGGGCCCTGTTTCGCGATCACGTGGACACGCTCGAGGTCCAGGTCTGCATACGCGTGGACGATCAGGTTGCGGAAGCCCGCAGCCCGGCCGAGTCGCGCCGCGAGCTGACGATCGATGACGCCTGCGTCACCCAGCCGCCGGAAGGCATCCCCGTAGGTCGTCGGCGCGCCCAAGCCCAGCGTCACGCAGTGCGATACGGCGACATCGATCGTGATCTGGATCGCCTGCCACAGGTGCAGGATGACCGCGTCGGTCGCATCGTCCATCGGGCGCAGCTGGCTCGCAGCCGTGGGGAGCCGGTCAGCGACACGGTCGAGGTGGCGGGTGACGGTGGCGACGCGTTCCGCCAGCACTGCGCGATCGACGGCGTCGCTCACGGTGCCAACTCTGCGAGGAGTTCGTCGTGGGCTCGCTCGATGACGGGGCCCGCGTCACACCAGAAGTGCGTCGCGTCCAGCACGAACCGTGTCCACGCTCCCGGGGGTCGTGCGACGATCGGCCGGCCGTCCCGTGCGGCGCGGAACCGCAGCAGCGCCGAGGCCCGGTCCAGGTCGACGAGGTCGACCGCTTCCGTCCCCAGGGCGTCCGTCACCTGCAGGTGGAGTTCACCGGGATCGAGCGGTGCCGTCGCGAGGTAGCCGAGGTCCCAGTCGGAGGCCTCGTGGTGCGTGCCGCTGGCTCGTGAGCCGTGCAGGACCAGCAGGCGCAGCTCGTCCAGGCCAGCCAGGCGGTCACACAGCCGTCGAAACGCCGTCGCATCGTCCATGGGGGCCACCGTAGCCGTAGAGCGAGCGAACGTTCGCCGACCACAGGCGCAGCGACGGGGTCACCGTCGCGCTGGGTCGCGTGAGGCGTGCGGTGGTTACCGCTGGACAGCTGTCCAGTGGTGAGCAGAGCGAGGTCCTCGCGGACCTCGGCGTGCCCGAGGTGTTCGCCGTCCACGAACTCGCCGTTGACGGGGAGATCGACGGCGTCGTGCGGCTGGAGCGGTGGGGCTACCCGGACCTCGGCCGGATGGTGGTGTTCATCGATGGCGTGCGTGCCGCTGAGGGTCCCCTCCCCATGCCTGGAGCCGGATGGCCGCAGTCACCGGACCGCAGCGTCGATTGGACGCTGCTCCATCATGACCTCAGCGCCGAGGAGCGCAATGACCTGCCCGGACCACCCGCTGATCGCTTGCCTGCGAGCCGCACCCAGGGGGTGGCCCCCTGGACGCGGACCTGGTCCTGCGTTACCCCCGGGGGCCCGTCACTCCTGGTGGCGTGCGCAGGTCCGCATCACCAACACCTCGGACCGAGAGGTAGATCTGCACTACCCGCGCTGCAGTTCGGGCAGCGACGAGTGCCAGCTGATGCCGGGTGCATGGTGGTTCGTGCTCGATCCGGATGGCACGCACGTCGCCGAGAGCCAGGCAGCGGCGTGGCCGGACCAACCGGAACGTGACACCTGGAGCCACGTGGTGACGGGTCTGATCGTCGCTGGGGACGGCGAGGTCTGCAGTCCACGACTGGAGCTGTCGCCGGGCGCACTCGAACGGCATCCGGCGTTCATCCCGGTGGAGAACCCCCTGCCGCTGGGGCCGGGAGCCGGGTGACCGGGCCGGGACCGGATCGCGTCAGCCGGTCAGGTCGACCCGCACTCAGGTGGGGGTCGACCGCCCGTGGCGGCGGTTGCAGCGATCCATCCGCCCGGCGGTGTCGACGATGACCTGTTTGCCGGTGTAGAAGGGGTGGCTGGCCGAGGAGATGTCCACGTCGATCACGGGGTACTCGGCGCCGTCCTCCCAGCTGTTCGTGCTGGTGGTCGCCGCGGTCGAGCGGGTCAGGAACGCGTAGCCGGCGGTGCGGTCGCGGAAGACCACCGGTCGGTAGTGCGGGTGGATGCCGTCCTTCATGGGGTTTCCTCCTCGGGGTCGTTGCTGGCGCTGGACAGGAAGTCGGCCTCCTCGCCGAGCCACTCCCGGAAAGGGTCGGGCCAGGTGCGCCAGCCCTCCTCGCCCTCGACGAGCGCGCAGCCGTCGAAGCCCGCATCGATCTCGATCACCGTGCCGGGACGGGTGGCGACCCACAGGTAGCCGTGGACCCGGGCAACCCCGAGCAGCGAGCCATCCTCCAGGGCTGCCAGCAGCCGGTGGGGGTGGAGCGGGCGACGTTGCAGCCACCGTGCGGTGCGCACCCCGGCCCGGTCCACCTCCCGACACGCGCAGGGCACGCCGGTCTGCAGCTCAGCGAGCAACGCGTCGTGCTCGTGTCGGCCCGTGGCCTGCGGACCCGCTGCCGCCTACCCCGAGCCATGTGACGAGAAGCGCAGGTAAGGCTACCCTTACCCACATCGGTGCCGTCTGTTGGAAGGTCCCGCTGTGTCCTCTGCCACTGTGTCCTCTGACAGCCCGGTACGCGAGGAAAGCCGGATCGAGCTGCTGACGCGTCGACGCAGCACCGGACGACTCTGCGAACCGGGCCCCGACCGCGCCGACCTCGAGTCCATGGTGACGGCCGCCTGCGCCGCACCGGACCATGGTCGTCTACGACCGTGGCGGTTCCTGGTCCTCGAGGGCTCGGCGTTGCAGGACCTCGGCGCAGCCTTCGCCCGCGCGCACGCCGTCCGCCACCCGGCGGCAACGCAGGAGGAACGTGTGCGGACAGCGGCCAAGGCAGAGCGCGCCCCGGTCATCGTGGTCGTGGTCGCCCGGTTGGTGCCCCACGTCAAGGTTCGCGAGTGGGAGCAGCTGGTGGCCGCAGGCTGTGCGGCGCAGAACCTGTGCCTGGCGTCGACCGCACTCGGCTACGGATCCATGTGGCGTACCGGCTGGCTCGCGGAGCACCCCGTGGTGCTTGCTCACCTCGGCCTGGCCGAAGACGAACGGATCGTCGGTTTCGTCTACCTCGGCACCGTCCATGACGGCCAACGGATCCCACCCCGACAACTGGACACCGGGTGCGTGACCTGGCGGACCGACCGGTACGCACCATGACCCTGCGTCGGCCCGGTGGGCGAGGGTGATCGAGCACCGCCCCCGCGCCCACCTGCGTCCGGCCGACGGGTGGACCAACGACCCCACCGGCCCGTAGCGCTGGCACGGGCGGGTGCACCTCTTCCACCAGTACAACCCCGACGGCGGGTACTGGGACCGGCCCCACTGGGGGCACCTCGTCAGCGACGACCTCGCGCGGTGGGAGCGTCGGCCACCGGTGCTGTCGCCGGGTGAGGACGGGCCTGACCGCGACGGGTGCTTCTCCGGCTGCACGGTGGTGGACGGCGACGACGCGGTGATCGTCTACACCGGCGCCCGGGGTCCCGCCGGACCGCAGCAGGCGCAGGGGCGCTGGTGGCAGCTGGTGGGTGCGGGCACCCTCGAACACGGCGGTGAGGTCGTGCTGGCCGTCTCAGACGACCTGCGGGAGTGGACCCACCTGGGGCCGGTGCTGGAGGGCCGCGACCTGCACGCCCTCGACCCGTCGGTGTGGACGGGATCGATGTGGGAGTGTCCGGTACTGCTGCGCGCGCCCGATGCTGGCCTGCTGCTCCTGTCCATCCACGACGAGGTCACCACGCACTCTCCACTGGCGGTCCTCGGCCACCTCGATGACGGCCGCTTCACACCGAGGTCGGTGCAGCGCTTCGACCTCGGCCCCGACCTGTACGCACCCTGCCTGCTCGTTGAACCTGACGGCTCGGCCATCAGCTGGGGATGGAGCTGGGAGGCGCGCTCCCAGCAGGCACAGCGTGCTGCCGGGTGGGCCGGCGTGCTCAGCGCCCCACGACGCCTGCGGGTTGTCGACGGTGCGCTGCACGTCAGCCCCCTGGAGGCCCTCAGGGAACTGCGGACGCGCGAGATCGAGCTGCACTGGCGCGCGGAGCCGGGGTCCCGCCGCGCGGCGGGGATCGACCATGACGTGCTCGACATCGAGGTGACCCTCGACGAGGATGTCGAGGAGGTGTCCATCCACCTGCGTTGCGCGCCGGACGGCCTGGAGCGCACCGTCCTGCACCTCGACCGGGTGCGCGGTGAGGTGTGGCTGGATCGTGACGGTGCCAGCCGCGCCGACGAGGTGGTCGGTGGGCGCTATGGCGGCACCCTCCCACAGCCGCCGCGTCGCGTGCGCGTGCTGCTGGACAGATCCCTGGTCGAGGTGTTCGTGGACGACCGGGTCAGCCTCACGGCCAGGATCCACCCGACCCGGCCGGACAGCAGGGGGCTGCGTCTTGTCGGAGCCCCACAGGCCTTGGCGGGCGTGCAGCTCCGTGCGTTCGAGCTGTCGTCGATCTGGCTGGCGGAGCTGTCCGGGGAAACGTCGCTCGGGGACGGGGCGGTCGAGGCCTGAGGTGTCGGTGTGGGTCACAGCGCTGCTGGAGTTGCCGTCACAGCGCCGCTGGAGTCATCACAGCGCAGGCGCCGAGGGCTCACACCCCGTCTGAACGGCGGCATCGAAGCGGTTGCAGCGGGGCTGCTCTCGACCCATGCTGAACGTTCGATGATCACCAGCATCTCCACGACGCAACCCTCCCCCTCGACGAGCGTGGCGGCGGTTTCAGCGGCCGCCAGTCGGGCTACCGATCTGCCTGGCCGGCGCGGTCCGGTGCTCCCACTACCGGAGAGCACGCGGCGGGACGGGCACAGGAGGCACCCGTGAGCGAGCACGACACGATGACCGCCGATGCCAACGGGTCTGGGACCGAGCACCCCGACGAGCCCGCGCAGGGTGGGCCGGGCTGGCACGCGCTGGAACGTGACGAGGTGCTCCAGCGACTCGACGTCGACCCGGAGGCCGGGCTGAGCACCGAGGAGGCGGCACGCCGCTTCGAGGAGCACGGGCCGAACGAGCTCGGGGGCGATGAGGGCACCCCCTGGTGGCAGACGCTGCTGGACCAGTTCCGGAGTCCGCTGATCTACATCCTGATCATCGCCGGGATGGTGACCCTGTCGCTGGGCGATTACATCGACACCGCCGCGATCGGCGTCGTGCTCGCGCTCAATGCCACGATCGGGTACATCCAGGAGCGCCGAGCCGAAGCCTCCGTGCAGGCCCTGATGTCGCTGGTCAGCCCCTCCGCGGATGTGCTGCGCGACGGGCAGGAGCGGGAGATCGAGGCCCACGAGGTCGTTCCCGGCGACGTCGTGCTGCTCGGCTCAGGCGAGCGGGTGCCGGCGGACCTGCGGCTGCTGTCATCCACGGACCTGCAGGTGGACGAGTCGTTGCTCACGGGCGAGTCCGTCCCCATCACCAAGGGCACCGCCGCTGTCGAGGAGGAACTGCCCCTGGCCGAACGCACCTGCATGGCCTTCAACGGCTCCGCCTTGGCGAGCGGACGTGCGCAGGGCGTCGTGGTTGCGACGGGGGAGCGCACCGAGCTCGGCCGGATCGCTGAGCAGGTGCGCGAGACCGAGGGCATGCGCTCGCCCCTGCAGGAGCGTATGGACCGCTTCGCCCACATCATCGGTGCGGTCATCGCGGTCGCCGTGGCACTGACCGTGGCGCTTGGTCTGGCCCTCGGAGAGACGTTCGCGGACATGCTCTCCGTCGCGGCCGCCCTCGCGGTCGCCGCGATCCCCGAGGGACTGCCGGTGGTGTTGACCGTCGCCCTGGCCCTGGGCGTGCGCCGCATGGCCGACCGCAACGCCATCGTCCGCCGGCTGTCCGCCGTCGAAACCCTCGGCTCCACCACCCTGATCGGTTCCGACAAGACCGGGACCCTGACACAGAACCGGATGTCGGTCGAGCAGCTGTGGACCCTCGACGACCGGATCGTCTTCGAAGACGAGGAGCTCCCCGGCGATCCCCGTGACGCGCAGCGCCGCGAGGTTCCCGGGCCGGACGCGGACGTGCGCACCCTCGCGCTCCTCGCCGGCACCCTGGCCAACGAAGGTGGCTACGAGCTCACCGACGACGAGCTCGTCACCGACGGCGATCCCACGGAGACCGCTTTCCTCCTCGCGGCCGGCCGACACGGCTACGACCCGAACGAGTGCCGGGAGGCCTGGCACGAGGTCGCAGACATCCCCTTCGAGTCCGAGCGGCGCTACGCGGCGAGCTTCCGTGAGCACGACGGCGCCCACCACGTCTTCGTCAAGGGTGCCCCCGAGCAGCTGCTGCGCATGTGCGACCACGTCGCCCGCGTCGGCGACAACGGCGAGGTCGAGGTCCACGACCTCGATGCCGCACAGGTGCAGTCGCTCGCCGATGAGATGGCCACCCACGGACTGCGGGTCCTGGCCACCGCCCACCGCGAGCTCGACGGCCCGCCCGCGGACACCGAGGATCCCGACCAGCCGACGGGGCTGACCCTGCTCGCCCTGCACGGATTGCTCGATCCGCCCCGCGAGGGCGTCGAGGAAGCGATCTTCCGCTGCCAGCAGGCGGGCCAGCGGGTGATCATGATCACCGGCGACCACGCCAACACGGCTCGGGCCATCGCCCACCAGCTCGGCATCGTCGCCGATGCAGACGCCGAGGTACTGACCGGCCCCGACGTCGAGCAGCTCAGCGACGACGCGCTCCGTGAACGCGTCGGCGAGGTGGCGGTCTTCGCCCGGGTCGACCCTGAGCACAAGCTGCGGATCGTGGAAGCCGCCCGTGGGCCTGGTGAGGTCGTGGCGGTCACGGGTGACGGCGTCAACGACGCGCCGGCGCTCAAGAACGCCGACATCGGGATCGCGATGGGTGAGGGCGGCACCGACGTGGCTCGTGAGGCCTCGGAGTTGGTCCTCGCCGACGACAACTTCGTCAGCATCGCAAGTGCCGTGGAGGAGGGGCGCGTCACCTTCGACAACGTGCGCAAGGTGACCTTCTTCCTCATCTCCACCGGGGTCGGGACCTTCATCGTGATCCCGATCTCCATGCTGCTGGGCTGGCCGCTGATCATGGTCCCGGCGCAGGTGCTGTGGGCCAACCTGATCACCAAGGGCCTGCAGGATCTGTCCCTGGCCTTCGAGCCGGGGGAGCCGGACGTGTTGGATCGGCCACCCCTTGGACGCGAGGAACCGGTCATCAACCGGCTGCTGTGGGTGCGGACCGTGATCAGCGGCGCATGGATCGGGGCGGGGGTGCTGGTGATGTACGCGTGGGCCCAGGGGCAGGACTTCTCGCTGGCCCAGGAGCGCACCATCGCCCTGACCACGCTCGTGCTGTTCCAGGCGTTCCACCTGTTCTCCAGCCGCTCCGAGCTGCGCTCGGTGTTCACGATGAACCCGCTGGAGAACCGGTTCCTGGCTCTGGCGCAGGCGGGTGCGCTGGCCGTGCACGTCGGTGCGCTGTACTGGGCAGGAACGCAGTTCGTGCTGCGGGTCGAGCCGGTCCCCGGTGCAGCCTGGTGGCGGATGCTCCTCGTCAGCGCGACCGTGCTGGCCGTGGTGGAACTGGACAAGCTCGTGCGGCGCCAGCTGCTCCGGCGCTCGACGAGGTCCCATCAGTCACCGCCCCTAGCGGGGATCGGTGCTTAACCCGCCAGCGAGGTGAGCCGATACGTGACCCAGCGCGCCCTGCGCGAGCGCCGGTTCCTCGGCCGCGGCTTGCCCGGGGCAACCGGCCCAAGGAGTGGGATGTGACAGCGGGGCAGCGGTGGGAGTCCACCAAGCGAGCGATCTACCTGTGGTCGCTCGGGCTGTCCTCGCCGTCCCTGCCCGTGGTGCTCTGGCTGCGGTGGGATGAGGAACCGCTGCTGCGCGTGACCTACGGCGTGCTGTGCACGCTGCTGCTCGTGCTGTTCGTGGGGCTGCTCACGCGCCGCATGACCGCGGCGACCGCGGAGATCGCCGTGATCACGGTCATCCCGGTGCTGTGGATCGTGCGCATGTTCGCCGTGCTCTACCTCCAGCCGGACCTGGCGGTGGCAGCTGCGGTCGTCAACCAGTCCATCGGGCCCGGCTTCGTCATCCTCGCGATCGTGGCCTACCTGGCGTTGCCGGCTCGACAGGGGCTCGCTCTGTCAGGTGCCTTCGTCCTGATCTGCCTGGTGCTGGTGCTGCCACGGGTGTCAGGTGAGATCCTGCGGGTGGGCATGACCCTGGAGGTCATCGGGCTGTTGCGAGTGGGGCTGACGACCGCGGTCAGCGTGGCGTTGCTCTTCGCCCTGGCGTCGTTGAAGGAGCACCTCGCGAGGGAAGAGGCGCAGGCGGAGGCGAACGCGAGCCTGGCACGCACGGACCAGTTGACGGGTCTACCGAACCGGCGGGCGATCTCCGAGCGGCTGCGTGAACTGCTGGCGCTGTCCGATCGGCGCGACCGGTCCGTGACCCTCGCGGTGATCGATATCGACCACTTCAAGGGGATCAACGACCGCGCTGGTCACCTCGCGGGCGATGAGGTGCTGCGCGCGGTAGCTACGACCATGGTCGCGGTGCTGCGGGACAGCGACATCGTGGGTCGGTGGGGTGGCGATGAGTTGATCGTTGTCCTTCCAGAGACCCGGGCCGACGCCGCCACGGCCACCATGGAGCGGGTGTTGGCGCGCGTGCGGAACGAGGTCGTCGTCGCGTGTCCGCAGCAGTCCGATGGCGCGGCCGTGGCGCAGGGGCCGGTGACCCTGTCAGTCGGTCTCGCGGAGCGGGGACCCGGCGAGGACGAGGACCGGCTGCTCAGCCGCGCCGATCGGGCGCTCTATCGGGCGAAGGAGTGCGGACGCGACCAGGTTGCCGTCGATGGGTGGGAACCGGTGCCCACCTGAGGGTGGTTGGTTGGCCCTGGCTGCGCTGTGAGCGTGGTCGGCGTTGGCTGCGCCGCGAAGGTACGCGGCGGTGATCCCAGGGGGCCTGGGTGGGTTGCCGGGAGGGCGCCGGTCAGGTTCGGGTTCGGTTCGTGGGTTGCCGGGAGGGCGCCGGTCAGGTTCGGGTTCGGTTCGTGGGCGGTTGGTACGTCTGTGGCGTCGTCGGTGTCGAAGCCCTAGCGACGGCGAACGCGAGAGGAACAACGATGGACCCTGACCGCGAACTCGACAAGCGCCATCCAGCCTCTGGTGTGCTCGGGACGATGGGCGCGTCCGTACTCTTCGCTGGTGCGATCATCGGATCGGTGCTGCTCACCGGCGCGTGAGCGGCATCGAGTCGCAGCGGCCGGGTACGTGGTACCCGCAGCGCCTATGTCGCAAGCCGGTGCCACAAGCCGGCCACCGGTGACCGGTCCGTGGCGCCGATCTCCCTTCGAGGGCCCTTCGGTGACAGAAGCCGGCCACCGGTGACCGGTCCGTGGCGCCGATCTCCCTTCGAGGGCCCTTCGGTGACAGAAGCCGGCCACCGGTGACCGGTTGTTGGCACGCGACCCCCGCCACAGCCCGTACGGTGGCAAGCATGCACTATCTGTGACGGGTTGGTGGCACGCGATCCCCGCAAGAGGCCGTTGTGGGCCAGAAGCCAGCCACCCACGGCCGGTTGCGTGATACCCGCAGCGCCTGGGTCGCAACCCGGTGCCAGGAGCCGGCCACCCACGGCCGGTTTCCGGCACCGATCTCCCTTCGTGGGCGCTTCGGTGACAGAAACCGGCCACCGGTGGCCGTTTGTTGGCACGCGATCCCCCCGCAACGCTCGTTCTGGTCCACCGCGCTGTTCGCGGACCAGCAGGAGTCCGACGGCCGGCCACGCGATCCTGCGCTGGTGTCGGTGCACCGAGGTTGCTGCCGCACTCCGCGGATGGTGATGAAGGGGTTTGGCAGGCCGGTCACGCGCCGTTGCGGCCGCCGCCGCGGCCGCCGCCCCGGCCGCCGCCGTCGCCGTCGCCGCCGTCGCTGTCGCCGCCGTCGCCGCGGCCGTCGCTGTCGCCGTCCGGGTCAGCCGGGAGCCACACCGTGAACCGGGTGCCGTCGGCCGGAAGGCTCTCCACCTCGATCGCGCCGTGGTGTTGGTCGACCGCGTGGCGGACGATCGAGAGCCCGAGACCGGTTCCTCCGGTGGTACGGGATCGTGCAGCGTCGACCCGGTAGAAGCGTTCGAAGATCCGGTCCTGGTCTGCCTCCGGGATGCCGATGCCGGTGTCGGTGACCCGCAACGCCACGCCGCTCCTCGGCGGTGTGGCGTCGTCCTCACTCCGCAGGACAGGTGCGCGCAACTCGATGGTGACCCTGCCGCCTGGCCGGTTGTAGGTGATGGCGTTGGCCAGCAGGTTCGCGACGATCAGTTCGAGGTCCCCGCGGGCGCCGTGCAGCTCCAGTGCCGCGGGAGCGTCAACGGTGAGCTCCACCTCGGCTCTCTCTGCGCGGTCGTACTGGGCGGCGACCACCAGACGGACCAGTTCAGCCAGATCCACCGCGGACTGCTCCATCGGTCCGCCCTCCTCCAGCCGCCGCAGATCCAGCAGGTCGTGGACCAGCGTCGCCAGCCGGGATGCCTCCTTGTTCAAGCGATGCACCAGTTCAGGCGTGCGTTCCGGTTGCTGGTCGATCACCACCGCCAGGGCCTCCGCCAGGGTCTGGATGCTGGCGACCGGCGTCTTGAGCTCGTGCGAGGTGTTGGCCACGAAGTCGCGACGGAGTTGCTCGACCCGGTACTCCTCGGTGCGGTCGGTGATCAGCAGCAGTACCTCGTCGCGAACCATCGACACGCTTGCCCGTAGGCGTGCTCCTGCGTGGTCGAGATCGAGACTGACCGCCTCGTTGGAGTCGGTGACCTTCTCGACCGCGTCGGCGAGGGCCTGGACGGTCAGCACGTCCTTCGCCTTCCGGGTGCGGGCACCGGGCGCGATGTCCAGCAGGCGCCGGGCCGTGTCGTTGATGGCGAGCACCTCGCCATCCTCGGAGAGCAGCACCGCCCCCTGGGCGATGGACTCAACGAGCTCGCCGCGTCGGGAGCGGGGCCTGGCGCTCAACGGTCCGGTTGCCTCCTCGATCCGGCGGGCAGGCGCCTGTGCCGGTATCACCCGCCGGCAGCAGTCTAGGAGGCCCGCTGGCGCACCCGGCCGCCGGCGTCGCGCACCGCCCGCGCGTACACGGCCCGCGTTTCCGCGGCCGCCGGCGTCGCGCACCGCCCGCGCGTACACGGCCCGCGTTTCCCCGGCGGCCGGCGTCG
>SL_7KL_010_BRINEDRAFT_10000750_pt1 | contig 15532 bp, 29 predicted proteins | sample SodLak_010_BRINE_FD_10663 | JGI IMG/M metagenome (IMG submission 10663)
CTTCTTGGCTTCCGGTTCTTTCTTCTCAGAATCGACCTCTTCTTTCTTAGCCTCAACTTTATCTTCAGCTTTCACTTCTGGCTCAGACTCAGCTTTTTTAGCTTCTGTCTTTTTCTTATCAGAAGCGGCTTCTTTCTTAGTCTCCGCTTTCTCATCTGTCTTTACTTCATCAGCAGACGTGTCCGCTGCATCAGGCTTGTTAGACTTACCTGCACGACGTGTTCTCTTCTTCTTGGCTGACTTCTTCTCAGGCTGGTAATCACTAAAATCAACCAGCTCAATAAGTGCCATTTCAGCACTATCGCCCAAACGAAAGCCAAGCTTCAGAACACGGGTGTACCCACCCGGCCGATCTCCTACTTCAGGAGCAATTTCATCAAACAGAGTGGTTACTGCATGCTTATCCTGAAGAGCTGAGAAAGCCTGGCGCCTGTTATGGCTTGTGTCCTCTTTTGCTCTGGTAATGACAGGCTCAATATATTTCCGAAGTTCTTTTGCCTTCGCCACTGTTGTCTGAATAGACTTATGTTTAATCAGACTACAGGAGAGTGCCTTCATTGTGGCTACTCTGTGAGAGGTGTTCCTGCCAAGTTTTTTTCCTTTAACTAAATGACGCATAACGAAATATCCTCAATTATTTATCAAGGAATTTGGACACATCCATGCCAAATTCCAGGTTTTTCTCTTCAATTACTTCAACAAGCTCAGACAGAGATTTTTTACCGAAATTCCTGAACTTAAGCAGATCCTGCTCATCGCGTGATACCAGTTCTGCAATCGTATTAATGTTTGCAGACTTAAGGCAATTATACGCTCTTACGCTCAGGTTCAGATCTTCAATACTGGTTTTCAGAAGTCCTGCAATTCGCTGCTTCTCTGCATCTACTTCTTCCTCCTCCTGAGTAAACGGCTCCTCAATTTTCTCGGTAATAAACTTCTCAATATGTTCTTTGAGAATTTTACCTGCGATGGTCAGAGCCTCTTTTGCGTTGAGTGAACCGTCAGTGGTTACGTTCAAAACAAGTTTTTCATAGTCAGTCCGCTGACCAACACGCACATTCTCTACATCAAAGTCAACAGACTTTATTGGAGTGAAGATTGCATCGATCGGCATAAGAGCAATATCATCGTCGTAGTCAGATGCCATCTCTTCAGCAGGAATATATCCGCGGCCACGACCAATTCGCAGCTCCATATCGACCTGTACATCTTCAGAAAGAGTAGCAATAAGCAGTTCCGGATTTAAAACCTCAAAATCTGCGGTTGAATCTCCGATGTCTTTAGCTGTAAGCCGGCCCGATTCTGTAACACTCAGGTTAATTACACCGCCGCTCTGTTCAACTTGCTTAAAGCGAACCTGCTTTAAATTCAGTATGATTTCATAAACATCTTCTTTAACTCCCTCGATACTGGAATATTCATGATCTACACCGTTGATCTTTACAGCGGTAATAGCGAGCCCAGGTAATGACGAGAGGAGAACTCTTCGAAATGAGTTACCAATCGTAACTCCAAAACCTCTTTCAAGCGGCTGCAGAATAAAAGTTCCATAGTTATCGGAATCCTGTTCTACCTCCACAGATTCCGGCATTTGCAAACTATAGTTGTTCATAAAATAATAGATTAGGTCTGTTATAAAATTATTTAGAGTAGAGCTCGATGATCAACTGTGTGTTGATATTCTCGGGTATCTCATCTCTGACCGGGTCGTTTAAATATTTTCCGGTTTTCGTCTTCTTATCAATTTCCAGCCACTTGTATTTTCCGGGTGAACTATTTCCTAAAGCTTCATTAATCAGTTCAAGGTCCCGTGATTTTGGCCGTATTGTGATTACATCTCCCGGCTTTACATGGTAGGACGGAATATTCAGAATTTGACCATTCACAACAATGTGCTTGTGGCTTACAAACTGACGAGCCTGGCTGCGGGTTCTTGCAAACCCGAGACGATACACTACGTTGTCAAGACGTGCTTCGAGGAATTGCAGAAACAAATCGCCTGTAACACCCTCTTTGGAGTTGGCTTTTTCGTATAGGTTACGAAACTGCTTTTCGAGCATTCCGTAAGTATACTTTGCTTTCTGTTTTTCATCGAGCTGTACAGCATATTCAGATTTTCTTGAATACCTGCTTCTGCCGTGCTGCCCGGGGCCGTAAGGTTTACGTTCCAATGCACTGCTGGGGCCGAATATTGGCTCCCGGAATCGTCTTGCAATCTTTTGTTTAGGTCCTCTGTATCTTGCCATTGTAATCTAATATATGTTTAAACTCTTCTTCGTTTGGGAGGGCGGCATCCATTATGTGGAATCGGCGTTCTGTCTTTAATAGATGTAACTTCAAGACCGCTGGTTGCCAGTGCACGAATGGCCGCTTCACGACCGGATCCGGGACCTTTCACAAAAACTTCTACTTTTCTTAAGCCCATTTCATGAGCCGCTGTTGCTGCAGTTTCTGCGCTTACCTGTGCGGCGTAAGGCGTATTTTTTCTGGATCCTTTAAATCCCTCTTTACCGGATGATGACCACGACAGTACATTCCCGTTCGAATCTGTTACGCTAACGAGAACATTGTTAAATGTAGCTTTAATAAAAGCCATTCCGTTAGGATCACTGATCTGTTTCTTTTTCTTACGCTTTCCGCCTGCTTTTTCAGCAGATCTTCTTGGTCTTTTAGCCATGATATATACGATCTATAAAATTATTTTTTTGGAGCCGCTTTTTTACCGGCAATAGCACGTCGCTTACCTTTCCTGGTTCGCGCATTGGTTTGAGTTCTTTGGCCACGAACAGGGAGTCCTTTCCGGTGGCGAACTCCTCGATAACTTCCGGTCTCTATCAGACGACGGATGTTGGCGTTCACTTCAGTCCTGAGTGCACCCTCAACTTTGTAATCCTCTTCGAGAATTTGTCGAAGTGATGCAACTTCTTCATCAGACCAATCAACAACTTTCTTATCGTGATCAATCTCGGCTTTGTCCAGTATATTCTTCGATACTGTTGGACCTACACCCAAGCCGATTACTCCTCTTTTTTGTTTCGGTAAATCTATTCCAGCAATTCGTGCCATAGCTATAATCCAGTCTTTTATTATCCCTGACGCTGCTTATGTCGTGGATTTTTCTTATTTATAACGTAAATACGTCCTTTTCTTCGTACGATTTTATCGTCAGAACTTCGCTTTTTAACTGATGATTTTGTTTTCATCTCAACAACCTTTTTTCAATTATTACTTATAACGATATGTAATTCTGCCTTTTGTAAGATCGTATGGAGACATCTCAACCTGCACACGATCGCCAGGCAAAATTTTAATGTAATACATCCTCATTTTACCGGATACGTGAGCCAATATTTCGTGGCCGTTATCCAGCTCAACTGTGAACTGAGCATTCGGTAATGCTTCAATAATTTTTCCGTCTTGCTTAATCGGCTCTTGCTTAGCCATAAGAAGTCAATAATTTATCATTTTTTGTTATCTCAGAAATATAATCAAAAGTACTGAGAATTTCAGCTTTTCCTTCGCGAACAATAATATCATGCTCAAAGTGAGCTGCATTAGACCCGTCTGCCGTTACAATGGTCCATCCATCCTTCAGTGTATTCACTTTCCAGGTTCCGGCAGTAATCATCGGTTCAATGGCGAGACCCATTCCGGTTCTCAATCTCTCCCCTTTACCNGGTCGACCNTAGTTGGGTACGGATGGATCTTCGTGCATGTTCTTGCCAATACCGTGGCCCACAAGATCACGTACCACNCCAAAGTTTTCTGCTTCACAAAATTTCTGTATCGCGGAGCCAATATCACCCACGCTGTTTCCGTGAATCGCTTTCTCAATTCCAACATAAAGCGAATCGAGCGTGGTTTTTAACAAACGCATTGTTTCATCATCTGTCTCACCGGCTACAAAGGTATAAGCGTGATCGCCAAAATAACCATTCAGCTCTACGCCGCAATCAACCGATACAATATCACCTTCTTTCAGTACACGTTTTCCGGGAATACCGTGCACTACCTCTTCATTTACGGAAATACACAGCGTTGCAGGAAAAGGGTTTTTACTTCCGCCATACCCTTTAAAGGCAGGTCTTGCTTTATATTTACTTATGTACTCTTCTGCAACCCGATCCAGTTTCCCGGTTTCAACTCCGGGTTCCAGGACTTTACCTACCTCGGCGAGTGTTCTCGAGACAAGCTGTGCAGCTTCACGCATCTTGTCTATTTCGGATTCACTCTTCAGATAAATCATTAAGCCCTGCGTCGTCCTTTAATTTTACCCGATTTCATAAATCCGTCGTAATGACGCATCATCAGGTGACTTTCAATTTGCTGCAGAGTATCCAGGGCAACACCCACAATAATCAACAAGCTTGTTCCTCCGTAAAAGAGAGCAAAGCCGGGAGTAACTCCCATTCTTGCTATAATTGCAGGCAGAATGGCCACAAATGACAGGAATAATGAGCCTGGCAAAGTGATTTTTGTCAAAATGTTATCAATAAACTCTACTGTTTGCTTACCCGGGCGCACACCTGGTATAAACCCACCCTGGCGCTTCATCGTATCCGCCATCTCCTTCGGATTNACCGCAATTGCGGTGTAGAAGAATGTGAAGAATACACATATGATAAAGAATACAATCGAATATGTAACTCCGGTAAAGTCGGCCGACCACATCGTCATAAACTGAACCGTTTCATTCTCCGGGAAAAAAGTACCTATTGTACTTGGAATGAACATGATTGACTGCGCGAAAATAATCGGCATCACACCGGCTGCGTTTACCCGCAGCGGAAGGTATTGTGTGGTACCTCCATAAACTTTCCGCCCTACAACACGCTTGGCATATTGCACGGGTATCTTCCTTGTACCCTGGGTTAACAGCACACAGGATGCAATCACAAGAATCAATCCGGCCAGTTCAACAATGATAATAATCGCATTGTTTGTAGTGGATATCTCGTTAATCAGCGCTGTTGGGAGTGCTGCAATAATACCGATCATAATGAGTATGGAAATACCGTTCCCTATACCCCTGTCAGTAATACGTTCACCAAGCCACATTACAAACGTGGTACCTGCCGTAAGAACAATAATAGACGTCAGTATAAACGCCATGTTGCTCACTACAATTGCGTTTGGTGATGTGGCAATCAGGTTAATACCAAACCCTATCGCCTGAACAGCGGTAATTCCAACCGTTCCATACCGGGTTAACCGGTTTATTTTTCGCCTTCCTTCCTCACCTTCTCGCTGAAGCTTCTGGAAGTACGGTACGGCTGCACCCATCAACTGAATGATAATTGCGGCCGTAATGTAGGGCATAATTCCAAGGGCAAATACACCGGCTCTTGAAAAAGCTCCCCCCACAAAAAGGTCAAAGAGTCCCATTAAGCTTGATGCGTCGCCAGCCTGCATTGTAAGTTCACTGGCATCAACACCCGGCATTGTAACATAACTACCGATACGATAGACCATGAGGACACCTACAACGTACAGAATACGATTCCGGAGGTCCTCTATCTTAAAGATGTTTCTGAAATTATCTATGGCACTCATTCGAAATGATTAAACTGAGGTGGTAATTGAGATTTATTGTATAACAGTTACACTGCCGCCGGCGGCTTCTACCTTTTCTTTGGCAGAGGCACTGCATGCGTGTACCTCGATGGAGATCGCTTTATCTATCTCACCGGTTCCAAGCAGTTTTATCAGTTCTTTATCATCGGCTAAACCGGCATTTACCAGGTCAGCAATTGTGATAGTTTCTCCAAGTTTACCTGCAACAAGAAAATCAGATAGCTTCTGAATATTCACGGCCTGGTACTCAGTTCTGAATGGGTTTTTAAATCCAAACTTCGGAACTCTTCTCTGAAGCGGCATCTGTCCACCTTCGAACCAGGCTTTCACCTTGCTACCACTTCTGGACTTTTGTCCGTTGTGTCCACGTCCCGATTGTTCACCGGTACCTGAACCCTGACCACGCCCAACGCGCTTGCGTTTTTTGTGAGCTGCTGGTGCTTTAAGATTGTGTAATTTCATAACAGTAGTTCTTTAAAACGTTTATTAGCCTTTAAATACCTTGCTGACGCTTACTCCACGCCGCTGTGCAACTTCAATGGGATCTGCAGCATTTCTCAACGCTTCAAATGCAGCTTTCACCATGTTGTGCGGATTAGATGACCTGAGAGATTTTGACAGAATGTTTTTAACTCCGGCAACATCAAGCAGAGCTTTAACAGCACCACCGGCAATTACACCCGTACCGTCGGATGCGGGCCGGAGCAGAACTTTTCCTGCACCTGCTTTGCCTACAATAGGATGGTGTATCGATCCGGTTTTAGTCATCGATACTTTAATCAGGTTTTTCTTAGCATTGTCGAATCCTTTCTGGATGGCATCCGCTACTTCATTCGCTTTGCCCAATCCGTGGCCAACAACACCGTCGCCGTTTCCAACTACTACAATAGCGTTGAAACTAAACCGGCGTCCACCTTTTACTACTTTCGATACCCTGTTAATATGTACCAGTTTCTCCTCAAGATTGAGGTTGCCGGCAGGGATATTATGTTTTCTACGTATTTTTGGCATAATTGAAATATAATTTTTTAAAGATCCAGTCCGCCTTCACGTGCTCCATCAGCAGCAGATTTAACGACACCATGATATTTGTATCCGCCGCGGTCAAAAACAACTTTTTTGATGCCCATGTCAACAGCGGTTTTTGCGAGTGTCTCACCGATCAGCTTTGCAGCCTCGGTTTTTGATTTGTCAGTCAGCTCGCTTTTCAAATCAGAAGACATCGATGATACAGAAGTAATCGTTACATTTTCACGATCATTAATCAGCTGCAGATAGATATGCTTACTGCTTTTGAAAACAGCCAGGCGTGGTCGATCAGCAGTACCTGAAATTGTAGAACGGATTCTTCTGCGAATCTTGTTTCTGCGTTCTGTTTTAACTCTATTTTTCTTCATTTAACTAATCCTTTTTATTTGCTGGCTGACTTACCGGCTTTTCTTCTTACGTATTCATCGGTATATCGAATTCCCTTCCCTTTGTACGGCTCAGGTTTTCTCATAGATCTGATCTTTGCAGCAACCTGCCCAACCATCTCTTTATTTACACCTGAAATAATTAACATCGGGTTTTTCTTGGTTTTAGTATCAACCTCAATGTCAACGCCCTCGGGCGGTACAAAATAGATTGGATGGGAAAAACCGAGGTTCAATTCAAGAACTCCGTTCGCGTATGTGGCACGGTACCCAACACCAATAATCTCAAGTGTTTTTTTGTAACCGCTTGTCACTCCTTCAACCATATTGTTGATAAGTGATCGGTAGAGACCGTGCAAAGATTTATGCTCTTTGGAGTCGCTGGGGCGCTTTACAATAATTTCAGTGTCAGTTTTTTCAACCGTGATGTCGGGATGGATACGAATTGTACCCGTACCCTTTTCGCCTTTCACGGTAATTGTGTTGTCAGCACCAATCGTAAATTCAATATTGCTGGCCAACGCAACCGGTTGTTTACCTATTCTTGACATAACGTTCGTATCCTAAATTTTTTAGTAGACGGAGCAGAGAATTTCTCCGCCAATTTTCATTTTACGTGCTTCTTTATCTGTCATCACTCCGTCGGATGTAGACAGAATTACAATTCCGAGTCCGTTGTAGGATTGCGGAATATCATCGGCACCAACATATTTTCGCAGACCCGGTTTTGAAACGCGGATCAGTTTTTTGATAACAGGTTGTCCGTATGCATCATACTTAAGAAACAGCCGCAATACTCCCTGCTTGTTGTCTGTGATGTCGATGTACTTATTTACGTATCCTTTATCTACAAGGATTTTTGTCATTGCACGCTTCAGTTTAGAAGCAGGTACGTCTACACGACGGTGGCCCGCTTGCTGGGCGTTTCTTAATCGGGTTAAATAATCAGATACTGGGTCAGATTGCATAATATATATTCTCCTGTGTTACCAACTTGCTTTTCGGATGCCTGGTATTTTTCCATTCAATGCCAGTTCACGGAATTTAATACGGGATACTCCATATTCTCTGAGGTATCCGCGTGATCGGCCCGTGAGGCTGCATCGGTTTCGGACGCGTGTTGGACTTGCGTCTCTTGGAAGTTTTTGCAACGCTTCATAATCGCCGGCTTCTTTAAGCTCGCGGCGTTTTTCAGCGTACTTTTCCACAGTACGTTTGCGTTTTTCGTTTCGTGCTATCCAGGATTTTTTAGCCATTGCTTTTTTCTTTTTTATTCAAATTCATTTCTTAAAGGGCATCCCGAAATACTTCAAAAGAGCAAATGCTTCTTCATCGGATTCAGCAGAAGTTACAAAAGAGATATCCATGCCGTGTACGGTTGATGCTTTATCTACATCAATCTCGGGAAACACGGTGTGCTCTTTAATTCCCATTGTATAGTTACCGCGTCCGTCGAAGCTCTTATTTGGAACTCCCTGGAAGTCGCGCGTTCTGGGGAGCGCAAGGTTAATCAAACGATCGAGGAATTCAAACATTATTTTTCCCCTGAGCGTAACCTTTGCGCCAATTTCCTGTCCTTCCCGAAGTTTAAAGTTCGAGACTGACTTTTTAGCTTTCGTTTTTACAGCCTTTTGACCGGTAATGAGACCGATATTTTCGGTGATCACTTCAAGGGTCTTGGCATCATTAATTGCATCACCGAATCCTACGTTGATAACAATCTTTTTCAACTTAGGAACGCCCATAATGTTCTCATATTTAAACTCTTCAATGAGTTTATCTACGATCTCTTCTTTGTACTGTGTGTAAAGTCTTGCTTCTGCCATTCTTCTATTTCACAATTACTTGTCAATAATTTCGCCACTGTTCTTAGCAAAACGGACCCATCGTCCGCCGCCCTCTTCTTCAACACGCTTACGCCCAATTCGTGTAGGCTCGTCGGTTGTCGGATCTATAACCATGAGGTTAGAGATGTGTACCGGTGCCTCACGCTTAAGACGCCCGCCCTGTGGATTTTCCTGGGTAGGTTTGTCGTGATGCGTTCTCATATTTACACCTTCAACCAAGACTCTGTCTCGCTCAGGGTAAACTAACATTACCCGTCCGCGTGTGCCCTTGTCGTTGCCGGCAAGAACAAGCACTTCATCGCCTTGCTTTACGTGTAGTTTCTTTTTCTTGTTATACTTACGTGGCATCTTACTATCCTTTAAAGTACTTCAGGGGCCAGTGAAACAATCCGCATGAAATTTCTTTCACGAAGCTCCCGCGCTACGGGGCCAAAAATACGGGTTCCAACAGGTTCCTTTTCCTTGTTAATAATTACCGCCGCGTTTTCATCAAAACGAATATAGCTACCATCCTTGCGACGAATTTCTTTTTTAGTGCGTACGATAACAGCCTGCACTACTTCCCCTTTTTTAACGTTGCCGCCGGGAATTGCAGTTCGGACTGAGCAGGAGATGAGATCTCCGATTCTGGCATAACGTCTGCGAGAATCGCCCAGTACCTTAATGCACATCACTTTTCTTGCACCGCTGTTATCAGCTACGTTCAGTGTTGATTGTGTTTGAATCATTCCTTTACCCTACAAATTGATCGTTATTTTGCACGTTCCACGATCTCGACCAAACGCCAAGATTTTCTTTTTGACAGCGGACGAGTTGACATAATCAATACAGTATCACCTGAATTGGCGTCATTGGTCTCGTCATGCGCCAGATACTTCGTTGTTTTGGTGATAAACTTCCCGTAAATAGGGTGTTTTATCTGCCTGTCAACGGCAACTGTAATTGTTTTATCCATCCGGTCACTTACTACGCGTCCGGTTCTTGTTCTTCTTTGAGCTCTTTCTGCTTGTGCCATAATCTTTATTCAGCACTCGTTTTTTCGTTAATAATCGTTGTCAATCGGGCGATTTCGCGGCGTGTATTTTTGATACGTGCCGGGTTTTCAATTTGACCCGCAATGGCTTTGTTGAATTTAAAATCAACTAAAGCCTTCTTCTCATCCTTTAATCGTGCTTCCAGTTCCGAAAGCGATAAATCGCGTAATTCGTGTGATTTCATGGTTTCTTTCTGCTTAGTTATTCACCGTCGTAATCACGGCGTTTCACAAATTTAGTTTTAATCGGAAGTTTGTGAGACGCTCGGCGTAACGCTTCCTGGGCTTTCTCCTCGCTAACTCCGGCAATTTCAAACAGAATACGCCCGGGCTTAACCACTGCAATAAAATGATCCAGAGCACCTTTACCCTTACCCATTCGGGTTTCAGCAGGTTTGCTGGTGATGGGTCTGTCAGGAAAAATCCGGATGAAGGTCTTACCGTCACGCTGCAGTGTTCTTGCAATCGTTACACGGCATGCTTCTATTTGCCTGGAGGTGATAAACTTAGGCTCAAGCGCCTTCAGTCCAAAACTTCCAAAAGCAAGAGTATATCCACGTCCGGCATTGCCTTTAAGTTTATCTCTGTGAACGCGACGTCTTGGAATTCTTTTTGGTTCTAACATGATTTCTTAAACTATCGGTTAATTACGTGTTCGGCGCTTGGAACGTCCGGAACTCTTACGTTTCCCTCGTCGTCCGCCGCCGCCTTTACGTTGCGGTTCATTTTCCTGTTGAGAATCAGATCCCGGTGTCAAATCAACATCGCCAATAATTTCACCTTTAAAGATCCATACTGAAACACCGATCGATCCATAAATGGTGTTTGATGTGATGTTGGCATAATCAATATCAGCCCGGAGTGTATGAAGCGGAACGCGTCCTTCTTTATACTGTTCTGTACGAGCCATTTCAGCTCCGCCCAGTCTTCCGGCACATTTAATCTTAATTCCTTTCGCACCCATTCTCATTGCTGAGGAGATGGCTGTCTTCATGGCTCTTCGAAATGATACACGGGCCTGAAGTTGCTGAGAAATATTCTGCCCAACAAGACTGGCATCCAGCTCTGGTCGTTTAATTTCACTTACATTAATTTGAACTTCTTTATTCGTGATCTTTTTAAGTTCACCTCTAAGCAGTTCAATTTGCTCTCCGCCCTTGCCAATAATTACACCAGGACGTGAAGTATTTAATGTGAGCAAAATACGCTTTGGCGTACGCTCAATAATTGCATTTGAAAGACCGCCGTTTCGCAAACGAATGGCAAGATACTCGCGCAGTTTTGTGTCTTCCAGCAACATCGCCGGCTGATTATCTTCAGAATACCAGTTGGAATCCCAACCTTTTATTATTCCGAGTCTGAGTCCTGTTGGATTACTTTTTTGTCCCAAAATATTATCTGATTAATCTTCTATTACAGTTTCTTCCTTCTTCGCAACAACTACAGTAATGTGGCTGCTTCGTTTGTTTATGCGGTGTGCACGTCCCATTGGTGCAGGCTGAATTCGTTTCAAAGTCACACCCTCATCAACATATATCTCTTTGATAAAAAGCAGATCGTTATCCAGACGCTCCTCTTCAAACTTGTCCCGAATATTAGCAGCGGCTGATTTAATCACCTTGATCACATCGACTGCAGTACCTTTTTTCGTGAACTCAAGTGTTTTAATCGCTCTGTCTACTTGCTCACCGCGAACCAGGTCCACAACAAGGCGTAACTTTCTTGGTGCCTTGCGCAGGTGTCGCTGTACTGCTTTAGCTTCGAATGTAAGTGTTTCCATTTCTCAAAAAATTTATCTATTTCATTTTTTTCAACGGGTGGCCGCGGAATGTGCGTGTCGCCGCAAATTCACCCAGTTTGTGACCAACCATGTTGTCAGTCACATAAACAGGTATAAACTGTTTTCCGTTATGAACTGCGATGGTTAACCCGATAAAATCGGGAGTAATCATCGACCCTCGTGACCAGGTTTTTATCACTTTCTTTTTGCCACTTTCATTCATAGCGTCAACTTTACGCATCAGCTTATAATGTACAAATGGCCCTTTTTTTAACGAACGAGGCATACTTATTTACCTTTTTTGGTTTTTCTTCGCTTAACAATAAACTTGGAAGACAATTTGTTTCTGTTTCTTGTCTTTTTCCCTTTCGCTGACTGTCCCCATGGCGAGCGCGGATGCCCACCTGAAGCTTTTCCTTCACCACCACCCATTGGGTGATCTACCGGGTTCATTGCAACACCCCTTGTTTGAGGACGTCTGCCCAGCCATCTGCTGCGGCCGGCTTTCCCTTTCGTAGTATTAAAATGGTCAGGATTACTGGTTGCACCAACCGTGGCGATACATGTACCGAGAATTCTCCGTACTTCGCCCAAGTTTAACCGTAACAAACTTCTCAGTTTTAGCTACCATCTGGGCAACCGTTCCGGCACTCCGGCACAGCTGTCCGCCCTTTCCGGGCTGCAGCTCAACATTGTGAATGTATGTTCCCGGAGGCATCTTACTCATCGGCATTGCGTTTCCTACATCAGGAGCAGCAGTTTCCGAAGTAATAATTGTGTCGCCTACCTGGAGTTTGTTGGGAGCCAGGATATATCGTTTTTCACCATCGGCGTATGCCAGCAGGGCAATACGAGCTGTTCTGTTGGGATCATACTCTATGGTTTGAACTTTTGCAGGGATATCAAACTTGTTTCGCTTAAAATCTATTACGCGAAGTTTCCGTTTGTGTCCGCCACCGCGATGACGCGATGTTTTACGTCCCCTGTTATTTCGTCCACCTGATTTTCCGATACCAACCGTCAAAGACTTCAGCGGCTTGCTGATGGTTACATCATCAAACACTGGAGCTATCCTGTGGCGCTGTCCCGGTGTAATTGGTTTTATCTGTTTGGTAGCCATTGAACTTTCTTATTTAAATTTCGCTAAAGAAATCGATTTCGCCTTCTTTCAGGGTAATGATCGCTTTTTTCCACACAGCACTTCTGCCTTCAACAAACCCGCTTCGGGTGTGACGTCCTTTCGGTTTCGATGGAACAATCATTGTATTTACCCGAGACACTTTCACTTCAGGATATTTCTCCTCAATCGCTTTTTTGATCTGAGGTTTAGTGGCAGATTTAAGTACTTTAAAAGCGTACTTCTGATCTTCTTCCTGGATCCTGGTTAATTTCTCTGTAATCAGTGGTTGAATTAATATACTCATGCTGCATCCTCTTCTACAGTGTTGATAGCAAAGCTTGCTTCAAGAACATCAACCGCACTTTTTTGAATCAGAATGATATCTGCATTCATAATCTCGTACGTAGATGGCTTTGCTGCTTCAAGCACGTGTACTTTTTTAAGATTATTGGCTGACTTATAGATAACAGAATCTGTCTCTTTGGTCAGAATCAATACTTTCTTGTCTCCAATACCAAGGCCGTTAAGAATCGTTACAATCTCTTTGGTCTTCGGCTCATCAAAAGAAAAGTCTTCAACTACCTTAATTGCATCTTCAGACGCTTTTAATGAAAGCGCAGACATTCTTGCAAGTCGCTTAGCCTTTTTGGTCAATCGAACGGTATAGGTTCTCGGCTTGGGTCCAAAAATTGTACCACCACCCTTCAACAGCGGTGATCGTATAGATCCACGCCGGGCCATACCGGTTCCTTTCTGCTTATAGGCTTTTCGCCCGCCGCCACGAACTTCGCCGCGCTCTTTTGTATTCGCTGTACCCTGGCGTTTATTAGCCAGAAAACGACGAACATCTTCATAGAGCACAGTTTCATTTGGCTCGATAGCGAAAACCTGATCATTCAGATCAGCTTTTTCACCGCTGCTCTTGCCGTCTGTTTTATGAATTGTCAGTTTCATCAGGTTTAACTCTGTGATTTATTATGAATTTCTACGTAAGCGCCGTTTGGTCCCGGTACACCGCCTGTTACAAGCAGCATATTTGAATCGGAGTAGATCTGCGCTACTGAAAGATTCTGGATTTTAGTGCGCTGGTTGCCGGACCGTCCCGCCATTTTGATGCCTTTAAAGACACGTGCAGGATCAGAAGCCTGACCAATAGCACCCGGTGCTCTTTCTCTGTTATGCTGGCCGTGCGTTTGACCGCCTACACCACTAAAATTGTGACGCTTCACAACACCGGTGAAACCTGTTCCTTTAGATGTTCCAACAATATCTACTCTGTCACCCACAGTGAATACATCATCAATGGTGAGTTCATCGCCAAGTTCAAAACCTTCTGGTATAAAATCTCTGAATTCCAGAGTTACCTTTCTTGGCTCAACCCCTGCCTTTTCGAAATGGCCAGCTAAAGCTCGTTTAACTTTAGAAGCTTTTTTCTTAAAGGACGAAAGCTGCACGGCATTGTAACCGTCAGTTTCTTCTGTCTTAATTTGTGTGATGGCACAAGGCTCAACTTCAATGACCGTTACCGCAACACTGCGTCCCAGTTCATCAAAGATGCTTGTCATCCCTACTTTTTTTCCGATTAAACCGCTCATGGTATTTTTGGAATTTACTTACACTTTTATTTCAACATCCACGCCGGATGGAAGCTCAAGCTTCATTAATGCATCAACTGTTTGAGACCCTGTAGAGAGAATGTCGATCAAACGTTTGTGTGACCGGTATTCAAACTGTTCTCGTGATTTTTTATCAACAAAAACAGATCGGTTAACAGTGATGATGTTCTTATTAGTAGGCAGCGGAATCGGACCTGATACCACTGCGCCTGTTGATTTTACTGTCTGAATTATCTTTTCTGCTGATTTATCGATCAGTTTGTGATCGTACGATTTCAGCTTAATTCTAATCTTTTGTTGTGTAGCCACGGGATGTAAACCTTTTATTCTTTAATTTTGGTTACCACGCCTGCACCTACTGTACGTCCGCCCTCGCGAATCGCAAAGCGCAAACCTGCTTCCATTGCCACCGGTTGTATCAGCCTTACATCCAGCTTCACATTATCGCCGGGCATTACCATCTCCACTCCGTCGGAAGCTCGCAGGAGCCCGTCACGTCTGTGGTTCTGAAATAAAACTGCGGACGATATCCTTTGAAAAATGGCGTGTGACGGCCACCCTCATCTTTGCTCAGTACGTATACCTCGCACTCAAATAATTTGTGCGGGTTGATGGATCCCGGCTTGCACAGCACCATGCCGCGCTCGAGCTGCTCCTTGTTGATTCCGCGAAGCAGAATACCGGCGTTGTCGCCAGCCTCACCTCTGTCCAGCAGGCGGCGGAACATCTCAATGCCCGTTACCACGCTCTTCATCGGCTGCTCTACAATTCCTACAATCTCCACCTCGTCGTTGAGCTCAATCACTCCACGCTCAATACGGCCGGTGGCCACGGTTCCACGTCCGGTGATAGAAAATACATCTTCTACCGGCATCAGGAACGGCTTGTCTACGTCTCGCTCCGGCGTAGGGATGGTGTCATCCACTGCGTCCATCAGCTCAACAATGCTCTTCTCATACTCTTCTTCGCCGTTCAGCGCGCCAAGGGCACTCCCCTGGATCACAGGGATGTTGTCCCCGTCAAATTCNTAGGAGCTCANCAGCTCACGGACTTCCAGCTCAACCAGCTCCAGGAGCTCTTCGTCGTCCACAAGGTCTACCTTGTTCATAAACACCACCAGCTGCGGCACGCCTACCTGGCGGGCAAG
>SL_7KL_010_BRINEDRAFT_10000751_pt1 | contig 15529 bp, 17 predicted proteins | sample SodLak_010_BRINE_FD_10663 | JGI IMG/M metagenome (IMG submission 10663)
TTTCTTACCAGTAAGTTGGATATCCTTAGCATTGATAATAATGACATGATCACCACAATCAACGTGTGGTGTAAATGTTGGTTTGTGCTTTCCGCGTAAAACAGCCGCAACTTCGGATGATAAGCGTCCGAGTGTTTGGCCTTTCGCATCAACAACAAACCACTTGCGGTCTACTGTTTGTTTATTTGCCATGTATGTTTTGTTCATAGTGGTTAGCCTCCTATTTTCCTTCTCATAGTCGGGCTAGTGGAGAATTCAAAATGTACCGACGTATATAATAGCTTATAATCGCTTAAATGTCAAACATTTATACACACTTTTTTCCCTTAAGAAATATTGTCTCCAGGGTTGAGCCCATCAACCGTTACAAGTTTCATTGTTTTTTTATTTGACCCCGCTAATAACATGCCATTGCTTTCTTCACCGCGTAATTTAACCGGTTCTAAATTTACAACAACAACGACATTTTTACCTTCAATCGATTCAGGGGTGTAATGTTTAGCGATCCCCGCGACAATTTGACGCGGATTTTTTTCTCCAATATCGACTTGAATAATTAATAATTTATCCGCATTGGGATGGAATTTCGCATCAACGACTTTCCCAACGCGCAACTCTAATTTATTAAAATCATCAATCGTTGCTAGATTTTTTTCGTCTTTTTGTGTTTGATCGTTTTTGTCTTCGCCTCTAATAATGCCTTTTAATTTTTCTACTTCTTTTTCCCCATCTAAACGCGGGAATAATGGCGAAGGTTTTTTGACCACTTCAGTATGTTTTAGTAACCCAAATTCTAAAGATTCCCAAGTTTGTAAGTGGTCTTTAATATTTAATTGATTGAAAAGCGAGTCACTTGCATCAAGTAAAATCGGTCTTAATAAAATCCCAATATGTCTTAAGGATTCAACCAAGTGATACATGACATTATTTAATGCATCTTTTTTCGACTCATCTTTTGCTAAAATCCAAGGGGTTGTTTCATCAATATATTTATTGGTACGACTAATTAATTTCCAAATGGAACGAATCGCTTCAGATACTTTCAAGGTTTCCATGTTTTCACGGTATGAAGCAATCGTTTCTTCTACCAGAGTTTCTAATGATTCGTCAAAATCGTTGCTCACGCTTGGATCATATTCAACAGCGCCACCGAAATACTTATTAATCATAGAAATCGTACGATTTAACAAGTTCCCAAAGTCATTGGCTAAATCATAATTCACTCTTTCAATAAACGATTCAGGAGTAAATACACCATCAGATCCATAAGGAAGTTCTCTTAATAAGAAATAACGTAATTCATCTAGACCGTAATTATTAATAATAGTATCAGGGTAAATTACGCCCCCTTTAGATTTACTCATTTTTCCTTCTTTCATCATGTAAAAGCCATGCGCATGAAGTTTAAAGGTAACAGGAATATCTAAAGCCATTAACATAATTGGCCAATAAATCGCGTGGAACCTTAAAATATCTTTCCCTACAACATGCACTACTTCATCGCCGTGCCAATATTTTTTAAATAAGGAATCATCGTTTGAGTTGTATCCAAGACCACTAATATAATTACTAAGTGCATCAATCCATACATAAACAACATGTTTTGGATTGGAAATCACTTTTATTCCCCAATCAAATGTTGTTCTTGAAACACTTAAATCATTTAAGCCTTGCTTAATAAACGCAACCACTTCATTTTTTCTAGATTCAGGGGTAATGAAATCAGGATTGTCTTCTATGAACTTGAGTAAACGATCTTGATATTTTGATAATTTTAAGAAATAACTTTCTTCTTCTAATTGCGAAGTTTCTCTTCCACAATCAGGACAAGTATGATTATCACCTAATTGACTATCTGTAAAGAAAGACTCACAAGGCATACAATAATAGCCTTTATAAGTGCCTAAATAAATATCGCCTTGATCTAATAAGGTTTCAAATATTTTTTGAACCACTGTCTTGTGTCTTTTTTCTGTGGTTCTAATGAAATCATCGTATGAAATTTTTAAACGATCCCAAAGCGCTTTGGTATCTTTAGCCATTTCATCGACGTGATCATAAGGACTCATATCTCTTTCTTCCGCAACCGTTTCTATTTTCTTGCCATGCTCGTCCATCCCAGTTAAATAATAGGTATCATAGCCTTTTAATTCTTTATAACGCCTCAAAGCATCACAAAAGACCGTTGTGTATGTATTTCCAATATGTAATTTCCCACTTGGGTAATAAATTGGGGTGGTGATATAGTAGGTTTTATCACTCATGGTCTCACTCCTCACCTTTTTTCTTAGCATTTTGAAATGCCATATAGACTGTATTCTTTTTTAAATTTCTAAGTTTTGCGACCTTTTTAATCGCATCCATTTCCCTTAAGCCATCTTCCATTAGAAGTTCAACATGTTCAATCATGTCCCCTTCAATTAAGGGGTGTTCACGGCTTCCTTTAATCACTAAAACAATTTCACCTTTAAGTTCAGGAATGTCACCAAATTCACTTAAGTGGAATCGATACGTTTCTTCATAAAGTTTCGTCATTTCACGGGCCATAAAGGCTTCGCGGTTGCCTAAAATCTCATACATAGCTTTTAACGTTTTGTGAATGCGTTTAGGACTTTCATAAAACACAAGGGTATAAGGATGGGTTAATAAGTTCTTTAGTATTTTATCACGAGCGTTCATTTTTTGGGGTAAAAAGCCATAAAAAGTAAATGGATGGGTTTCAATCCCACTTAAAATTAATGCACTAATTAACGCTGTTGGGCCTGGAATAGTGGTTACATTAAANCCTTCTTTACTTAACGCTTTTATAAGTGTCTCCCCTGGATCGGCAATCAAAGGAGTCCCAGCATCAGAGATAAGCGCTAGATCAAACCCTTGTTTTAACCAATCGATAATACCTTCAATCATAGATTGTTCGTTGTGTGCATGATAGCTTTTTAAAGGAGTATTAATATCATAAGCTTTCAATAGCTTTCCACTAACCCTTGTATCTTCAGCTAAAATATAATCAACATCCTTAAGGGTCTTTACTGCACGAAACGTTAAATCGTCTAAATTCCCAATTGGCGTCGATACAATATAAAGCGTTGCGGATTCATTTTGGTTTAAAGCATTATTTTCCACTGACATACTCCTTTTCATAGCAAAAGATGAATCAACAAATGATTCACCGTCCTGCATAAGCGTTTAAATGTTTATGTTAAATCTGATAAATCCATTGTTGGTTCACTGATATGATCAAGATTATCATATTCTTTTATCTCCACTAAATCTTCAACATTGTATTGTTTTACTGTTTCTTCTAATTGAACTTTTACTCGGCGCTGTAAGATATTGATGCTTATGACCTTTCCTTCGCCATCAACGGTTTTAACGGTAGAATAAAGCTTTGGAAGTCCATCACGCATCTCAGCATATACATCATCTTCATAACGGATACAGCAAAGGAGTTTTCCACATAACCCAGATATATTTGAAGGATTTAACGACAAGTTTTGGTTTTTAGCCATTTTAATGGAGACCGTTTCAAACTCTCCTAAAAAAGTGTTACAGCAAAGCAAATACCCACAAGGGCCAATGCCTCCTAAAAACTTCGCCCCATCACGCGCACCAACTTGTCTTAATTCTATACGCACCTTAAATTCATTCGCCAAATCTTTTACTAACTCTCTAAAATCAATTCGACCTTCCGCATTGAAATATATAATTAACTTAGAACGATCTAAGGTATATTCAGCATCTAATAACTTCATATCTAAATCATGATTTTTTATGTGATGCTTGCATGAGGCAAGCACTTTTTTTGAATCTTCTATATTTTTATCTTTTGATGCAATATCTTTTTCCGTCGCTTTTCTTAAAACCGGTTTTAACGTAGAGATGATGGAATCATCATCAATGGATTTGCTTGTTTCCATGACTTCTCCAAGTTCTAATCCTCTCACGGTTTCAACAACCACTAAATCCCCTTGTGAAAAATCATGATTTTCAGGATCAAAATAATATTTTTTGCCCGCTTCTTTAAAGCGAACTCCAATGACTTTATGCGCCATAAAAGTCTCCTCTTTCCATAGCAATCAACAAATTATCAAACGCTAAACGCATGTTGATATAATTTCTTTGTCTTAGCTTCATTTGTAGCATTTTCTCTAAATGTTTCGTTAACGTTTTTAATGAAATACTCTCCATTAACTGTTCAAAAGCTCTCATATAATCGGCAAAAATAATTTGGCTTTGATTGTTAATTTTACCATAAATTACATCTTTTTGGTAGTGGATAAACAAATCTATAAGCACATCAACTTTCGTTTTATCATTCAACGTTTGATCAAGCGATTCATGAAATTTAATCAATAAAGACCCACCATTCGCATACGTTTCATAAAGCGCCCCAACCTCATCGATTAAAGGCTCTATATCAACGGTCTCAAGCAACGTTTTCGCATCTTCAATCGTTGGTCGCATTCTTGAAGCTAAACGACTTAAAGTATTGGAATACCCAAGGTTTATAAGCGCTTCTTCTATAAGCGTTTCATTCACAGGGTGAAAAGGAATGCGTTGCGACCTTGATTGGATCGTTGGCAACATCTGTGAAGCATCATTACTTAATAAAATCGCATAGGTCTCAGTGGTCGGTTCTTCTAAAAACTTTAAAAGCGCATTTTGCGCATACGCATTCATCCGCTCTGCGGACTCTATGATATAAATTTTAGGCCCACTTTCTAAAGCAGTCTTAGAAAATTCAGATTGTAAGGATTTGATATCCTCTTTAACAATTTCACTTTTTTTAAGTTTTACGATGTATAAGTTGGGATGTGTTTGATTGATTACACGCTTACAGTTCTTACATTGCATACATGGTTTTTCTTCATCTAAACAAAGAACTTTTGACGCAAAAAAAAGCGCAGCATCCATTTTCATACTTCCAGCATCGCCTTCAAAGATATAAGCGTGAGAAAGCTTTTCATTGTTAAAACTATTTTCAAGCATTCTAAACGCTTCATTTTGAGCTTTTTTTAGCGTATCAAAATCCATGGTATTCATTCCTTTTATTTATTCGATAAAAAACGTTCCACAAGCGTTAATGCTTGCGTTGTTACACTTTCAACATCTTTATTGCCATCGATAACTTTTATACGATCTGGAAATTTATCTAAGAGTTTCAAATACCCTTCATAAACCGTTTGATGAAACTCCACACTTTCTAAATCCAAACGATCAACGCTGCGGTGATTGTCAAAGACTCTATTTAATCCAATTTGGGGAGGTACATCAATAAATATCGTTAAATCTGGCATTTTATTTTCAATCGCAAACTGATTAATCTTAAACACTTCATCTATCCCTAAATTTCTACCATGCCCCTGATAAGCAAGCGATGAGTCAATGAAACGATCACAAAGAACCACTTTTCCTTGTTTTAAAGCCGGCCATATTTTTTCGATTAAATGTTGGCGTCTTGAGGCCGCATAAAGTAACGCTTCGGTTTTCGCATCCATCTCAGTATGATGAACATCTAAAATGACACTGCGAATCTTTTCACTAATTTGAATGCCGCCTGGTTCTCTTGTTGTTAATATATCGTAGCCCTTTTTGATTAATTTTTTCTCAACCGCTTTTAAGATAGTGCTCTTCCCTGAGCCCTCTGGGCCTTCAAAAGTTATAAATGTCCCTTTCATGTTGTCACTCCTCGAATACTTTTGTCTATTATCGCATATTTTTAATGGTTTTTAAATATCATAATCACGATATAGTGGTCTTTATAATTAAACTTACAAACGCCCTTTTAGACAAACATCAAAATCAAAATCACCAATGTGATGAATACGGTGTAAATTAAGGCATCACTTTCAATGATTTGTTTTTCATATCGCCTATCAAACATATTAGACATTACCACAAACCGATCTAAAAATCCAACATCGTAATTATGTTTAATATCGACTTTTTGAACAGTTTTTGTGTCAATAGGACATTGATCACCATACATAATCTTACAAGCTGCACGCATGATATAAAATGTTGGATAAAAGAAAATATATTCTACGCTCAACCATTTAGGAAGCTTTAAATGGAACAAATGAAACTTCGTTCCAAACACAAAGATTAACACCCCAATAATCACAATCGGAACCATAATAAAGACATCACTGAACGTAAATACATTCATTCCTACTATATATTGATCGATAAAACTGCTATCGTAATGAACCGATATTTGTGGGATCACAAACATATTGAGCATAAACGATGGATTTAAACCAATAAAAATAATCATAATCGCAATCGCAGCCATTGACACATCCAAAGAATTTAACTTGGGTTTAATCGCTTTATATTTACCTGGCATATCTCCTAAAAATACATAATAGAATAACTTAATAAATGAACAAACAGTCCCCGCACTTATAATGATAAAAATCCATTCCGCATACAAAAACGATTGATGGCCATATTCATAGGCTTCTACTATGCCGTGATGAAGAATCGTTTTTGAAACAAACCCATTAAACAAAGGAATACCACTAATTCCTAAAGCCGCAATTAAAGCGACCATTGTTGTTAGGGGCATTTTCCTCCAAAGTCCACCTAGGTTATACATATTGTTTTCTTTCGTATGTAAATAAACAGACCCAGCCACCATAAACAATAATGATTTAAACAAAGCGTGGTTTACGATATGTAAAACACTTCCGCTATACCCCATCGCACCGATATATCCTAAGTATAAGCTGACGCCTATCCCCATCACAATATAACCCATCTGTGAAATAGAATGATATGCAAGCATGCGTTTAATATTTGATTGTTGAAGCGCTAAAAATACGCCAATCGCCATCGTCACAATCCCAACCCATATAATCACTCCACCAATCGCTTCAGTAGTCATCCAAACAGAATCAAAGCGATCAGTCAATGTTCCAGGTTCAGGAAAATAAAAACTCGTCGCAACTCTTAAAACGCCAAAAGCTCCAACTTTAATCATAATCCCAGATAGCAAAGCACTCGCAGGCGTTGGCGCCACAGGATGAGCTCTAGGTAACCATACATGAACAGGGGCCATTCCAGCCTTTACACCGAACCCAAATAGTAATAACCCAAAAATTAAATACTTCATATTGCCATGTTGACTCAACGTATCAATAGCACTTGAAAACGTTAAATCCCCAATAATAAAATACATCATCACCGTTGCACCAAAAATCGCAAATCCACCGAGTAAGCCCATAAATATATAATTATACCCCGCTTGATACGATTCAGTTTTTTGACCATGGGTCACAAGCATGTAAGACGTAATCGTCATCATCTCAAAAAACAAAAACATCGTTAATAAATCGCCCGCCACAATCGTTCCTAATACCGAGCTATATGTTAACGCCATAAAGAAAAAGAATCGATTACAACGCTTTTCTTTAAACATATAAGCATGAGCATACACCATCACTAAAAACCATAATATACTCGTAATCAACAACATAATATACCCAAGCATATCAACCCTAAAACTTATGCCTAAACCTAAAACATTTCCATATTCTATTAAAATGCCCCCATCACGCGCACTCGGATATAAAAGGGTACTCAAAACAAAGGTAATAAATGCCAGTGAAATAACCACCGTATCCCTTGAATAGAATGTTTTTCTTGAGAAAAATAGCTGAATAAATCCACCAATTGTAGGGAGCATAATAATCACTAAAGGCATAAAAGAAGCATACGACAAGTCATTTAAAATTTGGTAGCTAACGAATGGATCACTGATATTAAAGCTTCCATTTAATCCTGCAAAGATATAAAACAAAAATAGACCACCTAAAAGTATCAATCCACTGGTTAAAAACGTAAAATTTTCATACCACTTATACTTCGGCTCAAACATACTCACACCCCCTACACCTCAAAAGTCGACACAGCATATTCTATCAGTGTCATCAATCCGTTAGGAAATACGCCAATCCCAACAATAAAAATACTAATAATAACAATCGGCGCAAGCATTAATGCAGGTACTTTATCTTTTGAAAGAACTGTCTGTTTTTCAGGATTATCCCTTAAAAAGGCCGCAATGATAATAGGTAAATAATAAATTGCATTCAATATGCCACTCGCAATTAAAATGAAAATATAAGGCGAACTACCGCCTTCAAAAGACGCAAGACCTAAATTAAATTTAGATATAAATCCACTCGTTAAAGGAATCCCAATCATCCCTAAGGCAGCGATGAAAAAAGCTCCCATTGTGATTGGCATTAAATACCCTACCCCTTCAAACGCATTAATTAAACGCGTATTTCTTTGATAAATAACCGCGCCAACGGATAAGAAGAGTACTGTTTTCATCATACCATGAGAAAAAACATGAAAAATAGCGACACTTAACCCTAAGTAAGAAGCAAGACCAATCCCTATCACAATATACCCAATCTGAGCAACCGAAGAGTATCCAAGCATCCTTTTAACATCATTTTGAGCAATTGCGAAAAACGACCCCATAATAACCCCAACAGCGCCAATAATCATAATCATTGTTGGAATATTAAGCGCACTTAATATATCAATGCCATATACTCTAAATAATATTTTAACAAAAACCATTAAATAAACCTTAACAACCACCGCTGATAAAATAGCACTCGAAGAACTCGGGGCACTTGCATGAGCATCAGGTAACCAAATATGAAAAGGAAAAATCGCAGCTTTTAAGCCAATACCAACAATCATAAACCCAATCGCTAAAACAATATTTGTTGGGTGCGTTTGCCAAACCGTCTCTAAAGACTGACCAACCATTTCAATGTTGGTAAACCCTGTAACCATATATAAAAGGGCTACCCCAAACAAATAAGATAAAGAGCCAATCTCATTTAACATGACATAGCGAAAAGCTGCAGAATAATTTTGTTTCTTTCTCTTTATGGAAATAATAGAGCATGTCGTAATTGATAAAATCTCCATGAACACATACTTATTAAATAAGTCATTTGTGTATATAATTCCATACATAGAAAAAAGCAAAATAAACATCAAAATATAATATCTATCGTATTCTTTTTGATGAATTCCATCGGTCGCATCACTCGTTGAATAAACAAAAATCAATAATACCATCGTCATGATAAAGAAAGTAATCAATGTTGAAAAAGGATCAATCAATAATTCTAAACCAATCATAGGATGATAATTTCCAAACCGGTAGTAAAAAGCACCTTCTGTATTAACATAATAAAGCAAATAAACACTGATTACCCATACGATGAGCAATACGGTAAAATTAAGACTTAAAGTGAACTTAAAATTCTTCTTTTTAAATAAAGGAATGACTAAAGCCGTTAACAAAAGCAACAACAAATTAACAATTGGCAATTGTTCAATCACTGTAATCCTCTCCTTTTTGAATGGCCGCTATTTCTTTTTGATCAATCGTTCCATAGGTCTCATAAATTCTTACGACCAAACTTAAAGAATACACCGTAATACTAACAACTACCACAATTCCCGTTAAAATAAGCACAGATGGTAAAGGGTTAATAAAAACAACCTCACTACTACCTTCAGGGTCAATTAATGGAGGCGCCCCTTCTAATACATTGCCTACCGCTATGAAAAAGAAAAATATCGCAGTTCCCATAATATTGATGCCTAAAATTCGTTTAATTAAATTAGAATGTGTCACCACTGTATATAACCCAATCACAAAAAGCGCAACAGCCCCAATGAAATTGATATGCTCTAAAATGTCTTTTAACAAATCCATTATTTCTCCTCCTCAATGAGAATGTGAAATAAAGAAATCATTGTAGAGGCAACTTTTACACCAATCCCAATCATTAAGATTGGAATAATTCCACCACTGAGTAAAGACCCAAGCTCACCCATAGGAAACCCAGCTGATTGATTAGATAAAAAGCTTCCCGATAAAAATATACCTAAAATCCCAACCATTAAATATAGTAATATTCCACCACTCTCAGCAATCTCACTGACGCGATGTGAGAATTTCTTTCTCGCTTTATCAACACCAAAAACTAACGTATATAAAATTAAAGAACTACCCACCAACGCTCCTCCTGAAAATCCTCCACCAGGTGAAATATGACCGTGTAAAACAATATAAATCCCATAAAGCATAACAAAAGGAATAACAATACGCGTAATTGAACGTACAATAATATCATCCATTATTTTCACCTTCTTTTGGTTTTCTATCAGGTCTTAAAACCGATACAACCGCAACAATAGAAGTGAATAAAACAATGGTTTCGCCCAAGGTATCAAAGGCACGATAATCTGTTAATATTGCGGCAACAATATTGGTAACTCCCGTTTCGCTTGCGGCATTCTCAAGATAATATTCTGTACTCTCACTATAAGCCAGACTATCCGTTCCACTACCAGCAGGCATCTGCATAATGCTATAGACTAAGACAACAAAAAGTAAAATAAAGATACTCGCTATAATTTTATTTTTCATGATTCATACCTCGTTGTCCGACTTATTATCGCAATAAATAAGATAGAGGTTACCCCTGCACCAATTGCCGCCTCCGTTAAGGCAACATCTGGCGATTTTAAAATCAACCATAAAACACTCATCATTAATGAATACACAGAAAATATAATCACAGCGCTTAATAAATCCTTAGTCCGCTCCACTGCCAAAGCCGCTATGATTAAAAAAATGACTAAGATGACATTTAAAACCATCATTTGACATCATCCTTTTCAACAGATTTTCCTCTTAAATATTCAGTTTTTGCGATAAAATGAGCCGCTGTTGGATTGGTGATCCAAATAAAGATTAAAATTAGTAAAATATTAAACGCTAAAAATCCAATGCCTTGCCAAATAATCACACCAAACAAAACCAATCCTGCACCTAAAGTATCTGCTTTAGTCGTTGCATGCATACGAGAAAAAACATCTGGTAAACGGATTAACCCAAGCGCGCCTACCATAAAGAAAAACAAACCACTCATAATAAAAAATATTGCTATCCCATTTAATATATATGCCATCATTTTCCCTAATTCAACTTTCCTTTTAATAGATACTTGCCTACCCCAATGGTTGTCATAAACCCTATAAGTGCATATACAAGCGCTACATTCACATAACTATTTTGGTTCGTAATCGCCGCTATCAATACGATAATCGTCACAACTTTCGTTGTAATAACATTAATTGCTACAACCCTATCAGCAGCTGTTGGTCCTTTGTAAGCTCTGTAAAGCGCCACAAAAGCAAGCCCTATTAAAAAAGCTACCGCAACATAGATCACATTAATCATCACGATCACCTTCAAACTTAACAAACGCTTTTTGAAGCGGACTTTCACTTAAGTCCTTTACATGGTCCTTGGTTAACCCGTGCACGATTAAGTATTCTTCTGTTGAATCAATGGTTAATGTCCCAGGGGTTAATGTAATAAAGTTCCCATAAAATGCTCGGTTTAAATCTTTTTTTAAAGGCTGTTTAATTTTTACGACTTTTGGGCTTAAGTTCATATTTTTAGAAAGCACTATTTTTGCGACTTGTATATTCGCAATCAACACTTCTTTTAAAAACGTTCCTAACAAAATAAAAAAGGCTTTAGCACTTCTAAACGTTAATCGTGTTCTTTCTTGATCACTAAATATGAGATCAAAAATATAAACGATAACAAATAAAGTGGCTAAAAAGCCTAATGTTAAAGATAGTATGGTTACTTCAGATTCAATAATTATCCAAAAACCCAAAAGAAGCGCAAACATAATAACTGCACTAAACGTTTTTTCTTTTTTCATTTACTACACACCCTTTTCTTTCCAATTATAGTATACAAACTTTAAATCTATAATACAAATTAATTTTTGTATATTGGAAAGATTATTAATTTTCTTAATACTCTAAGGTGAGTAAATATAACCCTTCAGGTGGAGCCATATACTTTATATTATTTTTGGATGGATTATTAAGCGCTTCAATAATGGTATTTTTTTGTTGTAAGACATCTTTTATCGCATTGCCTACAATGATTCTTACCATATGTCTTAAAAACCCAGATGCTTTGATCAATATATGCGTTTCGTCCTCAAAAGATTGGATTTTAATCTCATCAATCGTTCTTATAGTTGGTTTCCCAACGGGCTTTTTAGAAAAGCCAACAAAATCATGTTGTCCTTTTAAAGGCATCAGTGCCTTATAAAGAGCGTTTAAATTTAAAGATTCAATGTAATGAGCATAATGGGCTTTAAATGGATCTTTTTTGTGTGTAATTTTATATAAGTAAGTCTTTTTTAAAATATCATATCTTGCATGAAAGACTAATGGTACATCATTTATAGTCTTCACTTTAATATCATTTGGCAACATTTTATCAAGTAAATAATGCATCTTTGAACATTCAAGCGTTGAATATGTATCAAAATGCGCCGTTTGTGCTAAGGCGTGAACCCCTTTATCTGTTCTACCCGATGCGATAATTTTTGGACTTTCTTGAGTGATATGGGATAATACCTTTTCTATCGTTTTTTGAATTGAAGGTTTTAAATGATTGGCTTGTTTTTGAAAGCCAAAATATTGAGACCCATCGTATGAAAAATCAATACGTATTCTTCTAAGCGTTGGGTCGATAGTTTTTATATAGATTTTTTCTATGTGTTTATCATTCATTTTAATTTTCATCATCAATTGCGAATCAATATTAACAACATAAAAACTTTCATACTTTTGAATATCACCGAATGAATAGTTAGAATATGCCAATAATTTATCAATCATTACCCTTTTATCTCTAGTGATTGATTCATCTTTATCTCTTAAAAAGACAGGGTCACTTAGGCTTTTACCTAAGGTCACACTGTCTAATTGATTGATTGCGTTTAAAAGTGTTTTGATCATACCATCACCCTAATTAAAATGCTTGAGAGGATAAATAGATTCGCAAAAATAATCCCGGCAGTATCAATGCTTTGCCATGAAAGTTCATGGAGTTTTGTACGTGGATTTCCAGGGATAAAGCTTCTTGCTTCCATCGCATCTGCTAACTCTTCACTACGTTTAAATGAAATGATAAACATAGGAACCAATAAAGAAACAATTTGCATGACTTTGTCTTTTAGTTTCCCTTCTTGAAAGTCAACCCCACGTGAAGCTTGAGCCAACATAATTTTATTCGCTTCATCTAAAAGGGTAGGAATATATCGTAATGCGATTGAGATAATCATCGCTATTTCTTCGGAATTAATTTTAATGATTTTCAGTGGTTTTAAAACTGATTCTAACCCTAAGTTAAGGTCTGTTGGTTTTGTAGTAATTGTCAGAATTGTTGAAAGGGTTACGATGATTATTAAACGTAACATAATGAATAAAGCCATTTGAAGTGCATCTTCATACACACTAAATGTGCCTTCAAAGAATGTATAAGGCCATTCAAACGTACTTAAAATACTTCCTGCAATAAGGAGCATCGCAATAAAATAAAGCAGTTTAAAACGAATGAAACGTTTACTAAACATCCATATAAGGAATATCGCGACTAAAAAAACAATATTCAAAGGCGAATAATAAAGGGGGGCCTCAAAGAGTAATTCTCCTTGTGTATTAAATAACACTTGAAACACAAATGTAAAAATTAGTAAGAATAATAAAGGTCTTAACCCTAAATAAACGCGTTTTACACTTATTTTACCGATTAATAAGATAAACACCATTAAAAAGATTGTACCGACCATCACATAAAGAGAATCAATGATGAATGTTCCAGCCATCATTAAAAGTAAAGCGATAATTTTTGTTCTAGGATCCATCTTATATAAAAAACTATTCCCAGGAACATAACGTCCAATCACAATGTTTTTCATTGACCTAACCCCTCCTTTAAGGCTTCAAATAAAGCAGTTTTGTTTCGAGGGGTACCATTTATTTTGATGTTGAACTTATCTTCTAGATCGGCACTTAGTTTTACAATCTCAGGAATATCTAAATTCCAATTATCTATATTTTTTCTGGAAAATAGTTTAATAGGGTCACCATCATATACCAAGACCCCTTCACGCATGACCAAACAACGATCAGCATACTCATAAACCGTATTCATATCATGGGTAATGATAATAATCGTTTTATTTAATGTCTTATGAATGTCATAAAACACTTTTAATAATGCATTACGACCCATTGGGTCTAATCCACTGGTTGGTTCATCTAAAATTAATACATCAGGATCCATTGCTAAAATCCCTGCAATAGAGACTCTTTTTTTCTCTCCACCTGATAAATTAAAAGGACTTCTTGATAAGTATGATTCATTTAATCCAACGACTTTAATCATCTCTTTAGCACGTTTTAGGGCTTCTTCTTCAGAAACGCCAAAGTTTTTAGGGCCAAAAATAATGTCTTTTTCAACGGTTTCTTCAAATAATTGATACTCAGGAAATTGAAAAACAAGTCCAACTTTTTCTCTTATAGGGTTAAGTTTAACTTTCTTTTTATTTTTAGTATCTTTATCAATCTTCACACCAAAAAGATTCATTCTACCTTCACTTGGTTGTAATAAAGCATTCATATGTTGAACAAGAGTCGTTTTTCCACTCCCTGTTTCACCAATTAAAGTAATTAGTTCTCCTTCACCTTTAATGTTTAAAGTGATATCTTCAATTGCTAAATATCCTCTTTTATCCATCCCTTGATATTCAAAACTTACTCTTTCAAAGTTGATTGCCATAAATACTTTTCAACCTCCTCGTTTTTAACATTGTTTTTTTCCATATAATGTAAAATTTCTAGAGGAAGCAACAACTCTAAATTAGACTTCTCAAGGGTAGATTTATCTTGCAAGACCGTTTGTGAAGCGTCGTCTTTAATGATTTCTCCATCTTTTAAAACCACAATACGATCAGAGTGAACCGCTTCACTCATATCATGGGTAATGGTAATAATTGTTGTTCCTTCATCATGAAGTTTTCGCATATATTCAAGAATTTTCTTACGACCTTTAGGGTCTAACATACTGGTAGATTCATCAAATATGATGATGTCTGTTTCCATCGCTAAAATACCGGCAATCGCAACACGTTGTTTTTGTCCACCGGAAAGTTGTTGGGGTTCTTTGTTCAAATACTCATACATATCAACTTTTTTGCTGACTTCATCGATACGCTTTAGCATTTCATCTCTTTTAATTTGTAGATTTTCAAGCCCAAACGCAATATCATCGCGTACTGTAACGCCTACAAATTGGTTATCAGGATTTTGAAAAACAATCCCAACTTTTTTCCGAATATCGTATACTGTTTCTTCAGTTAATAAAGAACCGGCTACCTCAATTTCCCCTTTGCGTGGTCTTAAAAGTCCAATCAAAAGTTTCGACAGCGTCGACTTACCGCTGCCGTTATGTCCTAAGATGGTCACCCATTCCCCTTTATTAATTTTTAAATTAATGTTTTTTAATACAGTTTGATCTTTCATATAACCAAACGATAAGTTTGTAATGTCTATGATTGGTTTCACGCCGCATCCACTCCTAAAAATCGTTAACATTATATCA
>SL_7KL_010_BRINEDRAFT_10000752_pt1 | contig 15528 bp, 5 predicted proteins | sample SodLak_010_BRINE_FD_10663 | JGI IMG/M metagenome (IMG submission 10663)
ATCTACGAGCTCCACGTGCGGGCGTTCTTCGACGCCAACGACGACGGCATCGGGGACTTCGCCGGGCTGACCCAGAAACTGGACTACCTCCAGGACCTCGGGGTGACCGCGCTGTGGCTGCTGCCCTTCTACCCCTCACCCGGGCGCGACGACGGCTACGACATCGCCGACTACACCGCGATCAACCGCGACTACGGCACGATGCGCCAGTTCAAGCGGTTCGTCGAGGAGGCCCACGCCCGGGGGCTGAAGGTCATCACCGAGCTCGTGATCAACCACACCTCCGACCAGCACGCGTGGTTCCAGCGCGCGGTCAAGGCGCCCAAGGGCAGCCGTGAGCGCGAGTTCTACATGTGGTCCGACACCCCGGAGAAGTGGGAGGACGTGCGGATCATCTTCGAGGACTTCGAGGCCTCGAACTGGACCTGGCACGCCGAGGCCGGTCAGTACTACTGGCACCGGTTCTTCCACCACCAGCCGGACCTCAACTTCGACTCCCCCGACGTGCAGCAGGCCGTCAAGGACGTGCTGGACTTCTGGGCGGAGACCGGCGTGGACGGGATGCGCCTCGACGCGATCCCCTACCTGTTCGTGCGCGACGGCACCAACGGGGAGAACCTGCCCGAGACCCACGACTTCCTCAAACAGCTGCGCAGCCACCTCGACCGGCATCCCGACCGGATGTTCCTGGCCGAGGCCAACCAGTGGCCCGAGGATGCCGCCGCCTACTTCGGCGACGGCGACGAGTGCCACATGAACTTCCACTTCCCCCTGATGCCGCGGCTGTTCATGGCCGTGGCCCAGGAGGACCGCTTCCCGATCGTGGACATCCTGCAGCAGACCCCTCAGATCCCCGAGGAGAGCCAGTGGGGGATCTTCCTGCGCAACCACGACGAGCTGACCCTCGAGATGGTCACCGACGAGGAGCGCGACTACATGTACCGGGCCTACGCCCGGGAACACGACATGCGCGTCAACCTCGGTATCCGCCGGCGCCTCGCGCCGCTGCTCGGCAACGACCGCCGGCTGATCGAGCTGATGAACTCCCTGCTGTTCAGCCTGCCGGGCACCCCGATCCTCTACTACGGCGACGAGATCGGGATGGGCGACAACGTCTACCTCGGTGACCGCAACGGGGTGCGCACGCCGATGCAGTGGTCCTCCGACCGCAACGCCGGGTTCTCCCGCGCCAACCCCCAGAAGCTGTACCTGCCCACGATCATCGACCCCGAGTACCACGTCGAGTCGGTCAACGTCGAGGCCCAGCAGAACAACCCCCGCAGCCTGCTGTGGTGGATGAAGCGCATGATCGCGCTGCGCAAGCGCCACCGGGTGTTCGGGCGCGGCGACCTGACGATGCTCTCACCCGACAACTCCAAGGTGCTGGCCTTCGTGCGGTCCTGGACCGACCCCGACACCGGCGCGCAGGAACGCGTGCTGGTGGTGGCCAACCTGTCGCGCTACGCCCAGGCCTGTGAGCTCGACCTCGAGGAGCACGCCGGGCGGTTCCCGGTGGAACTGCTCGGCCGCAGCACCTTCCCGCGCATCACCGACCAGCCCTACCTGCTGACGCTGGGGCCCTACCAGTACCTGTGGTTCTCCCTTGAGCGTGACCCCGCCAGCGTCACCCTGTCCAAGCTGCCGGAGTTCGCGGGCGACGCAGCCGTCGACCAGGAGGACGAGGTGGCACTGCCCGAGGTGACGGTGTCCGGTGAGTGGACGGCGCTGCTGCGCGGGCCGGGCAAGGGACGTCTGGAGGCGATCCTGCCCGACATCCTCCAACGCCAGCGTTGGTTCGGTGGTAAGGCCCGCACCGTACGCGGGTGCTCCGTGGAGCACGCCATCCCGGTGGGCCCGAAGGACAAGCCGGTCCTGCAGGTGCTGCTCGTCGAGGTGGAGTACGTCGACGGGGAGCCGGAGACCTACGTGGTCCCCGTCACCTTCGCGGAAGGCGAGGAGGCCGGCCGCCTGCTGGCCATCCAGCCGAACGCCGTGCTGGCGACGGTCAAGGGCCAGGGCGCCAAGGCCAGCTCCGGGGTGCTGGTGGACGCCCTGACCGACGAGGACGCCCAGCGCGCGCTGCACCAGGCCATGGCCAAGCGTCGCCGCCACGAGGGCCCGAGCGCGGCCCTGGTCGGTAGCCGCACCGCCGCCTTCGACCGCGAGGTGGACGGCGGTGACCTCGAGCCGAACCTGCTGAAGGGCGAGCAGTCCAACACCTCGGTGCTGTTCGGCGACGCGGTGCTGATGAAGGTGCTGCGCCGGCTCGAGGACGGGATCAGCCCCGACGTCGAGGTGGGGGCCCACCTCGACCACTTCGAGACCGTGCCCGCTGTGGTCGGTGCCCTGGACGTGGAGGCAGGCCGCAACGACGGCGCGCGGACCCTGGCGATGTTCCAGCGGTTCGTGCCCAACGAGGGGGACGCGTGGTCGCTCACCCTCGACGAGCTCGGCCGCTTCGCCGAGCGGGTGGTCTCCGACCCCGAGGGCACGACCCCGAGCCGCATCAAGCACGCCGACGACCCTCTGGCGCTCGCGACGGCCCGCAGCGGCCTGCCCGAGAGCGCCCACGTGGCCATCGGGCCCTTCCTCGCCAGCGCGCACCTGCTCGGCGTGCGCACCGCCGAGCTCCACGTGGCGCTGTCGCAGGACCGCGGTGACCCGGCCTTCACGCCCGAGCCGATGACCCGGCTCAGCCAGCGCAGCCTCTACCAGTCGATCCGCAACGCGGTACGGCTGGGGCTGCGCGCCGCCGGCCGCGAGGCGAAGAACCTGACCGACCCCGAGGTCGCCGCCGAGGTCCAGCGGATCGTGCGGGCGGAGGCGGAGCTGCTCGAACGCCTCAAGGCGCTGACCGCCGCACCGATCACCGCCACCCGGATCCGCACCCACGGTGACTACCACCTCGGGCAGGTGCTGTTCACCGGCCGGGACTTCGTCATCATCGACTTCGAGGGTGAGCCCGCCCGGCCGCTGGGGGAGCGTCGGCTCAAGCGCTCCCCGTTGCGCGACGTGGCGGGGATGCTGCGCAGCCTCCAGTACGCCACCTCCTCCACCCTGGGCGACCAGGTCGACCGCGGCCTGGTCACCCCCGACCACCCCAACCACGACCTGCTGACCGCGTGGCTGGACCGGTGGCTGACGTGGGTGAGCGCAGCCTTCCTCGAGGGCTACCTCGAGGTGGCCGCCGACCAGCCCTTCGTGCCCGACGACCCCGACCACCTGCGCCTGCTGCTCGACGCCTTCCTGCTCGAGAAGGCCGTGTACGAGCTCGGCTACGAGATGAACAACCGACCCACGTGGGTCTCGATCCCGCTCACCGGGATCGCCCAGGTCCTCGACCGCGAGGTGACACCATGACCAGCCCGACGTCCCCGATCACCGACGACGATCTGTTCCTCTTCAACGAGGGCACCCACCTGCGCCTGTGGGAGAAGCTCGGCGCGCACCCGGCGACCGACGCCGACGGTGTGGCCGGGGTGCACTTCTCCGTGTGGGCCCCCAACGCCCGCGAGGTCACCGTCATCGGCGACTTCAACGGCTGGGACCGGCGCTCGGCCGAGGGGCGGATGGGGGCCCGGGGCGTGAGCGGGATCTGGGAGGTGTTCGTGCCCGGTGCCCAGGTCGGTGACGGCTACAAGTACCACATCGTCTCCCACGTCGACGGCTTCGCCACCGACAAGGCCGACCCCTACGCGCTCCACGCCGAGACCCCGCCCCACACCGCCTCCAAGGTGTGGGACCTGGCCTACGAGTGGGATGACGAGGAGTGGATGGAGACCCGGGGTGCGCGCCAGGGCCTGGACGCGCCCATGGCGATCTACGAGCTCCACCTCGGTTCCTGGCGGCGCAAGGACGACGGCTCCGGCCCGCGGCCGATGACCTACCGGGAGCTGGCCGATCCGCTGATCTACCACGTGGAGGCGATGGGCTTCACCCACGTGGAGTTCCTGCCCGTCATGGAGCACCCCTTCTACGGCTCCTGGGGCTACCAGTCCACGGGCTACTTCGCGCCGACCTCGCGTTACGGCACGCCCCAGGACCTCAAGTACCTGATCGACCGGCTCCACCAGGCCGGCATCGGGGTCATCCTCGACTGGGTGCCCAGCCACTTCCCCACCGACGAGTTCGCCCTGGGCAACTTCGACGGCACCCACCTCTACGAGCACGCCGACCCCAAGCAGGGCTTCCACCCCGACTGGTCCAGCTACATCTTCAACTACGGCCGCAGCGAGGTGGTGGCGTTCCTGCTGTCCTCGGCGATGTTCTGGCTCGAGGAGTACCACATCGACGGGCTGCGGGTGGATGCCGTTGCCTCGATGCTCTACCTCGACTACTCGCGCGAGGACGGGGAGTGGATCCCCAACATCCACGGTGGCAACGAGAACCTCGAGGCGATCGAGTTCCTGCGCCGGTTCAACACCGAGGTGTTCGCCCGCTTCCCCGACGTGCAGACCTTCGCCGAGGAGTCGACCTCCTGGCCGATGGTGTCGCGTCCCACCTACCTCGGTGGGCTCGGGTTCGGGTTCAAGTGGGACATGGGGTGGATGCACGACACCCTGCAGGTGTTCCAGCGTGATCCCATCCACCGCAAGTACCACCACGACCAGCTCACCTTCCGGTCGGTGTACGCCTACTCGGAGAACTACACCCTGCCGCTCTCCCACGACGAGGTGGTGCACGGCAAGGGGTCGCTGCTCGGCAAGATGCCCGGCGACACCTGGCAGCGCTTCGCGAACCTGCGGGCGCTGTACGCCTACATGTTCACCACACCGGGCAAGAAGCTGCTGTTCATGGGCTCGGAGTTCGGGCAGTGGTCGGAGTGGGCCCACGAGCGCTCCCTCGACTGGCACCTGTTCGAGGGCGACCCCAAGCACCGTGAGTTGCTGCACTGCCTGAAGGACCTCGCGACCCTCTACCGCGAGACCCCGGCGCTGTACGAGGGGGACTGCGAGCCCTTCGGCTTCGAGTGGCTCGACGGCAGCGACTGGCAGAGCTCGGTGGTCAGCTTCCTGCGCCGCGCCCGGGACGGCTCCTCCGCCCTGGTGGTGGCCAACCTCACGCCGCTGGTGCGTGAGAACTACCGGGTCGGCCTGCCCCACGGTGGGCAGTGGGCGGAGTCCTTCAACAGCGACGCGGTGGAGTACGGGGGCTCAGGCGCCGGCAACCTCGGTGGTGTCGAGGCCCTGCCCCACCCCTTCCACGGCCGGTCCCACTCCGCGGTGATCACCCTGCCGCCGCTGTCGGTGGAGGTGTTCCTGCCGGTGACCGGGACCGCGTGACACCGTGACCGAAGCGGGTGGCCCCAGGGCCCGGTCGGCCAGGGACCTGGGGCCCACCCCGCGCGCGCCCGCGCTCGCGTAGGCTGGTCGGGTCACGCCGCCGCGGACCCGTCGGCTGTCGACCCTGGCCCCCGTACCGAACCAGACCGCCCGGAGCACGCGTGCACCGCTTCCTCTGTGTCCACGGGCACTTCTACCAGCCGCCCAGGGAGAACCCCTGGCTCGAGCTCGTGGAGCAGCAGCCCGCGGCCTACCCCTTCCACGACTGGAACGAGCGGATCACCGCGGAGTGTTACGACCCCAACACCCGTGCCCGCATCCTGGACCACTACGGCCGCATCACCCAGCTGGTCAACAACTACGCGCGGATCAGCTTCAACATCGGGCCGACGCTGCTGTCGTGGATGGAGGAGTTCGCGCCGGCCACCTACCTCGCGATCCTGGCGGCGGACGAGCAGAGCCGGGAGCGGTTCGGGCACGGCTCGGCCCTGGCGCAGGTGTACAACCACGCGATCATGCCCCTGGCTCACCCGCGGGACGCGCGCACCCAGGTGGTGTGGGGGGTCCGGGATTTCGCCGCACGGTTCGGCCGCAGGCCCGAGGGCATGTGGCTGGCGGAGACCGCGGTGGACGACGCCACCCTTGAGCTGCTGGCTGCCGAGGGTGTGCGCTTCACGGTGCTGTCGCCCTACCAGGCCGCGCGGGTCCGTCCGATGGGCGATACCGGTTGGCGGGAGGTCACCGGTGGCCGGGTGGACCCCACGATGCCCTACCGCGTCCGGCTGGCCTCCGGCGCGACGATCGACGTGTTCTTCTACGACGGGCCGCTGTCGCAGGGGGTGGCCTTCGAGGGCCTGCTGGGCGACGGCCGCCGGTTCGCCGACCGCCTGTTGCAGGGCTTCAACGGCCGGGGCGGGCCGCAGCTGGTCAACATCGCCACCGACGGTGAGTCCTACGGCCACCACCACCGCCACGGGGAGATGGCCCTGGCCGCCGCCCTCGAGCACCTCGACAACCGTGACGACGTCACCCTGACCAACTACGCCGCCTACCTCGCCGCGCACCCGCCCACCTTCGAAGCCGAGGTGGTGCAGAACAGCTCCTGGAGCTGCGCCCACGGGGTGGAGCGGTGGCGTGCGGACTGCGGCTGCGCCAGCGAGTCCGGGAGCCACCAGCGCTGGCGGGCACCGCTGCGCGAGGCCCTCGATGAGCTGGGCCAGACCCTGGCGACACGCTACGAGGAGACAGCCGCACAGCTGCTGACCGACCCCTGGGCGGCCCGCGACGACCACATCGAGGTGATCCTCGATCGGACCGGGGCGACCACACCCTTCCTCGAGCGCCACGCCCGCCGGCCGCTGGACGCGGCGGACACCACCCGCGCCCTGCAGCTGCTCGAGCTCCAGCGCCACGCCCTGCTGATGTTCACCAGCTGCGGCTGGTTCTTCGAGGAGCTGTCCCGCGTCGAGCCGATCCAGGTGCTGCGTTACGCCGCCCGGGCGATCCAGCTCGCCGAGGACCTCGGCATCGGTGCAGGGCTCGAGGAGCGGTTCCTGGACCACCTGGCCCGCGCGGAGTCCAACGACCCCCGCTACGCCGACGGCCGAGGGGTCTACGAGGCCTTCGTGCGCCCAGGCATCATCGACCTCGAGCACGTGGCCGCGCACTTCGCCCTCTCCAGCCTCTCGGAGAGCTACGGCGACGCGGAGCGCATCGGCGCGTACCAGGTCCTGCGCGAGGAGGACGAGCGGGGCCGGGCCGGGCGGGCCCAGCTCGGGGTGGGACGCCTCACCATCACCGACACGGTGATCGCGCAGACCGCGACCTTCGAGTACGCCGTCCTCCACCTCGGCGACCACAGCTTCGTGTGCGGGGTCCGGCCACGGGGCCTCGCCGACGAGGAGACCGCCTTCCGCGAGGAGCTCGAGCGCCACTTCCGGACCGCGGACTTCCCCGCCGTGATCCGTGCCATCGACCACCACTTCCCCGGTGAGCCCTACACCCTGCGCGACCTGTTCCGCGACCAGCAGCAGCGGATCCTGGACCGCGTGCTCTCGGCCACGATGGAGGAGGTGGAGGCTTCCTACCGGGGGATCTTCCGCGGGCGCGCGCCCCTGATGCGCTACCTCGCCGAGTTGGGCGCGGATCTGCCGCCCGCCCTGCGCAGCGCCGCCGAGGTGGTGCTCAACGCGGAGTTGGCCGCGCAGCTGGGGACCAGCGGCCCGGATCCGATGCGGGTGGAGGACCTGCTCGCGGAGGCGGCACGGTTCGGGGTGACGCTGGACGCCGACGGCCTGGCCCACACCCTGTCCACCTCCGTCGCCCGCATCGCGGGCCGGGTCGGGGAGCTGCTGGCCGGTGGTCCCGATCCGCTCACCACCTTCGAGCCGCGCCACGCCGGCACCCTGCAGCGGGTGCGCGACCTCATCGAGGTGGTGGACCTCGTGCCCTTCGAGGTGGACCTCACCCCGGCGCAGGACGTGCTGTGGCGGCTGGTGACCGAGTACCACGGCGGCCTCGCCCGGCGCGCCGCCGAGGGTGACGCGGCGGCGACGCGGTGGCTGGAGGAGCTGACCCGGGCCGCCGTGGCCCTCGATGTGGCCATCCCCACCGTCTCCACCCCCGTCCAGGCGACCGGCTGAGCGGCCCACCGGGCGGTCCGGGCACCCGCCCGCGGCCTGCCCGGACACGGGCCGGTGAGCTGCCCGGTCAGGGGTCGGTGACCTGCCCGGTCAGGGGTCGGTGACCTGCCCGGTCAACGGCCGGTGACCTGCCCGGTCAGCCACCCCGCTGCGTCCACCGGCCGTCGTGGGTGTGCGACCATCGCAGTCTCGGCTCCCTGCACGCACCGCCTCCTCGCTCCACCTCCTCTCCGCTCCACCGCCTCCTCGCTCTACCTCGACCGGAAAGCCCGTCATGAGCGCCTCCCCACCCACCCCGCCACCGCTGCCGAGCCACGTGCTCGGCGTGGACGACAGCGGTCCAGCGGCCGATGACCCCACCCTGACCACCGCCGGCAGCCCACCCGGGCTCGGGGTGCGCCTGCTCGGTGACGGTCGGGCGCGGGCGGTGGTGTGGGCGCCGCACGCCGACCGGGTCGAGGTCGTGCTCGAGGTGGACGGTGACACCCGGGTGGTCCCGCTGACCGCCGGACGCCGCGGCTACTTCGTGGGGACCCTGGAGGGCGTGGGCCCCGGCACCCGGTACCGCTACCGCCTCCACCGGGGCGGTGACCACGTGGACCGCGCGGACCCGGCCTCGCGGTTCCAGCCCGAAGGGCCGCTGGGACCCTCCGCGATCGACGACTGGGAGGCCTTCGTCTGGACCGACCAGGGGTTCCGGCCACCACCGCTGCACGAACAGGTCGTCTACGAGCTGCACGTCGGCACCTTCACGCCGGCCGGCACCTTCGACGCGGTGGTGCAACGCCTCGACCACCTCGTGGAGCTCGGGGTGACCACTCTCGAGTTGCTGCCGGTGTGGCAGTTCTCCGGGGGCCGCAACTGGGGCTACGACGGTGTCCTGCCCTTCGCGGTCCAGGACACCTACGGCGGGCCTGAGGGCCTGCGCCGGCTGGTGGACGCCGCCCACGCCCGCGGCCTGGCGGTGTGGCTGGACGTGGTCTACAACCACGTCGGCCCGGAGGGCAACCACCTCGACGACTTCGGGCCGTACCTCACCGAGCAGCGCGGGACCCCCTGGGGGCCAGGGCTGAACACCGACGGTGAGCACGCCGACGCGGTCCGCCGGTGGGTGGTAGAGCACGGCATCGCGTGCGTGCGCGAGCTCCACCTCGACGGCTTCCGGCTCGACGCGGTGCACGGCATCGTCGACACCTCGGCGGTGCACCTGCTGGAGGCGTTCACCTCCGCGGTGAAGGCCGAGGGGGCCCGGCTCGGCAAGCAGATCCACGTCATCGCCGAGTCTGACCTGTGCGACCCCCGGCTGGTGCGTGACACCTCAGCGGGCGGCTACGGCATGGACGCCCAGTGGGCCGACGACTTCCACCACGCCGTCCACGTCGCGCTGACCGGGGAGCAGGACGGCTACTACGTCGACCACGACGGTCTGGCCGACCTGGTGCCGATGCTGCGCGACCGCTACCTGCACGCCGGCCGCTACTCCGAGCACCGCAAGCGGACCGTGGGCCGCCCGGGGCCGGACGTGCCCTACGACCGGTTCGTGGTGTGCGTCCAGAACCACGACCAGGTCGGCAACCGCATGCTGGGGGAGCGGCTCTCCGCCCTGACCGACCGCGGCGGGCTGGAGGTCGCGGCCGCCACCCTGCTGACCTCGCCCTACGTGCCGATGCTGTGGATGGGCGAGGAGTACGCCGAGCCGGCACCCTTCCAGTACTTCGTCTCCCACACCGACCCGGACCTCGTGGAGGCCGTGCGCACCGGACGCCGCGAGGAGTTCTCCGCCTTCGCCTGGCAGGGCGAAGCGCCCGACCCGCAGGACCAGGCGACCTTCGAACGTTCCACCCTCGACCTCGACCTGGCACGGGACGGCGGGTTCCACCAGGAGATCTTCACCCTGTACCGGGACCTGCTGGCGCTGCGCCGGGCGCTGCCGGTNCTGCACGATCCGGCCGGCCANGACGTGGACGCNACCCTGGNCCCCGGNGCNCAGGCCATCGCCCTGCACCGCGCCGGCCCTCTGGGCGAGGTGGTGGTGGCCATCAACGCCGAGGACCGCGACCTCGAGGTGGTGCTCGCCCACGCGCCGGGACCGTGGGAGGAGCGCTTCTCCACCGCGGCCCGGCACCACGACGGTGTGGACCCCGCGGGCCCGCCGCGCCCGAGCGCACCACAGGTGCTCACCATCCCGCTAGCCCCCCGCAGCGTGCGCCTGTTCGTGCGCGCCGGCACCGTCGAGAGGAACCACGGATGACCACCGAACTCTGGCCCGGCCGGGCCTACCCCCTGGGTGCCACCTTCGACGGGTTCGGCACCAACTTCTCGGTGTTCTCCGAGGTCGCGGAGAAGGTGGAGCTGTGCATCTTCCACACCAAGACCCGTGAGGAGCGCATCCCGCTGCCGGAGGTCAGCGGGTTCGTGTGGCACGGCTACGCCCCCGACATCGCGCCGGGGACCCGGTACGGCTTCCGGGTGCACGGGCCCTACGACCCGGCGCAGGGACTGCGGTGCAACCCTCACAAGCTGCTCCTCGACCCCTACGCCAAGACCGTGGTGGGCGACCTGAACTGGGACGAGGCGATCTTCGGCTACCGCTTCGGCAACCCCGACGGGCCGATGAACACCAAGAACTCCGCGCGCCACGTGCCCCGTGCGGTGGTGACCCAGCCCTTCTTCGACTGGGGGAACGACGCGCCACCCCGCACGCCCTGGAACGAGACGGTGATCTACGAGGCCCACGTCAAGGGCCTGACGATGCAGCACCCCGCGGTGCCCGAGCACCAGCGTGGGACCTACTCGGGGCTCGCGCACCCGGCGGTGATCGAGCACCTCGTCGACCTCGGCGTGACCGCCATCGAGCTGCTGCCCGTCCACCGCTTCATCCACGAGCACCACCTCGTCGAGCAGGGCCTGCGCGACTACTGGGGTTACAACTCCATCGCCTACCTCGCCCCCCACAGCGAGTACGCCTCGGTGGAGGCCACCCGGGTGGTGCCCGAGTTCAAGCGGATGGTCCGCACCCTCCACGAGGCCGGCATCGAGGTCATCCTCGACGTGGTCTACAACCACACCGCCGAGGGCAACCACCTCGGACCGACCCTGAGCCTGAAGGGCTTCGACAACCAGGCCTACTACCGGCTGGTGGACGACGACCCGCGCTACTACATGGACTACACCGGCACCGGCAACTCCATGAACATGCGCCACCCCCACGTGCTGCAGCTGATCATGGACTCCCTGCGCTACTGGGTCGAGGATATGCACGTCGACGGGTTCCGCTTCGACCTCGCCTCCACCCTCGCGCGCGAGCTCCACGACGTCGACCGCCTCTCCACCTTCTTCGAGGTGATCCAGCAGGACCCGGTCATCAGCCAGGTCAAGCTGATCGCCGAGCCCTGGGACATCGGTGAGGGCGGCTACCAGGTGGGCAACTTCCCGCCGCTGTGGTCGGAGTGGAACGGCCGCTACCGCGACACCGTGCGGGACTTCTGGCGCGGCGTGGACGAGACCGTGCCGGAGTTCGCCGCCCGCTTCACCGGCTCCAGCGACCTCTACCAGTCCGACCGGCGCCGACCCAGCGCCTCCATCAACTTCGTCACCGCCCACGACGGGTTCACCCTGCGCGACCTCGTCTCCTACAACGACAAGCACAACGAGGCCAACGGCGAGGACAACACCAGGATGGCACCGACGACAACCGCTCCTGGAACTGCGGGGAGGAGGGCGAGACCACCGACCCCGAGGTGCTGCGGCTGCGCGCCCGCCAGCAGCGCAACCTGCTGACCACCCTGCTGCTCAGCCAGGGCGTGCCGATGCTGCTCGGCGGGGACGAGATCGGCCGGACCCAGGGCGGCAACAACAACGGCTACGCCCAGGACAACGAGATCTCCTGGTTCGACTGGGAGGCCATGGACCACGACCTGCTGGCCTGGACCCAGGACCTGATCGAGCTGCGCAACGCCCACCCCGTCTTCCGCCGGAAGCGCTTCTTCGAGGGCCGGACCGTGCGCGGCGAGCGGTTCTCCGACATCGCGTGGCTCACCCCCGACGGCGAGCTGATGTCGGACGAGCACTGGGAGTCCGGCTTCGCCAAGTCGCTCCAGATCTTCCTCAACGGCGCGGGCCTCGCCAGCCGGGACGAGCGCGGCATGCTGGTCGAGGACGACTCGTTCCTGCTGCTGATCAACGCCCACTACGAACCGCTCACCTTCACCCTGCCCCCCGAGGGCCCGAGCGCCCCCTTCGAGGTGGTGCTCGACACCGACGAGCGGCGGCTGAGGGCCCCCGATGACGCCCTGGAGCTGCTGGCGCTGGGCGAGGAGCGCGACGTACCCGCGCGCGGCATGGTCCTGCTGCGCGAGCGGCGGGAGGAGCTGGCGTGACCGGCGACGCACCGACCGGCGACGCACCGACCGGCGACGCACCGACCGGCGAGGCCCCGGCCGCCGGCACCCTCGCCGGGACCGGCCCGGCGGGGCGTCCGGTGCGCGCCACCTACCGGGTGCAGTTGCACGACGGCTTCACCTTCGCCGACGCGGCGGAGCTCGTGCCGCAGCTCGCGGAGCTCGGGATCAGCCACCTGTACCTGTCGCCCGCGTTGGAGGCCGTGCCCGGTTCCATGCACGGCTACGACGTCGTCGATCCCACCCGGATCCGCGCGAGCCTCGGCGGCGAGGAGGGGCTGCGGGCCCTGGCGGCCGTGGCGCACGACGCCGGGCTCGGGCTGATCCTCGACATCGTCCCCAACCACGTGGGGCTGGTCAGCCCCGCCAACCCGTGGTGGTGGGACGTGCTGGCCCACGGGCCTGACGGCCGCTACGGGCGCCACCTCGACGTCCACTGGCAGGCCGGTGCCCACGGGCAGCCGACCCTGCTGCTGCCCGAGCTCGGGGAGCGTCTCGACGAGGCCCTGGCGGGCGACGCGCTGCAGCTGGCCCACGTCGAGGACGGCCGCACCCCGGCGTGGCGGATCGTCTACTACGATCACGCCTGGCCCGTGGCGCCCGGCACCCTCGAGGCCTGCGGCCTGGACCCGGCTGACGTCGCGGCGACCACCGCGGCCTGCCGCGACGACCGTGAGCAACTGCGCGTGCTGCTGGCGCGCCAGCACTACCGACTGGGGTACTGGCGCCGCGCCAACGCGGAGCTCGACCACCGGCGCTTCTTCGACATCGACACCCTCGGGGCCGTGCGGGTCGAGGACCCCGAGGTGTTCGCCGACGTCCACGCCGCGGTGCTGCCGCTGATCGCCGACGGCACCCTCGACGGGCTGCGCATCGACCACCCCGACGGCCTCGCCGACCCCGTCGGCTACCTCCACGATCTGCGTGCCGCGGTGGGCGAGGACGCCTACATCGTGGTGGAGAAGATCCTGGAGCACGGCGAGCGGTTCCGTGACAGCTGGCCCGTGGCCGGCACCGTCGGCTACGAGCTGGCCGCGCCCACCCTGGGTGTCCACCTCGACCCTGCAGCCGGCCCGATCCTCGACGAGCTCCAGGCCCGGCTCACCGGCACCCCGCTGCACCGTGAGGCGCTGGTGGATGAGGCCAAGCGCACGGCGCTGTCCAGCCTGTTCGGCGCCGAGCAGGAGCGGGTCGCGACCCTGGCCGCCGCGGCGGTGGGACGTCCCGTGGAGGAGCTGCGGGCGGCGCTCGCGGAGCTCGTGGTGGTGTGGCCGGTCTACCGCACCTACCTGCGTCCCGGGATCGAGCCCGTGGACGCCCGCGATCGCGCGGTGATCGACCACGCCCTGGCCCGGGCCGCGGCCCGGGCTCCCGAGCACCGGGCGACCCTGGAGGCGCTCACGCGGGTGCTGCTCAGCGGGCGGGACGACGAGGCCGCGCGCGCCTTCGTCACCGCCTTCCAGCAGCTCACCGGCCCGGCGGTGGCCAAGGGCTTCGAGGACACCGTGCTCTACCGCGATCTGCGCTGCGTCGCGGTGAACGAGGTCGGCTCCGACCCCGCGGAGCTCGGCACGTCCGTGGCCTCTCTCCACGGCCTCCACACCGAGGTGGCTGACCACCGTCCGGCCACGATGCGGCTCTCTTCCACCCATGACACCAAGCGCAGCGAGGACGTCCGCGCCCGGCTCGCCGTGTTGGCGCAGCGGCCCGGATGGTGGGTCGCCACCGCCGACCGGCTCGCGGAGCTGGCCGCGGTGGCCAGGACCCCCCGCGAGGACGGGGAGGGCACCTGGCCCCTGCCGGTCCACGAGCACCTCGCCTGGCAGACCGCGGTGGGCACCTGGCCGATCGGGCCGGGTCGGCTGTCGGCCTACCTGCTGAAGGCCGCCCGGGAGGGGAAGGAGGCCACCAACTGGCTCACCCCCGACACCGCCTACGAGGCGGCCCTGACCACCTACGCCGAGGTGCTGACCACCGAGCCGGCCCTGGTCGGCGCCCTGGAGGACGCGGTCACGGCCGTCACCGGGGCGGCGGCCGTCACCTCGCTCGCGATGACCCTGACCAAGCTCACCGGGCCCGGCGTGCCCGACACCTACCAGGGCACGGAGGTCTGGGACCGCTCGCTGGTCGACCCCGACAACCGGCGGCCCGTGGACCACGCGTCGCTGGCCGCGCACGCCGCCGCGTTGGCGGAAGCGGACCCCGGCCCCGAGTTGGCGGCCGCGCTCATGGCCGACGCCACGGACGTGGCCGGCGGCGAGGGGCTCGCCAAGCTGTGGGTCACCCGCCAGGCCCTGCGCCTGCGCCGGGATCGACCGGAGCTGCTCGCACCCGGTGCCAGCTACACCCCCCTGTGGGCCCGGGGCCGAGATGCCCACAACGTGTGGGCCTGCGTGCGCGGCGGTGGGGCGGTGGCCATCACCCCCTGCGGTGCGGGACGGCTCGACGGCACGCCGGCCGCCCTCGACCTCGGTGACACCACCCTGGAGCTTCCGGCGGGCCGTTACCTCGACGTCCTGGCCGGCCGTAGGCTCACCGGCGGGACGCACCCTGTGAGCGAGCTGCTCGCCGGCTTCCCCGTCGCGCTGTACGTCAAGGAGTAGGCCGTGGACCACGCACAGCTCGAGGCGCTCGGCATCTGGACCAGCTACCACGACGCCTTCGGTCACCGCTACGAGCTCAGCGAGGACGCTGCCGCGCAGCTGCTCGCGGCGATGGACATCGCCCCCGGCCAGCCCGTGCCCGACGGCCGCGACGCCGTGCTGGTCACCGGCCCGCACCGCGGCGGCTGGGTGCCGGCCGGTGAGCTGGAGTACGAGGACGGCAGCCGCATCCGCGTGGACGGGCCGCTGCCTGCCGACCTGCCGCTGGGCTACCACCGCCTGCACCGCGACGACGGGGTGACCACCACCATCATCTCCAGCCCCGGGCGTGCCCCGGCCCACCCTGAGCGCATCTGGGGCTGGGCGGTGCAGCTGTACAGCGTGCGCTCGCAACGCAGCTGGGGGGTGGGCGATCTCGACGACCTTCGGGTGCTGGGGCGGTGGTCGAGCGAGGTCGGTGCCCGCACGCTGCTGGTCAACCCGATGGACGCCGTGGTCCACGAGCCCGACCGTGAGGAGAGCCCGTACTTCCCCTCCTCCCGCCGGTTCCGCGACCCCCTCTACCTCGCCGTCGACCAGGTCCCCGGAGCCGACCAGCTGC
>SL_7KL_010_BRINEDRAFT_10000753_pt1 | contig 15521 bp, 11 predicted proteins | sample SodLak_010_BRINE_FD_10663 | JGI IMG/M metagenome (IMG submission 10663)
ACCATAACCCTGACAACAGCGGCAACATCATGGAGGAAATCACCGAATAACCGATCCGTTCGCAGCGGCCAGAACCGGCCATCTTGGTTGTCGGCACCGGTTAAAAAGGTTGACGCGCTACACTGGCAGCCAGCCCGGCTCTCTGATGAGCAAGCCAGACCCGCTGTTTGACGCGCAGCGCAGCTTTGAGCAGCGTGGACCGCTTCCGCCAGAAGCGAACCGCAAAGAGCAACCTCGCCATGACAGCGACGCCTGCAAGGATCGCCACCTGATCGAGAACGACTTTGCGAAAGCAAGACGGCAAGACAGATTGCAGCTATGCTGCCAACCGAAGCCCTGTCGCAGGCTTCATCGCGTCACGATGATTGTCCGCACACCCTCATTGGCGCGTCTGGTTCAGAAAAACACGCCCGGCCTGGGTCAGGTGGCCAAGGGCAGGTCAAACACGATACAGCATCCCTTGTCTTTTCGGCTAACATGAGCGGAGCCACCATGCGCTGTCGCGATAGAGCGTACGATTGCCAGACCAAGACCGCATCCTGATCCCGGCGCAACCGTTCCATCTGGCTGCGGCAATCGCATGAAGCGCTCGAAGACCTGCTCTGACGCGGCATCCGGAATTCCTGGCCCCTCATCTTCCACCGTCAGCGATACCTGCCGGTCCTGCCGGATCAGCGTGAGTGTCAACTCGCCGCCGTTGACCGCGCCATAGCGCAAGGCATTGTCGAGCAGGTTCTCGATCACCTCGCGCAGCAGGACGGAATTGCCGCGCACATTCAGCTTTTCGTCTGGGGCTTCAAGAATGATATCGACCCCTCGCTGCATGGCGGCAGGGGCGAATTTCCGCGCCATATCGGCGACCAGCCGCCCGAAATCGATCACCTCGCCATCGGCAGCGCCGGAATGATCTGCCGTCTCGAGGCTGAGCAATTGCTGGCTGAGGCGGGACAGATCGCTGGCGGCTTCGTGCAGATCGTGCAGGCGGACATCCCTTGTGTCGGGATCCTTGGTCGAGAGGGCGGCTTCGGCCTGTGCGCGTATCGCGGCGACAGGGTTGCGGATCTGATGGGCGGCATTGGCGATAAAGGCATTGCGGTGCTGTAATTCCGCCTGCAACCGCGAGAAGAGGGAATTCATCGTGCCCACCAACGGGCGCACTTCGCTGGGGACAATGCGCCGGATGGGGCCAAGCTCTGCCGGGCTGCGCAGCGAAATCGCCTGGCGCAGGTCGATCAGCGGGCGCAACCCCTGGGNGATGCCGAACCAGACNGCCGTTGCGGCCGTGACCAGCACCAACAGGAGAATACCCAAAGCCTGATTCAGAATGGTCATGCTGAGGGCGCGGCGCTGGGTGGTGGTCTGCCAGACCAGAACGGTTGTCCAGCCATCAAAGAACGGGTCGGCGATGAACTCGCGCAGCGCCACTGCGCGCACAGGCGTGTCATTATAGCTGAAGTTGAAGAAATACGGCTCGCCGCTGCGAAGCTCGGCGGGAATGACATTGTCGGGCATATCGGTATAGCCCGCCAGTATCCGGCCATCAGCAGCCGAGACGTTATAGAAAATCGGATCCCCCATCACGCCCACGAGCGAATCCAGCAGCGCGTCCGAGACGACATCGCCCTGGGTAATGATGACCTCGCGCGCAACGACATGCGCCACGACCTTGAGCGCGTCATCATACAGCGCCTGCGACATGGTCTGCGCCTGCCAGTAGCGCATTGCTCCTGCCATCAGGGCCACAGCGACAAGCGGCAGCAGGATCAGCACGAAGAGCCGCAGGCGCAGCGACCCCGCAAAGGGCTTGCGCGGGCGCCGGGCGGGGCGCTTCATGTCGGGTCAACCTGCATCATGTATCCCAAGCCGCGCAGTGTGCGGATGCTCACCCCGTGCCCGTCCAGCTTGCGGCGCAGACGCGACACCAGCAGTTCGACCGCATTTGCGTCGATATCCGCGCCGATGCCATAAATCTGCTCGCCCAGATGGTCCTTGGACAAGACCCGCCCCGGGCTGTCGGCAAATGTCTCGAACAATGCCAGTTCCCGCCTTGCAAGCGCCAGCGTGCCCGCGCTGGATATCAGACTGCGCGCGGCGCGGTCATAGGTAATGGCGCCGATCAGTTGCAACTCGCTGCGCGCATCTGCGGGGCGACGCGACAGGGCGCGGATGCGCGCGTGCAGTTCCGCCATTTCGAAAGGCTTGACCAGATAATCATCCGCCCCTGCATCCAGCCCCGCAACGCGGTCGGAAACCTGTCCCTGCGCGGTCAGCATCAGCACCGGAAAGACCTGTCCCCGCGCGCGCAGCTGACGCAGAACATCCAGCCCGCCAAGGCCCGGCAGATTCACATCCAGAATGACAAGATCCGCGCCGTTCTGCGCCAGAAAACTGTCGGCATCCTGCCCGTTATCCAGCCAGTCAACCGCGTGACCTGCATCCTGCAGCGATTGAATCAGGGCGCGGGCCAGAATGCCGTGATCCTCTATCAGCACAATCCGCATCGCGTTTCCTTGCCGATCTGCCCCGTATTTCGCGCCTTGACAGCATTCTGACAGGTTCGTGCGCTACCCCTCGCCGCGCACAACAGGGTGTGGAGGCACCCCTGCGACTGTGCTTAATATGACATGGGAGGTCAACATGACACTGAAAACACCAACCCGGCGCGGGGCGCTGGGGATAATGGGTGCTGCGGCTGCGGCACTGACATTCGGCGCACCGGCGCAGGCAGAGGTGGATTTCTCCGGCCAGACTGTTGAATGGATCATCCCCTTTGGCACCGGGGGTGGGTCTGACACCTGGGCGCGCTTCAACGCACCTTTCCTGTCCCGGCATCTGCCCGGCAACCCCACCGTTGTCGTGGTAAATGAGCCGGGCGGCGGGTCCACCCGTGGCACCAACCTGTTCGCGGCGCGCGCACAGCCGGATGGCCTGACCATCCTCGGCACCTCGGGCTCGACCCAGTTTCCCTATCTGCTGGGTGACCCGCGGGTGCGCTACGAATATCAGGACTGGTCGGTCGTGATGGTCGGCCCGACGGGCGGCGTGGCCTATGTCAGCCCATCGACCGGGGTCGAGAGCATCGACGACGTGGCCAGTCTGCAGGACCAGCGACTGACCTATGCCAGCCAGGGCGCAACCTCGCTCGATCTGGTGCCGATGCTGGCCTTCAGACTGCTGGGCTTTGATGTGAACTATGTGTTCGGCTTTGGCGGACGCGGTGACGGACGGCTCGCCTTTGAGCGCGGCGAGGTCAATATCGACTATCAGACCTCGTCGGCCTTCATCAACAATGTCACGCCGCTGATCGAGGAAGGCAGCGCCGTGCCGCTGATGTCCTGGGGTGTGCTGGACGAGGATGGCAACCCGCAGCGCGACCCGACCTTCCCGGATCTGCCGATTCTGGAAGAAGTCTATGAGATGGTGCATGGCGAGGCACCGTCAGGCCCGATGTATGAAGCCTACAAGGCGTTCAACACCGCCGGGTTCGCGGCACAGAAAATGGTTGTCCTGCCCGAGGGTGCCTCGGAAGAACTGGTCGAGACCTATCGCCAGGCATGGCGCGATGTCTTTGACGATCCGGAGTATCAGGAAACCGTCGAGGCCGCTCTGGGCAGCTATGAGCAGGTAACCGACCGCGCGGCAGAGGCTTTGTTCGCCGCCGGGACCAATATNGACCCCGATGTGCGCGCCATGGTGGTCGAGATGCTGNCCGACGAATACAACGTCCGGCTTGGCGACTGATCGCCCCTACCCCCCGAAGCCATGTGGCTTCGGGGGGGTTGCATGCCACGGCCATAGCTCGGGGGCTTGCCCCGTGCCGGTCCGTGGCCAGACAGGTTTTTCCGAACGATACTTCACCAGGGGGCCGCCATGATCGATGTGTTCGTCTCTGCGCTGACCAATATCCTGACGCTGCAGCATCTGGGCTACATGATGATCGGTGTGATCGTCGGGCTGATGATCGGCGTGTTTCCCGGGCTGGGCGGGATTGCCGGGTTGTCGCTGATGATCCCGTTTCTTTACGGCATGGACACGACATCGGCGCTGGCCATGCTGATCGGGCTGGTGGCGGTGATCCCGACCTCGGACACATTTGCCAGCGTGCTGATGGGGATACCCGGGTCATCCGCGTCACAGGCGACCGTGCTGGACGGGTTTCCGATGGCCAAGAAGGGTCAGGCGGCGCGGGCACTCTCGGCAGCGTTTTTCGCTTCGCTGGTGGGGGGGCTGATCGGGGCCGTGGTGCTGACAGGCTTTGTTCTGGTCGCCCGACCTGTGATTCTGGCTTTTTCCTCGGCCGAATTATTCATGCTCTCGGTCTTTGGTCTGTCGATGGTCGGNGTGCTGGCGGGCAAATCGCTGGTCAAGGGCGTGGCCGCCTGCGCGCTGGGGCTGATCATCGGATCGATCGGCGGGGCGCCGGCCACGGGNGAGTTCCGCATGGTCTTTGATGTGGACTATCTTTATGANGGGATCCCGCTGATCATCATCGGTCTGGGCTTGTTTGCCGTGCCCGAGATTGTTGATCTGTTGCGTCGCGACCGCTCGATCTCGCAACATGCAACGCTTGGCGCGGGCTGGTTCGACGGTATCCGCGATGTGATGCGCAACTGGTGGCTGACACTGCGCTGCTCCGGCATCGGCTCGATGATCGGGGCCATTCCGGGCCTGGGCGGCACAGTTGTTGACTGGATCGCCTATGGCCATGCAGTGCAATCAACCAAGAAGGACCCGAAATTCGGCGAAGGCGATGTGCGCGGGGTGATCGCGCCCGAGTCGGCCAATAACGCCAAAGAGGGCGGTGGGCTGCTGCCCACCCTGCTGTTCGGCATCCCTGGCGGAGGCGCGATGGCGGTGTTTCTGGGCGGTATGGTGCTTTTGGGCATCCAGCCGGGGCCGTCAATGGTGGGCAGCAATCTGGACCTGACCTATACGATCGTCTGGTCACTGGCGCTGGCGAATGTGCTGGGCGCGGGGCTGTGCATCGCGCTTGCCATCCCGATTTCCAAGCTCACGCTGATTCCGTTCAAGCTGCTCGCGCCCTTCATGATCGCTGTGATCTGCTTTGCCGCGTTTCAGGCCACGCGCACGCTGGACGATCTGATCGTGCTGCTGGCGGCTGGGGTTCTGGGCGTCTATATGCGCCGCTTCGGCTGGCCGCGCCCGGCGCTGCTGATCGGCTTCGTTCTGGCAACGCAGGCCGAGACCTATCTCTATCAGGCCGTGCAATTCTACGGCTGGGAATTCCTGACCCGCACCGGCGTCATGATCATCATGGGCATCACTGCAGGTTCGATCTGGCTGGGACTGCGCGCGCGCGTGACCGAGGCCAGCCCGGCCGAGATCCTCGCGGTAGAGGCGCGCGATACCGGCACTGGACCCGCTGCCAATATCCGGGCACGGGCCGCACAGATTGCCTTTGCTCTGGTGGCGCTGGCATTCTTCGCCATTGGCATCCATGACGCCATGCAGCAAAGCTTCCTTGGTCAGGTCTTTCCGCTGATCATGGCCTGCGCCGGGGCGTTTTTCACGGTGCTTGTGCTGGCTTTTCTGGTCTTCGGCAAACCCAATCACGCCGTTTCCAGCGATACTGAGCACGAAGCCCAGAGCGAAGGCACGCCCCTGCGCTCGACCCTTGGTGCGCTTTTCTGGATCGCGCTTCTGGTCGCCCTGACAGCGCTGGTGGGTTTCGTGATCTCGCTGGTCACCTTTTTCATCGCCTTCCTGCGCCTGCGCGCAAAGGCAAGCTGGCTGATGACCGCGATCCTGACAGCGGGATGCACAGGCTTCGTGCTGACACTCGCATCCGCGCTGAACATGCGCTTCCCCGGTGGCTTGCTGCAGGACCTCTATCGCCTGCCCTGGCCCTTCAGCTGAGACAAGACATGCAAACTGAAATACCCTTCCTGTTCATGCGGGGCGGCACGTCGCGCGGCCCCTACTTCAATGCCGCCGACCTGCCCACGGATCGCGACCAACTGGCAGCTGTGCTGCGTTCGGTGCTTGGGTCTGGCCATCCGCTGAATATCGACGGGCTCGGCGGTTCGGCGACCGTCACGACCAAGGTCGCGATCCTCTCGCGCTCGGATGTCGATGGCGTCGATGTCGATTACTTCTTCGCGCAGGTTGACCCGATGAAGCCCGAGGTCGATTTCCGCCCCACTTGCGGCAATATCCTGTCCGGTGTCGGCCCTGCTGCCATCGAGATGGGGCTGGTGCCGGTCACTGGGCCCGAGACGAAGCTGCGCATCCGTGCGGTCAACACCGGCGCGCTGGTCGATGCTGTGGTGCAGACGCCAGAGGGGCGCGTCAGCTATGAAGGCGCGTATCGCCTTGACGGGGTTCCGGGCAGTGCCGCAGCCGTGATGCTGAGTTTCATGGGCACAGTCGGCACCATGTGCGGCGCGATGCTGCCCACCGGACAGGCGCGCGATGTGATCGACGGGGTGGAGGTTACGCTGATCGATGTGGCCATGCCGATGATGATCGCGCGCGCTGCCGATCTGGGCCTGCGCGGGGATGAAACCCCGGCAGAGATCGACGCCAACGCGGACCTGCTGGCGCGGCTGGAGGCGATCCGCTGCAAGGCCGGGCCGATGATGGGGCTGGGCGCGGATGTGTCGGGTTCTGTCACGCCGAAGGTGGGGCTGATTTCAGCGCCTGCGGTCGGCGGATCGCTGCGCGCACGCTACCTGACGCCCTGGGCCTGCCATCCCTCGATGGCCGTGACCGGCGGGCAATGCCTTGCCGCCTGCGCCGTGTTGCCGGGGTCGGTGGCGGATGGTCTGGCCGTTGTGCCCGCCGGTGGGCCTGCGGCAATGCAGATCGAGCATCCAACGGGCGCGCTGGATGTGCTGCTGGATTTCGCGGTGGAGGGTGACGAGGTGACTATCCACGCCGCTGGCCTGACCCGCACAGCGCGGTTGCTCGCACGCGGGGTGGTGATGGTGCCGCGCGGGGTCTGGTCGCGCTGACCGTCGCGGCCCTTTGCATTCAGCGCTGTCCCGCTTTCGGGACAGCGCTTTTTTGGTGTCACGTGTTGCGCTTCATCAGCGCGGCCATCCGATAGAACCCGTGTACCATCTTGGTGTAAGGCGTCAGCACGAAGAAGGCGAGCACAGCGCCCAGATGGATCGCCAGAAGCGCAGGCACGGCCCCCGTGCCAGTCGCCGCATAAAGCGCCAGTCCTGTGGCCGAGACGGTGAACAGCAAGAGCACGAAGGCCATCTCGCCGCCCCAGACCCGCGCTGCGCCCAAACCCTTCTCCGCGCGCAGTTTCAGCCAGGCCAGCGCGCCTGTGCCAAGGCAGAGCAATATCCCGCCCGGCACCCCCAGCAGTTTCGGCGGCGACCAGAACGGATAAGGCGCTTCCCAGCCCAACCCGTAATGCATGAGCGTGGCGACCGAGGTCGCGGCGAAGCACATCAGGAAGCCCCAGAGCGTCGCTTGATGCGCGTGGCGGCGGGCATTGGAATAGCGCGCGCCCTGCTCGAAATTGCAGCCCTGTCCCGCCCCGCCAGACAGGTTCTTCATTCGCGCGACAGATCCACCCATGCGTTTCAGATCGGCCCATGTAACCCAGCCGCCGCCAATCTCGCGCCAATAGCTGCGCAGCGAAACCGCCAGCCCCAGAAGCGGCAGCACGAAGGCCGGGGCGAAGATCAACACCATCGCATTGTGGCTCAGATAGGCATAAAAACCCTCGCCCGCTTCTGGGCGCAGGGCTGCCATCGCAAAGAACAGAAGCGCGAACCCCACGATCAGCACGGCCGCAACGGCGACGCCATGCGTGTGGAACACCCGCGCAAGTGCCTGCGGGCGCGCATGGCGTTCCCATGTGTCCTGCCGCAATTCAGCCAGCACGGCACGGCAGGCAGGTTCAGGTCGAACTCATGCGGGGGGGCGTATTGGCAGGCATAGTAGCAGCCCCGGCAGTTATGGCACAGATTGGCCAGATGCGTGGCCTGCGCGGCACTCATTTCGGGCAAGGAAAAGAGCTGCGGGAACACATCGCAATAGCCCTCGCAATAGCGGCAGGAATTGCAGATCTGAAACTGGCGCGCGGCTTCATCCGAGAGGGTGTTATCCAACATGGGCGGCGGCCTCCTGTCCTGCGATGCGTCCGAATACTGTGCCAATGGTCATGCCGAACCCTGCCAGATAGCCCTGACCAAGGATTGATCCTGCCATGATCTCGCCCGCCGCCCAGACATTGGGCAGCAGACCATGCGCGCCCTGCACCTGCGCGCGTTCCGTCACTTTCAGCCCCAGATAGGTAAAGGTCACACCGGGGCGCAGCATGTAGCCGTAATAGGGCGGTGTATCGAGCGGGCGGGCCCAGTTGGTCTTGGGCGGGTCCAGCCCGTCAGTTGCCAGCCCGTCCAGCACGCCGGGCGTGAAGCTGCCATCGCGGCAGGCGCTGTTATACTCCGCAACTGTTTGGCGCAGTGCATCGCCCGGGAGCCCCAGCAGCTGCGCCAGCCCTTCGATCGTGTCGGCTTTCACCGGGGCGAAAACCGGGGGCATGAACAGGCCCTGCGCTTTCTGGTCGGTGATGGCATAGGCGATCTGATCGGGCTGCGCTGCCACCAGCCGCCCCCAGATCGCATAGCGCTTGGGCCAGACATCCTCGCCTTCATCATAAAAGCGGGCGGCGTCGCGATTGACCACCAGCGCATAGGGTACGCAATCCAGCCGGGTCACGATGCCGCCATCGAATTTGGGCGCGCGCCCGTCAATGGCAACACAATGGCATTGTGTGGGATCACCCACCGACACCGCGCCCTGATCCAGCACATCGCGCAGCACAACGCCGCGATTATAGGGCGTGCCACGGATCAGGAAATTCGCAGCCTCTGGCCCCCAGGCGCGGGTCAGCCAGTCCAGATCGGCTTGAAAGCCACCAGAGGCCAGCACCACCGCCCGCCCCTCGATCCTTGTGCCATCGGTCAGCACCGCCGCCGAAAAGCGCCCCTCGCTCAGATCGATATGGCGCACTTCAGAATCGTAGCGGATGGTGACGCCCAGATCTTCGGCGCAGGCGTAATAGGCATTGACCAGCGCCTTGCCGCCGCCAAGGAAGAACGCATTGGTGCGGTCGAGCGACAGCGTGCCAGAGAGCGAGCCCTGAAAGATCACACCGTGCCGCTCCATCCAGGGCAGGCAGGTTTCACTTTCGCGGATGGCCAGACGCGCAAGCTCCGGGTCGGTCTGGCCCTTGGTGACGCGCAGCAGATCGTCGTAATATTCGGCCTCGTCATAAGTGTCTGTCAGCACGGATAACGGGCCTTGGTGCATGCAACGGAAATTCCGCGTATGGCGCGAATTGCCGCCGCGCATGTGCTGCGGCGCCGATTCCAGAATGATTACATCCGCGCCCGCTTCTGCCGCCTCGATCGCGGCGCAAAGTGCAGCATTGCCGCCGCCAATCACCACAACATCATATTGCGACATCACTACCCCCGTCAGTTTCGCCCGTATCCATCAGGCCAGCGTCGCGCAATTGGCGCAGGCGAATACGATGGGCAGCTTCGATATGGGCGCGCATCCGCGCTTCGGCTTCGACCCCGTCGCGGGCTTCGAGTGCCTGCAACAGCCCGGCGTGTTCTTCTGCGGCCGCCTTGCTGCGCGCGGGATCATGCAGCGTGGACGGCCCAAGGATCAGCAGCGTCCGCGCCATCGCCCCAATCGCGCGCATCAGATAGCGGTTCTTTGCCGCATTGATCAGCGCCGTATGAAACTGGCGGTTCAGGCGCGATGTGTCGGCAGGGTCGGAACGGGCGATCATCTCGGCATTGATCTCGGCCAGTTCGCGCAATTCCAGATCTGACGCAGAGCGCGCTGCAAGCCGTGCGGCAGTGCCTTCCAGCACTGCCCGCATCTCATAAAGCTCCATCACTTCCGCATAGTTTAACCGCCGCAGGCTGGCGCCATGGCGCGGCAGATGTTCGACCAGACCATCGGCTTCAAGGCGCCGGATCGCTTCACGAACCGGGGTGCGCGAAATGCCAAGGCGCGCAGCCAGATCAACCTCGCGCAGCCGTGCACCGGGAGGCAGGGTGCCGTGGCGAATCTCATCGAGCAACCGGTCATAGGCGCTCTGGCCCTGGGGCAGGTCGGAGGCAGGCTTTGTCGCGGTGATCATGCTGTCCTGTGTGGTTGCAAGGGCTGATATATATTGCATACATCTGGATACAGGCGTATGCAATAGTCAACCTAACTCCGAGTCGTGTCATGTTCAATCGCCCCCGCCTGCTGACCTTTGCTATTGCCCTTGTGGGCGTTGCGCTGTTCCATCTGGCCGGGTTGCCGCTGCCTTTCCTGTTCGGCCCCATGTTCGCCTGTCTGCTTGCGGCCCTGCTGGGGGTGAAGATGCAGGGCGCTGGTCAGGTCTCGGTTGCTGCGCGAACAGTGCTGGGTGTGGCGGTCGGGGCGTCGGTGACGCCCGCAATTCTGGGGACTGTTCCGTTGATGGCGATCACGCTGGCGCTGATTCCCGCCTATATCGTCGTGATCGGGCTGATCGGCGTGCCCTTCTTTCACCGCATCTGCGGCTTTGACCGGATCACGAGTTACTACGCGGCCATGCCCGGCGGGTTGCAGGATATGGTTATCTTCGGGCAAGAGGCCGGGGGCAACGGACGTGCGCTCTCGCTCATTCACGCAACGCGCGTTCTGATCGTCGTCACGCTGGTGCCGATCCTGCTGACAGGTCCGCTGGCGATCGGGCTGGACCATCCCATCGGGGCACCAGCCGCAGACCTGCCGCTGCATGAAATGGCGATCATGGTTGCGGTTGCGCTGATCGGCTGGAAAGGGGGCGAACGGATCGGGTTGTTCGGTGCGTCGATCCTTGGGCCGCTGATCCTGGCGATGGCGCTGTCATTAGGCGATATCCTGCATCATCGCCCCCCAGCCGAGGCGATTCTGGCCGCACAATTCTTCATCGGCATGGGGATCGGGATGTATTTCCGGGGCGTCACACTTGTCGAGTTGCGCCATGATGTTGCCGCCGGGGCCGCTTTCGCAGTGCTTCTGGCTGGATTGGCGGCTGGGTTCACATGGCTTGCCTTTTCCTTCGGGGGGGCACCGATTCTGGAAGCCTTCCTTGCCTTCAGCCCCGGTGGACAGGCGGAAATGACTGTTCTGGCGATTGTTGCGGGCGCTGATCTGGGGTTCATCGTGGTGCATCATCTGATGCGGATCATTCTTGTGATCACGGGTGCGCCTGTCGTTGCACGATTCGTTATACGGAGGACACATGAAGATCGCGATTCTTGACGATTATGCAGGTGTAGCGCTGCATTATGGCGATTGGACCGATCTGGGTGAGATCACAGTCTTTCGCGATACAGTGCCGATGGGTGCAGAACTGATCGCGCGGCTGCACCCTTTCGATGTGCTGTGCGTGATGCGCGAACGCACGCCGCTGCCTTCGGCCCTTATCGAGGCACTGCCGAATCTGCGCCTGATCGTCACGTCCGGGCCGCGCAACGGCAGCATCGACCTTGCCGCTGCAAGGCGCGCGGGAATAACTGTCTGTGGCACCCAGTCGCGCAAGACCACAACGTCCGAACTGGCACTCTTGCTGATGCTTGCCCTGAACCGTCGTCTTCTGTCAAATGTCGAAAGCCTCAGGGCAGGCCAGTGGCAAGGCCGTCAGGGGCGCGATCTGGCCGGGCTGACATTGGGTCTGGTTGGGCTTGGCAATATCGGCGCGCAGCTGGCCACTCTGGGGCGTGCCTTGGGCATGACAACCTGCGCCTGGTCGCAGAACCTGACAGAAGCGCGCGCGCGCGAGTGCGGTGTTCAGCGTATGCCCTCGCTCAAGGCGTTGATGGCGGCCAGCGATGTCGTGTCGTTGCATCTGGTCTTTTCAGAGCGCACGCGTGGCATTGTCGGCGCAAATGAATTCGCGGCAATGAAAGAGGGGAGCGTGTTCATCAACACCGCGCGTGCCGGGCTGGTCGATACGCGCGCCCTGCTGGCCGGTCTGCGCGCGGGTCGACCGGCTGCGGCGGGGCTGGATGTCTTTGACGCCGAACCGCTTCCACCGGCCGACCCGCTTCTGGACCGGGAACTGATATCCTCGGGCAAGTTGTTGCTGACACCCCATCTGGGCTATGCAACCGAAGCCACGATGCGTCTGTTCTTCGAGCAGATGGCAGAGGCCGTGCGTGCATGGCGCACCGGAACACCCATCCGCCAGATCTAGCAGGCACGGATGTGTGCGCTGTCAGCAAATGATGACGAACAAGCCTTGGAATGCGCTGCCTGTTTTGATTGCCAGGGCGCGACTTTCAGTGGTCCGGGACCTGTATTCAGGCGTGGTTGATCGTATCGGCACAAGGTGACGCGTGCGATGCTGCTCCCTCGCCGTCGGCTCCGCGGCGTTCCTGCTGATCACCCGGCACTTGCCGGGCTATGCGCGACGGTCGGCAGTGAGCCCGTCAGCGACATTCGGGCACACTGCAGCACGGAATGCCCCTACTCAGGTGCAGCATCGTGCCCGGCCCAAAGCGGACCGTCAGGCAGCGGCGAAACCTCTGCTGCGCTGCAGGCGTTTTGCGGTGAAGCAACACTCGCGNCGTGCTCGAACCACACGCACAGGCCTTTGTTGGCCGTAAGGATCTGTTTACCTTGCTGCGATAGTTTTTCGCCAGAGTTGATGATCATCAACCNAATGTGATAACATCGCCTCAATGCTTTGGAGCTGAAAAGTAGTGTGGTTTTGGCATTGCCGACTGAGACGCTTGATAGGGTGGCATGAAAACGGGATGAACGGACGCCGCCCTGATGAAGTTGTCTCCCTGTCGATGCGTCCCGAAAGGCTCGGCAGGGCGTTCTGGTGCGACGCGTCGTCAGCTACGCCACGCGCCGCAGTATCGGCTGGCAAATCCTTGAGCGTTGCGCACTCATGAGCCTTCGAGATGATAAGATGGAAGAGCCCACGCCTGCATCCTTGGGTCAAAATGACATAAGCAGGGTGGCTGAGCGCGCTGCAGAAGTCGAGGCGATTTCAGGTGTTGGCAGCTATGAGGTCGATCTTCTGAACGGTACTGCGTTCTGGTCACCGGTCACCTGTGCGATTCACGAAATCCCGCCAGACACGGTCCCTTCAATGGAGACGGCGCTGTCCTTCTACCCCCCAGAAGCACGCGCCATCCTCGATCCGGCATTGGCGACCTTGCAGGGCCATGGCACGCCCTATGATCTGGAGCTTCCCTTCGGCACCGCGAAGGGTCGCAGGCTCTGGGTGCGTACCACCGGCGCGGTTGAAATGCGCGATGGCGAGGAGGTGCGCTTCTACGGCACCTTCGAAGATATCACCGCGCGGCGCGAGGAGCGCGCACGCCTGTCCGATCTGGCCGATATCGTCGAGCTGGCCCATGACGGGGTTTGGGTTATCGATGCGCATGGGCTGACCAGCTACGCCAATCCGCGCATGGCGCAGATGCTGGGCCTGCCGGTCGAGGCCATGACCGGGCGCCCCCTTACAGATTTCGTGGATGACGACTGGCGCGAGACAGCGCTGTCCAAGTTCTCCGAGCGAAAGCAAGGCGCGGCCGAGCGCCATGATTTCCGGCTCCAGCGTGCAGATGGGAGCGCGCTCTGGGTCAGCATGTCGTCCCGCCCGAGGATGGATGCCGACGGAAACATGGTCTCGATCATCGCGATGGTCTCCGACATCACCGCGCGCAAGGCCCAGGAGGAGGAGCTGCGGCGCGTTCAGGCGCGGCTGCAGGCGACTTTCGACGCGCTGCCCGACATCCTGCTGGAACTCGATGCCGGGGGGCGCTTCACCGCCGCTCACAGCGGGCGCAGCGACCGTTTCGCCCTGCCGCCCGAGGCCTTCCTCGGGCGCACCCCCGAAGAGGTGCTGCCGCCCGACCTGGCCGCCGTCGCCCGCCGGGCGATGGCTGGTGCGGGCGCGCAGGGCTGGATCGACGGTCTGCGCTACCGTCTGGAGCTTCCCGCCGGGCCGGCGTGGTTCGAGCTGTCCGCCGCCACGCGGCCGGCCGGGCAGGATGGGACGGCGCCGGGCTATGTCTTCGTCATCCGCGACATCACCGACCGGGTCGAGGCCGAGGAGCGGCTACGAGAGCGCGAGGAACTCTACGCGGCGCTGGTGACCCTGTCGCCGATCGGCATCGCCCTGAACGACATGGAAACCGGCGCCTTCATCGATCTCAACCCGGCACTCCTCGCCCCCACAGGCTACACCCGCGAGGAGTTCACCGCGCTCAGCTACTGGGACGTCACGCCCGGGGAGTATGCCGAAGCCGAGGAGCGGGCCCTGGCGCAGCTGCGCGACACCGGCCGCTACGGCCCGTTCGAGAAACATTACATCCGCAAGGATGGCACACGCTATCCGGTGCGCCTGACCGGCGTGAAGGTAACCGGACGCGACGGCCGCGACCTGATCTGGAGCCTGGTCGAGGACATCTCGGAGGAACACGCACAGCGCGCGGCGCTGGAACGGCTGGGCGAGGTGGCGCGCGAGACGCGGAACCTCGTGGTGATCGCGGACAGCGAGGGGCTGATCGAATGGGTCAATCCGGCGTTCGAAAGCCTCACCGGATGGAAACTGGACGAAGTCCGCGGGCGCTGCCTCGGCGATTTCCTGCGGACGGAGCGCACCGATCCTGCGACGGTCGCCCGCATCGGCCGCGCGCTGCGCGCCGCCGAGCCGGTCGAGGCCGATATCCTGAACCGCAGCCGCGCGGGGCAGGACTACTGGCTCCGGCTCGAAATCCGGCCGCGCTTCGATGCGCATGACCACCATGTTGGCTTTATCGCGGTCGAGACCGATATCACCGAACTCGTCGCAGCCCGCGAGGCCGCGGCCGCCGCCTTGGCTGCGGCCGAACGGTCCCGTTCGCAGCTCGTCGATGCGGTCGAGGCGCTCGAAGACGGGTTCCTGCTGTTCGACGCCGACGGCCGACTGGTTATTTCCAACGAACGCTACCGCAGTATGTGCCCGCTGACGGCCCCCGCGGTCGTCCCCGGCGCGAGTTTCGAGCAGATCCTGCGCCATGCCGTGTGCGCCGGCGAAATCGTCGATCAACAGGACCGCGACCCGGAGGCCTGGATTTCCGAGAAGCTGGAGCGGCACAGGCGGGCCGACAGTGTCTCGGTACAGACGCTTGCAGACGGGCGGATGATCCGGGTCCGCGACACCCCGACCCGCGAGGGCGGTCGCGTCGGCCTGCGCGTGGACATCACCGAAATCACCCGCGCCCGCGAGGCCGCCGTGGCGGCGAACCGCGCCAAGTCGGAGTTCCTGGCCAATATGAGCCACGAAATCCGCACGCCCCTGAACGGCGTGCTCGGAATGGCCGATCTGCTGGCTGACACGACCCTGCAGGCGGATCAGCGCGACATGCTGGACACGATCCGCGAGTCGGGTTGGAGCCTTCTGTCCCTGCTCAACGATATTCTTGACCTCGCGCGGGTCGAGGCAGGGAAGCTCGACCTTGATCCGGTGCCTTTCGATCTGCCCGCCCTTGTCGATGAGCTTG
>SL_7KL_010_BRINEDRAFT_10000755_pt1 | contig 15511 bp, 17 predicted proteins | sample SodLak_010_BRINE_FD_10663 | JGI IMG/M metagenome (IMG submission 10663)
CCATCTTCGGCGATGATAAGCCGCTCGCCCATGCTGGAACGCAGATAGGCAAAGGACACGCCGCGCAGCTTCTCGATCCGCATGTCGAGGCTGTGGATGCCCCCCATGCCATCGTATTTCTCGATGACACTCGGCTATCCGGCGCAGGATATGGTTATCCCTTTTCCGTTCTGCACAAGATGTGGTTTCGGCCAGATGCGCGATCACGTCGCGTTCGGCTGGATCATGGGCCCGGCCATCGGGCCAGAGCGGGTCGTGAAACCACAGGTCGGGTGCAGGGATATGACCTTGCAGCGCCTGCAACGCATGGGGCCAGGGCGCATCCGTCTGGGTGCGGCGCTGGGCCAGCCCCTTTGCGGCCATCTCAGTCAAAGGCGCGCATCAACATGCGCGCAAACATGCTGCGCTGCCCGAGATCGTGATGACCGGCGGCGAACCGGAACATAAGGTCGCCATTCTTGCGCAACTGGGCGGCTACAATCGCAGGACATGCGCAAGGGCAATGTGCCGGAGGAGCAGCCGCGACCGCCGCACCCTTCACCCGATTCCTCTCAGCGCCGGGACTGCACCCTTCACAGCTCAGGCCACACGTGCGCCCTTGACCCAGACCTCGCGCAGCATCGGAACCGAGCCGGGCAAGCTGACACGGATGATATCCGCGCGAAGGCCGGTCTGCAGCGCGCCCCTGTCCGACAAGCCCACCGCCCGCGCCGGTGTGGCGGTGACCGTGCGAAAGCCCCGCGCCATATCGCCCAGCGACTGCCCCAGGCGCACGGCGCCTTGCAACAAGGCCGCCGGGACGTAGTCGGATGACAGGATGTCCAGCCGGTCGGCGCCCGCCAACTCCGCCGCCGCGACATTGCCGGAATGCGACCCGCCCCGGATCAGGTTCGGCGCGCCCATCATCACCTTGATGCCCGCGTCATGGCAGGACTGTGCGGCCTCCAGCGTGGTTGGAAATTCTGCCAGCCGGACACCATGCCGGGCCGAAGCTGAAACCTGCGCCGCTGTCGTGTCATCATGGCTGGCCAGCGTCGCCCCGTAGCCGCGCGCCGCTTTGACCACGGCGGCTTCATGCGGTGCGCGGACCCGTGCGCCCAGTTCCTGCTGGCGCGCAACATGGTCGTCGAATTCGGCCGCGGACATCCCGTATTTCCCGCGCAGATAGTCGCGCAGTTTGGACAGGTTGGAAAACTGGCGCTGGCCGGGCGTGTGGTCCATCAGGCTGACAATGCCGACCCGGTCATCGGGACCGAATTCGTCCAACTCATCGATCAATGTTTCGGAGCAGATCTCGGCGCGCAGATGCAGGAAATGGCTGATCTTGAGGGCGCCAAGGTCGCGCATCTCCAGTATCTCGCTGGCGAGCGGGCGGGCATAGCGCCCGCGACCCCGCGCATCCTCGCGCATCAGCGACCCGATGCGCAGCGCGTCGAAAACAGTGGTGATCCCGGTTCCCGCCAGTTCGCGATCATGCGCGATCACGGCGCTGGCATGGGGCCAGTCGACACCGGGGCGCGGCGCAAGATGCCGCTCCAGATTATCCGTATGCAACTCGATCAGGCCGGGGGCGATCAGATCGCCCTCGCAATCCAGCGCACCTTTGGGCAGATGGCGGCTGTCATCAAGCGCGGCGATGACGCCATCGCGGATGACCACGGCACCACGCCGCAGCTCGTCAGGCAGAACAAGCTGCGCATTCCCCAGGATCACCTCATTCATTGCCTTGTCGTCCTTGTATCTTGTGTCATGGTTCCGGCCCGGTTGCTTGCGGCGTTGGTCGGGGTGGAAGGGGGCGCCCTCATCTGCTCAGACGTCTTCCATCGCGCGATCAATCGCGGCCTCGATCTGCGCCAATGCCGCGTCAATCGTGCTGTCATTGACGATGACCTGCGCGCCGGGGGGCGCGGCCAGCTCCGCCCGTTTCAACCGCGCGGCAATCTCGCGCGCGCTCTCGCGTTTGCGCGCGGCCAGACGGGCGGCCAGAACCTCAAGGGGCGCCGTGACCATCAGCACCAGCAGCTGCGGATAGGCGGCCTTGATCTGCGGCAGCGCCTTGCGCGAGCCATTGAACACGACCACCTTGCCCGCAGCCAGATCGGCATCGATGCTGGCCGGGACCCCGTAGCGCAGCCGATGCGCGCCCCAGTGAAAGGCATAGCGCCCCATGGCAACCTGCGCGTCAAACAGCGCCTCGGAAACAGCGATGTGATCTTCCCCGCCCGCATCTGCCGGGCGGGTGATGACGCGCCGCGCAAGGATGATATCGGGCCGCGCCTTGCCCAGTGCCGCGATCAGCGTGTCCTTGCCCACCCCCGAGGGGCCGACAATCGCAACCAGCAGCCCGCGCCTGCGATGACCGCTCATGCCGACAGGTCCCGCGCAGGCGTGAAGCCTGTGACATCGACCTCGCGGTCGCAGACCGCGGCGCGTGCGTCAGCATCATGAAAGATGCCCAGGATCGCCGCCCCCCGCGCCTTGGCCTCGGCAATCAGGTCCAGCACCACGGCGCGATTGGCCGCGTCCAGGCTCGCGGTCGGTTCATCCAGCAGCATCACCGGCCAGTCCAGAATGAACCCGCGCGCGATATTGACACGCTGCTGCTCACCGCCCGAAAAGGTGGTGGGCGAGAGCGACCACAGCCGTCGCGGGATGTTCAGCCGCGCCAGCAACGCGCGCGCGCGCTCCAGAGCCTCCGGCTCTGCCATCCCCTGCGCAAGCAATGGCTCGGCGACGACGCGCAATGTCGGCACGCGCGGGATGACGCGCAGGAACTGGCTGACATAGCCCAGCCGGTCGCGGCGCAGGGCAATCACATCGCGCGGCTCTGCCCCGCACAGCTCGACCCCGGCCACGCGGATCGAGCCCTGATCGCAGCGGTAGTTTCCCCAGATCATGCGCATCAGCGTCGATTTCCCGGCCCCCGATGCCCCCACCAGCGCCACGCATTCGCCGGGCCAAACCGACAGCGTCGCCCCCTCCATCACAGGCAGGACGACACCGCCCTGATTATGCAACACAAAGCGCTTGCCGACCCCTGAAATCTCGATCATTCCCTTGCCCTTCATCTTGCACAAAATACTCATTCAACGCTTTCGGTGCCGCACCGCGTCAGACCTGCAGCACCGAACTGACCAGAAGCTGCGTATAGGCATGCTGCGGATCATCCAGAACCTGATCGGTCAGCCCCTCTTCAACGACATGACCATCCTTCATCACCATCAGCCGGTCGGCCAGCAGCCGGACCACGGCCAGATCATGGGTCACGATCACGGCCGACAGGCCCAGCCGCTGCACCAGCCCGCGCAACAGATCCAGAAGCCGCGCCTGCACCGAGACATCCAGCCCCCCCGTCGGTTCGTCCATGAAAACCAGCCGCGGCCCGGTCACCAGATTGCGCGCGATCTGCAGGCGTTGCTGCATCCCGCCCGAGAAAGCGCGCGGGCGCTCATCAATGCGGCCCGCGTCGATCTCGACCCGTCCCAACCAGTCACTGGCCTGCGCGCGGATATCGCCATAATGGCGCGCGCCCACGGCCATCAGCCGGTCGCCCACATTGCCGCCTGCGCTGACATTCATGCGCAACCCGTCGCGCGGGTTCTGATGCACAAAGGCCCAGTCCGTGCGTGCAAGCCAACGGCGTTCGGGCTCGGACATCGCAAGCGTATCGCGCGGGCCCAGATCGCGCGTGTCGAACATCACGCGGCCCGTGTCAGGCGCCATGTGACCGGCCAGACAATTCAGCAGCGTGGATTTCCCCGACCCGCTCTCGCCCACGATCCCCATGACCTCGCCTGGCCAGAGGGTGAAATTGACATCGGCGCAGCCCAGATGGTGGCCGTAGAATTTGCTCAACCCCTCGACCTGCAACAGCGGTATCATGCGGCATCCTCCGCCTGTGCGGCCACGCGTGTGGCGCAGTAATCCGTGTCCGAGCAGACGAACATCCGCCCGCCTGCATCATCGGTGATGACCTCGTCGAGATAGCTGTCCTCTGCCCCGCAAATGGCGCAGCGCTGACCTGCGGCCTTGCTGGCGGTAAAGGGGTAATCCTCGAAATCCAGGCTTTCGACACGGGTATGGGGCGGCAGTGCATAGATGCGGCTTTCGCGCCCGGCCCCGAACAATTGCAGCGCGGGCGAATTGTCCAGCTTGGGATTGTCGAATTTCGGGATCGGGGAGGGGTCCATGATATAGCGCCCTTCGACCCGCACAGGATAGGCATAGGCGCGCGCAATCTCGCCATGCCTGGCGATATCCTCATACAGCCGCACCTGCATCAGCCCATAATCTTCCAGCGCGTGCATGGTGCGGGTCTCGGTCTCGCGCGGCTCCAGAAAGCGCAGGGGTTCGGGGATCGGCACCTGAAAGACAAGGATCTGCCCGTCAGTCAGGGGGCGTTCGGGGATGCGGTGGCGCGTCTGGATCACGCTGGCCTCTGCTGTGGCCTCGGTCGTGGCCACATGCGCGACACGCGCAAAGAACTTGCGGATCGAGACTGCGTTGGTGGTGTCATCGGCCCCCTGGTCGATCACCTTCAGCGTATCCTCGGGCACCAGACAGGCGGCTGTGACCTGCACGCCCCCGGTGCCCCAGCCATACGGCATGGGCATTTCTCGGCTGGAGAACGGCACCTGATAGCCGGGGATGGCCACGGCCTTGAGGATGGCACGGCGCAACATGCGCTTGGTAGCCTCATCAAGATAGGCGAAATTGTACTCGGTCATGGCATCCTCCTGCGCGCCCTTGCGGAGCGGGTGGGTGGGTGGGCGACGCAAGGGCGCGCCTGTATGTCGCAAGCGTTCATTCTGCTGCCTGCCGCGCCGCCGCATCGCGCCGCATCTTGCGGATCAGTTCCAGTTCGGCCTGAAAATCGACGTAATGGGGCAGCTTGATATGCTCCAGAAAACCGCTCGACTGGATATTGTCGCAATGCGACAGCACGAATTCCTCGTCCTGCGCAGGCGCGCCGTCCATGTCCTCGCCCAACTCCCGTGCACGCAGCGCGCGATCCACCAGCGCCATGGAAATCGCCTTGCGTTCGGATTGACCAAAGACCAGCCCATAGCCACGGGTGAATTGCGCAGGTTCGGTTTTCGAGCCCTGGAACTGGTTCACGCTCTCGCATTCGGTCAGCTCGATCTCGGCAAACTCGATCTCGAAGCCCAGTTCCGGCAGATGGGCCGAGACCCGCACATGCCCGATCCGCAATTCACCGACAAAGGCATGATTGCGCCCATAGCCGCGCTGGGTCGAATAGGCCAGGGACAGCAAAAACCCTTCATCGCCACGCGCCAGCGCCTGCAGGCGCAACGCGCGCTCGGCCGGGAATTCCAGCGGCGTGCGGGTCAGGTCCGGCACTTCTGGCCCGCCCGGAGCTTCGCCCTGCATCAGCTCTTCTGCACCCAGATGCGACAGGATATGCGGCGTGTCCGCGGGGCGGGCCTCGATCTCTGGCGCCGGCGCAACCTCGGGTGCCTGGGCCAGGTCGAAATCCAGCAGGCGATGCGTATAGTCGAATGTCGGGCCCAGAACCTGCCCGCCCGGCGCATCCTTGTAGGTTGCTGATATCCGGCGCAGGATCTGCATTGCGCCGGTGTCAACTGGCAGGCTGGCGCCAAACCGGGGCAGGGTGGTGCGAAAGGCGCGGATCAGGAACACCGCCTCGATCACATCGCCGCGCGCCTGTTTGAGCGCGAGTGCAGCCAGATCGGGATCATAGAGCGAGCCCTCGGCCATCACGCGATCCACCGCCAGCGCAAGCTGTTCGCGGATCTGCGCCAGNCCCAGATCGGGCACATCCCGATCCCCGCGCCGGGCGTCATCCAGCCAGGCATGNGCATTCTCGATCGCGCGTTCGCCGCCTTTGACAGCCACATACATCACGCACCCCCGATCTGTGTCGAGCGCGGCAGGGCTGCAAGCTGCGCGCCGCCGGTGAACAGAAAATCCAGGCCCCTCGGGAACTGCGCCGCATTCGCCTGCAGCGCGGCAACATCCGGCAGGGCGAGAAACGCCTCATGCGCGATGCCCGGTCCGGTCAGGCGCGCACCCTTGCTGCGCAGCGCCATATCGTCCACGATCAGCGTTGCCGCGCGGTCGGGATATTCTGCGCTGCCCTGAGGATAGGCCGACAGCGGCCCCAGCGCGTCCCATATGCCCAACGCAAAGGCCGCGTCTTGCGGGCCGACCAGCGGTGCGCCCAGATGAAAGCGCACCCAGTCGCGCATCGCCTCGCAATCATGCGCCCCTGCCAGATGCAGCGGCGTGGTGCCATCGACCAGTGTCAGCAGGACCGCTGCTGCCGCCGGGGAACAGGGGGCGGGCGCGTCGATCTCGGGCAGCGTCACAATCCGCGCCGGATGGGACATCGCATCAAGCACGATGCGAAAGACGCGCGCGGCCTCAATGGCCGGGTCGGCAAAGCCTTGGGTCAGTTGCATGCTCATCCTTCGCCCCGCACCATCGTAAAGAAATCGACCTTGGTGGCCGCCGCGCGGCGCGCGCGCGTCTCGGCCTCCTCCTGCTCGGCGGCTTGCAAGGGGGCCAGCACGGTCGCCTGCAATTGTTCCTCGTGTTCGGTTTGCAACAGCGCATCCAGCAGTGCGGCACGCTCTGCCTTGCGCGTGTCGCGGCCCTGCACCAGCGCGTGACCGATGGTCCCGCAGGGCAACCGGACCGAGGCGCGCGTGACCGTCACTTCGCCCAGATTGAACGCCGCGCCCACGGCCCCCGCGCGGCCCTGCACCATCATCGCCCCGACCTCGGGCTTGCGCAGCCAGGTGAATTCAGGCGGATCATCGGGCCAGAGCGCGCCAAGCCGTGCCATCGGCGCGCGTGCAATCAGGCCAAGCCAGTCGCGGCGGGAGAGGGGCTGTGCAGACATTCTCAGGACCAATCTAACTATAGACAACTAGACAAATACGCTGTTGAGTAGTTTTAATCAAAAGGAATTTTGTGAAAGTTTCACGACATGACCGCAACTGAGCCGCTGTGGAAGAAAATAACCGACACGTTGCGTGCAGAGATCGCGCAGGGCGCATGGCCCGCAGGCACCCGGCTGCCAAGCGAAGCGCTGCTGGCAAAACGCTTCGACGTGAACCGCCACACGGTGCGGCGCGCGCTACAGGCGCTGTCTGACGAGGGGCTGGTGCATGCACGGCGCGGGGCCGGGGTGTTCGTGCGGGCCGCGCCGTTGCGCTATCCGATCGGGCGACGCACGCGATTTCGGCAGAACCTGCTCTCGGCAGGGCGAAGCCCGTCGCGCAAGCTGCTCAGCCTGACCCGGCAAGCCGCCTCTGCCGCCGAGGCGCGCGCGCTGGATATCGCGGCTGGCGCGCCTGTGCATGTGGTCGAAGCGATCAGCCTGGCCGATGACCTGCCGGTTTCACTGGCCCGATCGAGTTTCTGCGCCACCCGATTGCCCGACCTGGATGCGGGGCTGCGCGCGCTGTCCTCGGTCACGGACGCGCTGGCCCAGGCGGGAATCAGCGACTATGTCCGCGCCTCCACCCATCTGACCGGGCATAATGCCAATGCGTTGCAGGCAAGGCTGCTGGAGATTGCTGTCGGCGATGCGCTCATTCTGTCCGAGGCAATTAATATAGACGGCTCTGGCATTCCGGTGGAATTTGGCCGAACCTATTTCGTGGGCGCGCGCGTCGAACTGGTGCTGGAGGGGCCAGATACCCCCGATGGCGTCATGTGATTGCAACATTCCCCATCTAGGGAAGGGCGCAAATGCGAAGGGAACTGAAATGACGACCGGAGAAATGCGCCTGACCGGCGCCTTGTGCCTTTTGAACGGTGCGCTTGAAGATTGCGACATCACAATCTGCGACGAGAGTATCGTGCCGTCTGCGCCGTGCGCGCATGAGATTGATCTGTCCGGCTACTGGCTGCTGCCCGGTATTGTCGATCTGCATGGCGACGGGTTCGAGCGCCATGTCCGCCCCCGCCCCAGCGCGCCCTTTGAAAAGCGCGCCGCGCTGCAATCGGCGGATGTGGAACTGGCCTCGCAAGGGGTGACGACCGCATGGTTCGCGCAAAGCTGGTCATGGGAGGGCGGGTCGCGCGCCCCGGATGAGGCCGTCGCGCTGCTGGAGGCCCGTCGCCAGATCGCGCATCGGTTGATGACCGATATCCGCATCCAGCTGCGGTTCGAGACGCATATGCCCGACGATCACGCCGCGCTGATGGCGGTCGTGCGCGAATATCACCTCGATTACATCGTGTTCAACAATCACCTGCCCGAGGCGCTGGAAATGGCCGATCACCGGCCCGAGCGTTTTGCCGCGTGGTCCGCGCAGAATGGCCATCTGCCGGATGATCTGCTGGCCATTGTCCGTGCTGCGGGCGAAGCGGATCCTCATATCCCGGCCTTCCTGACCGGGTTGGCCGCCGATCTGCGCGAGGCTGGTGTCATGCTGGGCTCGCATGATGACCCGTCTGCCGAAACGCGCGCCTTCTTTCGCGGCATCGGCGCATCAATCTGCGAATTTCCCACCACGGCAGAGGCTGCGCGCGCCGCCCAGGCTGCGGGCGAGCCGGTGCTGATGGGGGCGCCCAATATCGTGCGGGGCGGGTCGCAATCAGGCAATATCGCGGCGATGGAACTGATCGAGGACGGGCTGTGCGACGCGTTGATCTCGGATTACTACATCCCCGCGTTGGTGCAGGCGGCCTGGGTCATTGCCGATGCGCGCGCCCTCAGCTCCGCCCATGCCTGGGAAATGATCTCGACCCGCCCGGCTCAGATCATGGGGCTTGCGGATCGCGGTCGGCTTGCCCCCGGACAGCGCGCTGATCTGGTGGTGATGAACCCCAATACCCGCCGGATCGAGGCCACGATTGCCCGCGGGCGGATCGCTTTTGCCAGCGGGCAGGCGGCACAGCGAATGCTGCGCGGTGCGGCGCCGGTCGCGTTTGCTGCACAATAGAGGCGCCATGAGCTACGCCGAGCAGATCATCGCCGAACTGGCACGCATCCGCCCGGCAGATGCGTTGGAACGCGACCATCTGGCGCGGGCGCAGGCTTGGGTGCGCTCTGGCGCGCCCCTGTGCCGCAGCGCCCCGCCCGCGACCCCGAACATGCATCTGGTCAGCTATTTTCCGGTAGTCGATCAGGGCCATGTGCTGCTTGGGGATCATATCAGCTCTGGCCTGTGGCTGCCCCCGGGCGGCCATGTCGAACCGGGCGAGCACCCAGGCGACACAGTCACCCGCGAGTGCCGCGAGGAATTGCGCATGCAGGCGCGATTCCTCTTTGACGCACCCGTGTTCCTGTCCATCGCGGAAACCATCGGCGCGCATCCCCATGTCGATGTGTCGCTCTGGTATGCATTGCGGGGCAGCGCGGGGAAGATGCCTGATTTTGACCCGCGCGAATACCGCGCCATGCGCTGGTTCGCCTTTGACGCCGTGCCGCTGGATGATACCGATCCCAATATCGCCGGTTTTCTGGGTAAGCTGGACAGCCAAACGCGCGCGGCGTGACCCGAGCGCTCAGTGCAGTGTCACGCCCTCATACTTCTGCAGGAACTGCTCGACCTCCATCTGGCGGAAATCACTCAGCGCCAGGCGCAGGCGGTCATGGTCCCAGTCCCACCAGGCAAGCTCTGTCAGCCGTCGCGCGACCTGCTTGGGAAAGCGGAGGCGCAGCTTTTCAGCGGGAACCCCTACCACAACCGTATAGGGCGCGACATCGCGCGTGACCACGGCACCGGCGCCGACAACCGCGCCATGCCCGATGGTAATCTCGGGGCGGATGATCGCGCCATGGCCGATCCAGACATCATGGCCGATGGTGACCCGCCGCGCCGCGCGGGCCTCGAAAAAGCGGCTGTCGGGTTCTTCTTCCGGCCAATACATGTCCGAGCGATAGAGGAAATGATGCAGGCTGGCGCGGTCCGTCGGGTGATCGGTCGGCCCGATACGCACATTGGCCGCGATATTGACGAATTTGCCAATGCGCGCATTGGCAATGTCGCAACCCCGCGCGCAATAGCTGTAATCGCCCATCGTGCTGTTAAGGATCACGCTGCGCGCGCCAATCTCGGTATAAGCCCCGAAATCGCTGTCGCGTATGGTGCAGTCGGGGTGCACGAGCGCCCCCTCGGGGGAAAGCTGTCGGGTCATCAGAAGGCGCGCTCCTCTCCACTCCAGCGCAGAAAGCACCCGGTCCGCGCCATATCCAGGCTCTCGGCCAAAGACAGAATGCCCTGCGCCACGTCTTCGGGCGTCACTTCGGCCTCCGGGCCGCCCATATCAGTGCGGACCCAGCCCGGGTCCACCAGCACCACCGCAATCTCGCGCGGACGCAGATCGGTTGCCAGCCCCTGCATCACCTTGTTCACCGCCGCTTTCGACGCGCGATAGGCGATGCGGTCGGACTTGGCGTATCCCATCCATGCCATCTGGCTCGACAGCGTCAGAATGCGCCCCCCGGCCTGCATCCGCGGCACCACAGCCTGCGCCACGGCCAGCGGCGCAAGCGTGTTGATCATCAGTGTCTCGGCGAAGCCGGGGAAATCCATCTCCAGGGTGGATTGCCGCGCGGGCCCGATCACACCGGCATTGTTGATCAATACATCAACCTTGCGTGGCTCTGCCTCAAATGCGCCAACAGATGACAGATCACGCATGTCGAGCAGCACTTCATGCACGCCCTCAGGGGCCTGCCCCGCCTTGCGCACTGTTCCGGTCACATCCCACCCGCGTGCCAGCGCACCTTCGGCCAGCGCGTGCCCTATCCCGCGCCCCACACCCGTTATCAATAAATGCATTTGCCCTCTTCATCTTGCCAAAAATACTCCCGCCGGAGGCACCGGCGGGAGCGTGCATGCACAAACGCAGGATCAGTGCCCGCGCTCGCCGATGAACCGCTTGCGGATCAGCCCCGAACCCCAGTCGATGACCGCGATCACCACCAGCACATTCAGTACCACAAAGGCCACTTGGTCGAACAGCCCCGCGCGGAACCGCTCGATGATGATCATGCCGATCCCGCCAGCGCCGACCAGCCCCAGGATCGTGGCTGACCGGGTCGAGGACTCGAAGGAATAGAGCGAGAGCGAGATGAACACGGGCAGGATCTGCGGCAGATAGCCATAGCGGATGATGCGGCTGGTATCGGCTCCGGTGGCGCGCACGCCTTCGACCTGCTTGCGGTCGATATTCTCGATCGCCTCGGAATAGAGCTTCGCGAGGTTGCCCATATCCGAAATCCAGATCGCCAGCACCCCCGCCAGCGGCCCCAGCCCCACAGCGCGCACAAAGACCAGACCCCAGACCACCGAGTCGATGCCGCGAAACACATCCAGCAGGCGGCGGAACGCATGGCGGATCACCCCCACCGGCATGGTGTTGCGCGCAGCAAAAAACGCCAGGAACAGCGCACAGATCGTGCCCAGGAGCGTGCCGAGAAAGGCAATGGCGATGGTCTGGGCGATACCGCGATAGATATTGGCATACTGCCAGTCGGCCATATCCTGCCAGACCACCATCCGGCTGACCAGTTGCCATGCCCGGTCCGAGGCACTGAGCAATTTGCCTATCTCGAACAGGTGCAGTGACCAGGCCAGATAGACGATGATGAACACCCAGCTTCCGATCTTCAGCGCCCGCACAAGCGGGTTGCCAAAGGCCTGCGGGTAGCGCCTGCGGGCCGCGGTGACATCGGCCTCGTTGACGGCCGCAAAGGTCAATGTACTCATTTCAGGGACTCCTTGCCGATCAGCGCGTGGCGCAGGCGTTCGGACAGCAGGTCGATCAGGGTCACGGTCAGAACAATCAGGATCAGCACGGCCGTCACCCGGTCATCGGAATAGAAGCTGATGACATGGCTCAGTTCCGCCCCGATCCCGCCAGCGCCGACAAAGCCCACCACGGCAGAGGCGCGCACATTGATCTCGAACCGCCACAGCGCGTAGGAGGTGTAATTCGGCAGAACCTGCGGCAGGATGCCGTAGCGCATCTGCTCGAACCAGTCGCCGCCCACGGCCTTGACCCCGTCCACAGGCCGCATCGAGGCATTCTCGACCACTTCGGAAAACAGCTTGCCCAGCGCGCCGGTTGCATGGATCACGATGGCGATGACACCCGCCAGGGGGCCGATCCCCACGGCAAAGACCAGCACCAGAGCGAACAGGATTTCCGGCACGCCGCGACAGAATTCAAGAAAGCGGCGCGCGGCGACACCGACCCAATGCGCAGGCGTGGTATTACGCGCTGCCAGGAACGACAGGATCACGGCCAGTCCTGTGCCGATCAGCGTGGCGGTCAGCGCCATCAGGATCGTTTCCCAGATCAGGGTGATGTATTTCCAGAAATCATTGTACCAGAACCCCAGCGATCCGGGCGGATAGCGGCCCAGTTCATTGCGGCTTTCGAACATCACATCCCATTGCAGTGACGGCATGACCGCGCCGAAATATTCCATGATGCGCGGCAGGCCCGCGGCCAGCCGGTCCGGGGTGAAGCGCGAAATCCAGGCGGACCACAGCAGAAAGGCGATGAACAGGACGCCGAGCGTCACATTCACGACCATTCGGTCGCGGATCATCTGGCGGCGATGGCCTTCGAACAGGGTGACCGGATCGCGGTCTGCCCCGTTCGTTGGTGTGTTGGTGGTGGTGCTGGCCATGTCAGTTCACCACGCGCACTTCGGGTTGCGGCTGGGGTGTTGTGCCCGGGCGCAGCGTGGTCGAGGTCATGGATTCCGAGAACGCCTCTTCCGCCTCGGCGCCATAGATCTCGCGCGCGGCCTTGTCGGTCAGTTCCTTCGCGGTGCCGTCAAAGACGATNACGCCATCCTGCATCCCGATGATGCGGTCGCAATAGTGCCGCGCCGTGTCCAGCGTGTGCAGGTTGCAGATGACCGTCAGCCCGTCCTGCTGGTTGATCCGGCGCAGCGCATCCATCACGACCTTGGCGTTCAGCGGGTCAAGGCTGGCGATGGGCTCATCCGCCAGCATGATGCGCGGCTCTTGCACCAGAGCGCGCGCAATCGCCACGCGCTGCATCTGCCCGCCCGACAGCGTGTCGGTCTGTTGCAGCGCGGTATGCGCCATGCCCAGCCGGTCCAGCGCGCGGATGGCAAAGGCGCGTTCCTTTTCCGTGAACACCCCGGCCATGGAGGAGAAGAAGTTGTGATGGAACAGGCGGCCCGACATCACATTGGTGATCACGTTCAGCCGCCCCACCAGATTGAATTGCTGGAACACCATCGCGCATTCATTGCGCCACTGGCGCAGCTCGCGCCCCTTGAGCGCGGTGATGTCGCGGCCCTGAAACAGCATTTGCCCGCCCGTGGGTTCATTCAGGCGGTTGATCATGCGCAAGAGCGTCGATTTGCCTGCGCCAGAGCGACCGATGATGCCAACCATCTGGCCATCGGGGATGGTAAAGGTGGCAGGCTTGACGGCGATGGTCGAATTGAAGGTCTTGGTCAGGCCATTGAATTGAAGCATGGGGGAACTCCTGTCAATGCGCAGCGCGCAAATGAGTGACAGGCTCCTGCCGTTGCAAGAGCCTGTACGACATGGGTTGAGAGATCAGCGCGAGTCTTCCAGTTCCGCGCGGCGCAATTCGACAGTTCCCTCATAGAAACTGTGGTCGATATCGACATATCCGTTGTCATCGCCACCGGCTGTCAGCACGTAGCATTCAGGATGTTCGGTGTTCATCGATTTCAGGAAGTCGAGCATCAGCTCGCGCGCCTCTTCAGGCAGATCCTGGCGAAAGACCGTGGGGCCATTGGGGATGATGTCGGATTCCCAGACGATGCGGATGTCGTTCATGTCCAGCAGACCGTTATCGACCATCCGGCGCAGATTGCCGCGCGAATAGCCTTCCTCGAACGAGCCTTGCAGCGAAGTCCAGGTCACACCGGCGTCATACTGCTCATTGAGAACTGCGATCACGGCTTGCTCATGGCCACCGGCAAACCCGGTCGAGCTGAAGAACTCTTCGTCGATGATCCCCTGAAGCCGCAACTGGCCGCGCGGGAAGAGATAGCCCGACGCGGAATTCGGATCGGCATAAGCGAGGCTGCGCCCTTCCAGATCCTCAAAGCTCTCGATGTCGCTGTCAGCGCGCACATACATCACCGCGTAGTAGCCGAGGCTGTCATCGAGCTGGGCGCGGGTCAGGACCGGCTCGACCGCATCTGCGTCCTGAAGATGGATACCCGCATAGGCCGAAGCGCCAAGACCGGCCATATGCAATTGCCCTGCGATCAGCCCCTGCATCACTCCAGCGTAATCTGCTGCCGGGTAGAGTTCGACCGGCACACCTAGCGCGTCCTCGACAAGGCTCTGCATGCAGTCATAGCGGCGCAGGCGGTCGGCCTCGTTTTCACCACCCAGCAGGCCGATATTGAATGATCCGAAATCGTCGCGCCAGTCGGCAAGCGCAGGCATTGCGGTGGCCGCGAGCAGCGCGGCGATGGTCGTCGTCGTGACAAGCGTGGTCTTCATGATGCTTTGTCCTGTGTTTGGGTTCTGGTCCAACCCGCCGCCCAAGCTCCCCCGGGAGCGGGAAAGCGAAACGGCGCCCCTGACAGGAGCGCCCTTTGCTTACTTTAGCGTGAGCCTTCCAGCTCTTCGCGGCGCATCTCGACGATGCCTTCGAAGAAGCTGTGATCGACCTCGACCCAGCCCTGACCTTCACCGAACGAAATGTCGTAATAGCACTGTGCATCGGTTTCGAGCTGGTTGGCGAGATAGTCGGTGACGATGTCCTTGACCTCTTGTGGCAGCGCCTGACGGATCACCACCGGACCGTTCGGGATGATCGGGCTTTCCCATATGATGCGCAGGTCCGACATATCCAGCAGACCGTTATCGATCATGCGCCGCAGGTTGCCGCGTGTATAACCTTCGGCAGGGTCGCCCTGACCCGACGCCCAAGTCACACCCGCATCATACTGGCCTTGAAGCACGGCGATCACAGCCTGTTCATGGCCGCCGCCAAAACCTGTGCGACTGAAGAATTCCTCTTCATTGATGCCAGCCCGGCGCAGCTCGAAGCGCGGCACGATATAGCCCGAGGTCGAGTTCGGGTCGGCATAGGCCAGCGAATAGCCTTCCATGTCTTCCAGCGAATGGATGTCGCTGTCAGCGCGCACATACATCGGTGCGATGTAGCCGGTCGAGCCATCCGCCTCTGCCGAGACAAAGATCGGCTCGACAGCATCGGGATCTTGCAGATAGATGCCGGCATAGGCCGAAGCGCCAAGCCCGGCATAGTCAAGCTGGCCTGCCAGCAGGCCCTGCATCACACCCGCATAATCGGGGGCGGGAAACATCTCGACCGGGACGCCCAGACGCTCTTCCAGTGCCACGCGCAGGCAATCGTTGTTGCGCAGGCGGTCGGCCTCATTCTCGCCGCCCAGAAGGCCGATGCGGAAGACCGGCAGGTCAGCGCGCCAATCGGCGCTTGCGGACATGGGCAGGGTGCCGAGTGCTGTCGATGCGACCAGCAGCGCGGCAAGTGATTTCGATTTCATTAT
>SL_7KL_010_BRINEDRAFT_10000756_pt1 | contig 15509 bp, 13 predicted proteins | sample SodLak_010_BRINE_FD_10663 | JGI IMG/M metagenome (IMG submission 10663)
CACCGAGGTGGTCGCCCACCTCATCGCCCGCGAGCTGGAGGCCGCCGGGACCGTCACCGCCGGGGCCGCCTCCGCCGGGACCGCTGCCGGCGACGGTGTCGCCCCGGAGGCTGCCGGCGGCGCATCCGGCCAGGAGCCCACCGCACCCGACCTGCTGGAGATCGTGCGCCGCGTGGTCGCCCGGCTGCAGGGCGCCTACGCCCTGTGCGTGGTGGCCCTCGACGATCCCGACACCATGATCGTCGCCAAGCACGAGGCGCCCCTGATCGTCGCCCACCGCGACGGGGTCGGCTACTGCGCCTCCGACGTCGCCGCCCTGATCGAGCACACCAGCGACGTCGCCGCCCTGCTCGACGGCCAGCTCGCACGCATCACCCCCGACGGCGTCGAGGTGGTGGACATCACGGGCGCCGAGGTGGAGCCCCACCGCTACTCGGTGGACTGGGACCTCGCTGCGGCGGAGAAGCAGGGCTACGACCACTTCATGCTCAAGGAGATCCATGAGCAGCCCCAGGCGGTGGCCGACACCCTCCTCGATCGGCTCAACGCCCCCGCGCCGGGCCTGCCACCTCGGCTCCAGCTCGACGAGCTGCGCATCGACGAGGGGGAGTTCTCCAGGATCGACAAGGTGTTCATCCTGGCGTGTGGGACCTCGCTGCACGCAGGGATGGTGGGCAAGCTCGCCATCGAGCACTGGGCGGGCATCCCGGTGGACGTCGAGGTGGCCAGCGAGTTCCGCTACCGCGACCCGATCGTGGACCCGCACACCCTGGTGATCGCCATCTCGCAGTCGGGGGAGACGATCGACACGATCGCCGCGGCCTCCCACGCCCGCGACCAGCGTGCGCCGACGATCGCGCTGTCCAACGTCGTGGGCTCGACCCTGGCGCGCGAGGCCGACGGGGTGCTCTACACCCACGCCGGCCCCGAGGTGGCGGTCGCCTCAACGAAGGCGTTCACCACCCAGATCGTGGGCTGTCTGCTGCTCGGGCTCTACCTCGGACAGGCCCGCGGCCGGATCTACACCTCCGAGGCGGCCGACATCCTGGAACGCCTGGCCCGGGTCCCCGACGCGATGGAGAAGGTGCTCGGTCTGGACGGTGCCGTCGCGGAGCTCGCCGAGCGGTACCGGGACGTGCCCTACACCATGTTCATCGGTCGCCACGCGGGCCTGCCGATCGCGATGGAGGGGGCGCTCAAGCTCAAGGAGATCAGCTACCTCCACGCCGAGGCCTTCCCCGCCGGTGAGATGAAGCACGGACCCATCGCGCTCATCGAGCCGGGCTCCCTGGTCGTGGCGCTGGCGCCGGCCGGGCACGTGTTCGGCAAGATGGTGTCCAACATCCAGGAGGTGCGGGCCCGCGGCGCCTCGGTGCTGGCGATCGGCACGGAGGGATCCACGGCGGCGTTGGCCGACCACGCGGACCACGTGCTCACGCTGCCGGAGGCCCCCCATGAGCTGGCCGGGCCGCTGCTGAGCGTCGTGCCCCTGCAGCTGCTGAGCTACCACATCGCCACGCTGCGGGGTGAGGACGTGGATCAGCCGCGCAACCTCGCCAAGACCGTGACGGTGGAGTAGCCACCCGCCGGTGGTCGGTGGCTGGTGGCTGCCGGGCGGTGGCCGCTGGGCGCTGGGCGCCTTCCGCCGCCAAGGGCGGGGTTGTGCAGCGGGTTGACCGTGTGGTGGTCGTTCGGCTGCGCAACCTTGGGGGTGGCCCGGCTGCGGGGTGGGGTTGTGCAGCGGGTTGACCGTGTGGTGGTCGTTCGGCTGCGCAACCCTGGCGGCGGCCCGGTCGCGGGGCGCGGTTGTGCAGCGAGGCGACCATGTGGTGGTCGTTCGGCTGCGCAACCTTGGGGGTGGCCCGGCCGCGGGCCCGGCCGCGGGCCCGGCCGCGGGGGACGTGGGAGAGCGTGGCAAGGGCGAGCAGGCGCTCAGGCGCTCTCCACCGCGCCCCGCAAGCGTCCGGCCAGCTCGTCGAGGCCGTCCCGGTCCGGCGGTGGGTCGTAGTCGACCCGCAGGGTCACGCGATCTCCCGGCTGCCGCGGGATCACATGGAGGTGTGCATGCCAGATCTCCTGGCCGGCCACGGAACCGTCAGCTAGGAACAGGTTGACGCCCGTGGCCAACCCGAGCTCCCACTGTGCGGTTGCGATGCGCTGCCCCAACCGGAAGAGCTCCGCACCGTCCTCCGGGTCGAGATCGGCCAGCCCCACCGCGTGCCGCCGCGGGACCACGAGGGTGTGGCCGGGTGCCACGGGCAGGATGTCGAGGAAGGCCACAGCCCGGTCACTCGCCGCCACGAAGGAGCCCTCGGTCTCGCCGATGAGGATCGCGCAGAAGATGCAGTCGAAGGTCATCCTGGTCTGCCTCCTCGGAGCCGAACCCTCACTCTGCCCGACGCGCGCGCGGTATGCACCCCGCGGTCGGGGTTCGGGACCGCGCACGTCTGCGGGCAGGTGCCCCACTGCGGGCAGGTGCCCCACTGCGCTCAGGTGCCCCACTGCGCTCAGGTGCCAGCGGTAGCCTCACCCAGCGACGGAGCGAACCGTCCGACGACCGTTTCGGAGGCTGCCTGTGCCGAGCGCCGCGCTCCCACTGCTCGACCGCGCGCAGGCCGGCGCCGGCGACGAGGCGGCGGTGGCGGCCGGCGACACCTGGCCCGGGTTGATGCGCCGGGCGGCTGGCCACCTCGCCAGGGGGGTCGTGGCGGCCGCCGGTGGCCGGATCGCCGGGCGACGGGTGGTCCTGCTGGTCGGCAAGGGCAACAACGGCGGTGACGGCTGGGCGGCAGCCCGCCGGCTCCGCGACGAGCATGGCGCCCACTGCACGGTCGTGGCCGTGGACGGTATCGAGGTACCCGGCTCGGACGAGGCCGTCGCCAACCGCACGGCTTGGCTGGGGTCAGGTGGCCGGGCGGTGTCGGGCACCGACCACCTCGATGCGGTCCTTGCTGACGCCGAGGTGGTGGTCGACTGCCTCCTCGGCACCGGAGCCCGCGGCGCGCCGCGGGGTGCGGCGGGCGTAGCCGTTGCTGCGCTGGCCCGCGTCGGGCACGGCGGCCCGGTCGTGGTCGCCTGCGACATCCCCTCCGGCGTCGACGCAGACGACGGCACGGTCGCCGAGGTGGCCGTGCGGGCGGACGTGACCGTGACCTTCGGGGCCCTGAAGCGGGGCCTGCTGCTGCACCCGGGTGCGGTCAACGCCGGGCGGGTGCTGGTGGGCTCGCTCGGGCCGGCCTACGACCGGTTCGCTACCGACGCCGCGCGGTGGTGGGCGCTGACCCCCGCCGGTGCGGCCCCGACACCGTTGCCGCCGCACGCCGACAAGCGTGCGCGGGGGGTCGTGCTGGCCGTGGCCGGCGCCGTCGGGACCGCGGGCGCGGCGGCGCTGACCGGCGCCGGTGCGCTCCACGGCGGCGCGGGGCTGGTGACCGTGGCCACCCCGGACCCCGTCCGCACCGAGGTGGCGGCGCGCCTCGACGCCGGGGCGATGGTGCGCGGGTTGCCGGCCGACGAGCAGGGTGGCGCGCACCCCGACGCCGTCCACGCGCTGCCGCCCCTGCCGGGCGGTCCGGCTGGTCCGTCAGCGCCGGCAGGTCAGGGTGGTGCGGTGGTGGCCGGTCCGGGCCTGGGCGTGGGGCCGGGCGCCACCGGGCTCGTGTCCTGGCTGCGGGCCAACACCGAGCGGCTGGTGCTGGACGCGGACGCGCTCAACGTCCACCGGGACGATCCGGGGGCGTTGGCTGACCACCTCGGTGCGTTGGTGCTCACCCCGCACGAGCGCGAGCTGGCACGGATCGGCGGCGGCAGCGATGGGCCGGACGCCTGGAGCCGCCGGGTGACCCGGGTCCCGGAGTTGGCGGCGGCGTACGACGCGACCATCGTCGCGAAGGGACCGGGCACGCTGGTGGCGGCACCGGACGGGCGGGTGTGGGTGTGTCCCGTGGGAGGACCGGCGCTCGGCTCCGGCGGGACCGGGGATGTGCTCGCCGGGGTGCTCGGTGCCGCCGTGGCGGCTGCGGAGGACCCCGACGCGGTGCCGCTCGCCGTAGCGCGTGCGGTGTGGTGGCACGCTGCTGCCGGGGCGGTGGCCGGCGCCGACCGGGCCGGTCGAGCGACCGCCACGGATCTGCTTGCGGCACTGCCACGGGTGCTCGGGGCGCTGGCCTCGGGCCGCACGCTCCCCGGCGCCGCGTCGTCGGGCGAACGCGGGCCGGGCGGCGCGGTCGCAGGCTCGCGCCACCCTGCGGTCCACCCTGCGGTCCAGGCAGCGGCCCACGCAGCGGCCCACCCGGCGGTGGTGGCCGCGTGGGGAGCCCTGCCCTGGGAGAGCTGGCAGGCGGCGTCGGCTCCCGCGCCCACCGCCGCCACCGAGGCCGCCGCCACCGAGGCCGCCGCCACCGCGGTCCCCGCCACCCGAACCGGACGGAGCGGCATGTGACCCGCACCCCCCTGCGCCCCACGCGTGTCGAGGTCGACCTCGACGCCATCCGCCACAACGTCCGCCACCTCGGTGCGCGTGCCGGTGGCGCCGGAGTGTGCGCCGTGGTCAAGGCCAACGGTTACGGCCACGGCGCGGTCGAGGTCGCACGGGCGGCGCGGCAGGCCGGCGCGACCTGGCTCGCCGTGGCCCTGGTGGAGGAGGGCGTGCAGCTGCGCGAGGCCGGCATCGACGGACCCATCCTGCTGTTCTCCGAGCCGCCCGTGGCCGCGATCGGGGAGCTGTTGGCCGCCAAGCTCACGCCCACCGTCTACCGCGAGCCGTTCATCGCCGTGCTCGACGCCCACGGGCAGGGCCGCGGCCGCGCGATCGACGTTCACCTCAAGGTCGACACCGGGATGGGCCGGGTCGGGGTGCCGGAGGCCGACTGGGAGGCACGGATCGAGCAGCTCGCCACCTCGCCCGGGGTGCGCGTCGAGGGGATCTCCACCCACCTCGCCCGCGCCGACGAGCCCGAGGTCGGCACCTCCGCCCAGCAGCTGGCGGCCTTCGACCGCGCCCTGGCGCTCGCCGCCCGTTACGGGCTGAAGCCGCCCCTGGTGCACGCCGCGAACACCGCCGGGGTGCTGCTGCACCCGGCCTCGCACCGCGACCTGGTGCGGCCCGGCATCGGCATCTACGGGCTGTCGCCCTCCGCCGAGGTGGACGCCCTCGACCACGGGCTGCGACCCGCGCTGCGGCTGGTCTCCGAGGTCTCCTTCGCCAAGCAGGTGGCGACGGGGACCCCGATCTCCTACGGCCACCGCTGGCGCGCGCCCGAGGAGGGCTGGGTGGCGACGGTGCCGATCGGGTACGCCGATGGCGTGCCGCGCCGGCTCACCAACCGGGTACAGGTGCTGCTCGGTGGTCGGCGCTGTCCGCTGGTGGGCACCGTGACCATGGACCAGCTCCACGTGTGGTGCGGGCAGCAGCAGCCGCAGGTGGGCGACGAGGTGGTGCTGCTCGGCGCTGCCGGGCGCGGCGACGCCGGGCGTGACGCGGCCGGGGGCGGCGCCACGGTGGCTGGCCCGACCGGGGCTGGCCCGACCGGGGCTGGCCCGACCGGGGCTGGCCCGACCGGGGGCGGCGCACCCGTGCGCGCGGAGGAGTGGGCCGCGGCCGCGGACACGATCACCTACGAGATCGCCACCTCGCTGTCGGCGCGGTTGCCGCGGGTCCACCTCGGCGCGTGAGCCGGGAGTGGGCGCCGGCCCGGCTGGTGGTGTCGCTCCACCTCGGCGCGTGAGCCGGCACCGGCCCGTGCCCGGCCAGCCGGCTCAGTAGGCTGCCGGGGCCGCGGTAGCGGTGCCGGTGCGGCGCCGCAACCCGTCACCACCGCACACCCGCACCCCGCGACACCGCGCCCCGCGACACCGCGCCCCGCACCCCGCGACACCGCGACACCGCGATCCCGCACGCCCGCCAGGAGGTCCCGTGGCACGTCGAGCTGCTGCACTGCTCGGTGTCGGTGCCGCCCTGGCCGCCGGTGCCGCCGCCGGCTTCGTCGCCGAGCGCGCCGTGATCCGCGGACGGCTGGTCCCGGAGATCGAGCCCGCCGAGGTGCCGCTCGGCAGCCTCGAGGGGGAGCTGACCACCATCACGGGGCCGAAGGGCATGACCGTCGCCGTGGAGTCCTACGGCCCCGTCGACGCGCCGCAGCTCGTGCTCGCCCACGGGTGGGTGTGCACCGGCCGGGCGTGGCACGAGCAGGTGCTGCGCCTCTCGGACAGCTACCGGGTGATCACCTACGACCAGCCNGGACACGGNCGCACCTCCTCGCCGCCGGGCGCCGNCTACAGCATCGACCTGCTGGGNGAGACNCTGGCCGCGGTNCTGCGNCAGGCNACCCGNCCNGGACCGGTGGTGGTGGCCGGGCACTCCCTGGGTGGGATGACCCTGCTNAACGCCGCCCGTCGGTTCCCNCGCGACGTGGGGTCCCGGCTGGCGGGGGCGGTGCTGGTCTCCACNACCTCCTCGGCGCGGCCGGAGAAGCTCAGCCTGGAGCTCGGCATCCGTGCCGTCGCACGCCTGGACCGCGGCATCCGCCGGTTGGTGCCGACGCTCAAGGACCCGCGGGTCATCAGCACCACCGAGCGGGTGTGGTCCTCCACCTCGGACCTGTCCTTCCTGATCGCCCGGTGGACCGCGGTGGGGCCGGACACCGACCCGCAGATCGTCGCCTTCACCCAGGACATGGCCCTCAACAGCGGCGTCGAGGTGGTGGTGGGCCTGGTCGAGGCGGTGCTGAGCGTGGACGAGGATCCGGGGCTCGACGCCCTGCGCGACGTCCCCACCACGCTGGTGGTGGGCAGCCACGACCGGCTGACACCGGCGACCCTGACCCGGCGGATGGCCGAGCGGTCCTCGGCGGCGGTGGTCGAGCTCGAGGGGGTCGGCCACATGAGCCTGCTGGAGGCCGGCGAGGAGGTTGCCGAGGTGCTGCGCAGCCACCTCGACGGGGAGATGGCCCGCTCCGAGGACGGCCGGTGGGAGCTGGTGGGCAGCGGTGACGTGTGGCGGCGGGCCGGCTGATGGCGCTCGGTGTCGCTGGTGTGGCCGTGGGCACCTGGACGGCGCCGGGTGGGGTGTCGGGGTGCACCGTCGTGCTGCCGCCCGAGGGCACGGTCGGCGCGGTCGCGGTGCGCGGGGCGGCGCCCGGGACCCGCGAGGCGGCCGCGCTGTCGGCCTTCGGCCGGGTCGAGGTGTGCCACGCCGTGGTGCTGGCGGGCGGCTCGGCGTACGGGCTGGCGGCCGCCGACGGGGTGATGGCCTGGCTGGAGGAGCGGGGGCGCGGCTTCCCGGTACCCGGCGGCGTGGTGCCCATCGTCGGTGCGGCGATCCTCCTGGACGCCGCGGTCGGAGACCCGTCGTCCCGGCCGGACGCTGCCGCCGGCCGTGCCGCCTGCGAGGCCGCTGCGGACGCCGAGGTGACGGAGGGCGCCGTCGGCGTCGGCGCCGGCTGCACCGTCGCCAAGGTGGCCGGTCCCGCGGCTGCGCGGCCCAGCGGGCAGGGCGTGGCGGTGCGCAGCGCCGGCGGGGTGACCGTCTCCGCGTTGGTCGCCAACAACGCCCTCGGCGAGGTGGTGGCCGAGGACGGCACCTGGATCGCCCTCGCCGACATCCCGGAGGATGCGCCGCGGTTCCCGCTGGTGGATGCCTTCGCTGCCGGTGCGGCCGGACCGACGGCCAACACCGTCATCGGCTGCATCGTCACCGACGCACGGCTGTCCAAACGCGACGCCGCCCGGGTGGCCGACCTCGGTCACTCCGGGATCGCCCGCGCGGTCCGCCCCGCCCACACCCAGGCGGACGGTGACGCCCTGTTCTGCCTGGCCACCGGAGGAACCGAGGCCTCGGTGGATCTGGTGGCGCACCTCGCCGCGGAGGCCGTCGCCGAGGCCTGCCGAAGGGGCCCGCTGCTGGCGGCCGCTCACCGCGGCTGAGCTGCCGACACCGGCGGCCACCGTCCGAACGGGCGATAGGTGCACACCTTCGGCACGCGCCCCGGTCCGGCTTGAATTGGAACGCCTGCTCCAGTTACGTTCCGAGAAGTGCCGGGCGGCCGACGACGCCCGCTCGGCGGGGAGGCTGCCTGTGCCGCCGACGTCCGCCCAGATCATCGACCCGGGTCCGAGGTCAGCGCGCGGTCACGACCGTGCCGTCAAGGGCTGTACCGCGTGTCCGCTGCACGAACACCGGGGACACCCGGTGGTCGGCGACGGCCCGCGCGATGCCCGACTGGTCATCGTCACCGACGTGCCGCGCCGCCACGAGGACATCCACGGCCACGCCCTGGCGGGCAGCTGTCGCAACGTCCTCGACGAGGCGCTGCTGCACGCCGGCATCGATCCCGCGACGGTGCGGCGCACCTCCGTGGTGCGATGCCGTCCGCAGGACGACCGGGCACCCACGGGTGCGGAGGTGGCGACCTGCAGCGGGCACCTGTCGGGTGAGCTCGGTCTGGTCGGGCCGGAGGTCATCGTGGCGCTCGGACAGCTCGCCACCTCGGTGCTGCTCAAGCGTTCCGTGCCCCTGGAGAAGGTGGCCGGGTACCGGCTCGACATCCGTGGGGGCGTGACCCTGATCCCCACCCACCACCCCTCCGAGGTGGTGCGGGGGGTGCCGGCGGCGGCGGTGGCGCTGCGACGGGACCTCGCGGTCGCGAAGGCGGTGCTCGATGGGACGATGGCGACCGGTGCCCAGGCGCGTTCCGAGCTACGGTCGCGTCTCGCCGAGCCGGCCGAGCCGGGCGCGCCGGGCGCGTCAGCCCAGCCGTCCACGCGGTCCCGGCCGACCCGGCCGTCCCGCAAGCAGCCCGCCCACGCCTGACGGCCTGACCGTTGGAACACGCCTGATCGCCTGACCGCACCAGGGCGGCACCGCGTCAGCGACTCAGGAGCACCAGGGCCCGTCCCCGGTTCCTGTCGTCGTGCGCCCCGGGCGGGCGCGTCCGTCGGAGGAACCCGTGTCATCCACCCCTGGCAACTCGACCGCAAGCTCGACGCCAGGCGCGACGCCCGCATCGACGCCAGGCGCGACGCCCGACTCGACGCCCGACTCGACGTACACGCTGACCACGGCCACCCCGGACGACACCCGGGCGGCCGCGCGAGGCCTTTCGGCGCTGCTCGAACCGGGGGACGTGGTGGCGCTCAGCGGCGATCTGGGTGCGGGCAAGACCTGCTTCGTGCAGGGTGCGGCGGCGGCGCTCGGGGTGGAGCTGCCCGTCACCTCGCCGACCTTCGTGCTGGTCAAGCTCCTACCCGGTCGGATCCCCGTGGTCCACGTCGACGTCTACCGCCTGGAGCGGCTGCGGGACGTCCACGACCTCGGTGAGGACGTGTTCGCACCCGATGTCGTCACCTTCGTGGAGTGGGGCGACACGATCCGGGGGCTGCTGCCCGACGACCGGCTCGAGGTGGCGTTGACCCACGTCGACCAGCCGGGTGCTCACGCCGCGGGTACGTCCGCTGAGGCTTCCCCCGCCGCGGGCGCGTCCGCCGACGACCCCGAAGGCGCCCTGCCCCGCAGCATCGAGGTCCGGGCGTACGGCACCACCTGGCAGCGCCGTGCAGACGCGTTGGCGGCAGCCTGCGCGGCGTGGACCTGACCGCCGCCGCTACCTCGGACCGCGTAGGGTTGGTGGCGGCGGCCCCGCAGCACGGACAGCCTCGGGAGGCGCAGGATGCTGGTACTCGGACTGGAGACCTCGACGACGCGCTCGTCGGTGGCGCTGGTGGAGGACGACCGGGTGGTCGCCTCGGCGAGCCTCGGTGTGCCGCGCCGCCACGGGGAGTTCCTCGCGCCGGCGCTGGCCTTCTGCCTCGAGCAGTCCGGCGTCGACCTCGACCGCATCGGCGGCGTGGCCGTCGGGATCGGGCCCGGGCTGTTCACCGGGCTGCGGGTGGGGCTGGCCACCGCCCAGACCTTCGCCGCCGCGCGCAACCTGCCGGTGGTCGGGCTGAGCGGGCTGGACGTGCTGGCCTTCTCCGCGCGCTACACCCGCCGGGCGATCTGCGCGGTGATCGACGCCCGCCGCGGCGAGCTGTTCTGGGCCTTCTACCGGCCGGCACCCGGCGGTGTGCAGCGCGACTCGACGCCGTCGGTCGGCCGCATCGACCAGCTCGCCGCGGAGATCCAGGCCTATCCGGACGATGTGCTGGCGGTCGGTGACGGCGCGCTCACGGAGCGGGAACGCCTGCTCGACACCGGTGCCGACGTGGCCGGCCCCGACCTCGGTTGGCCCGACGCCGCCGACCTCGCCGAGCTCGCCGTCCCCCGCTTCATCCGTGAGGAGACCCAGCGCCCCGATGAGCTGCGCCCCATCTACCTGCGCGACGCCGACGCCAAGATCGGGTGGGAGCAGCACGACGGCCGGGTCGGCGCGTGAGCGAGCCCGGTCCAGCACGTTGCGTGGTGCGACCTGCCACCTCGGCGGACGCACCTGTCCTCCTCGAACGGGCCGAGCGGTACGGGCTGTCGGCCTCCACGCGCCGGAGCCTGGAGCGCGATCTCGCCCGCGCCGAGGTGGCGCACGTCGCGCAGGCGGCGCACGGGCCCCACGCGGCGCAGGCGGCCCACGTGGCCGACGTGGCCGAGGTCGCCGAGGTGGCCGACACCCGTGCGCCGGTCGTGCTGGTCGCGCTCGGTGACCGCGCCGAGGTGGTGGGCGCCGCGCTCGGGCTGCTGCAGCATGACGAGGGTCACGTCCTCGACCTCGGTGTGGATCCTGCACAGCGGCGTCACGGCATCGGCACCGCCCTGCTGCGCGCGTTGCTCGACGCGCTGCTCGCACGGGGTGCACGCGCCGTGACCCTGGAGGTCCGAGCCGGCAACCTCGGTGCGCAGGCGCTGTACCGTGCGGAAGGCTTCGCTGTCGAGGGGCGGCGCCCCGGCTACTACCCCGACGGGGAGGACGCGGTCATCATGTGGTGGCGACCGGCGACGACCTCGGGCGACACCACCTCGGGCGAGACCACCGCCCGCGCGCACCAGGGCACCGGGACAGGAGGCTGAGATGCTCGTCCTCGGCATCGAGACGTCCTGCGACGAGACCGCCATCGGCATCGTCGAGGACCGCTTCCACCTGCGCGCCAACGTGGTCGCCTCCCAGACCGAGCTGCACGCCCCCTACGGCGGTGTGGTCCCCGAGGTCGCGGCCCGCGCCCACCTCGACGCCCTCCTGCCCACCATCGACACCGCCCTGGTCCAGGCCGGCGCACGGCTGTCCGACATCGACGCGATCGCGGTGACCGCCGGCCCCGGCCTGGTCGGTGCGCTGCTGGTCGGCGTGTCGGCCGCCAAGGGCCTCTCCCTGGCCCATGATCTGCCCCTGCTCGGCGTCAACCACCTCAGGGCCCACGTCGAGGTGGCACAGCTCGAGTACGGGGAGCTGGAACCGCCCCTGGTCGCGCTGGTCGTGTCCGGCGGGCACACCTCGATCGTGTCGATGGACGCCGACGGGGCCTTCCGGGAGCTCGGCGCGACCATCGACGACGCGGCGGGGGAGGCCTTCGACAAGATCGCCCGCTACCTCGGTCTGCCCTTCCCCGGCGGGCCGGAGATCGACCGGCTGGCGCGCGAGGGCGACCCGACCGCCTTCGACTTCCCCCGGGCGATGCTGCACGACGGCACCTACCGCCTGTCGTTGTCGGGGCTGAAGACCGCGGTGATCCGGGAGCTCCGCCGGATGGAGGCCGCAGGGGAGGAGCCGGTGCTCGCGGACGTAGCGGCATCCTTCCAGGAGGCGATCGTCGACGTGCAGCTGACCAAGACCCTGCGGGCCGCCGCCGAGGAGGGGCTCGACCAGGTGCTGCTCGCCGGCGGGGTGGCGGCGAACTCTCGGCTGCGGGAGCGGTTCGCGCAGGAGACCGCCGCCAACGGGCAGCGGCTGATCGTGCCCTCGGTGCCGCTGTGTACCGACAACGGCGCGATGGTGGCGGCCAGCGGCGCGAACCTGCACGCCGCGGGACGCACCGCCGGACTCGGGTTGGCGGTGGACCCCAACCTGCCCCTGGCCGGATGACCGTCGCCGTGCTGTCCGCATCCGCCGTCGCGTCCGCCGTCACGCCCGGGGGTGGCCCGTGAAGTCCCCCACCGCCCTGGAGCGCCTCGGGCGTCGGCTGCGCTGGCGGCGCGTCGGCGCCGGCGAGCTGCCCACCATCGCCGACCGGTTGGCCAGCTGGGAGTCGCCGGCCGGCGGCGCGGCCCGGCACATGTTCGCCCTGTCCACCATCGAGTCCTACGGCGCCGAGCCCCTGCGCCTGGCCGCCGACGACGACCGGTGGGCGCTGGCCGTGGTGTTCCCCGGCCGGCTGCTGATCCCCTGCGGCGACGCGGACGCGATCGCCTCCGCACCCGCCGCGACCAAGCGGTGGCGGTTGCTGGTCGGGGACGTCGTGGCGGGTGACGCGGCGCTGTCACGTGCCAGCGCCGAGGGTGACCTGATCGTCCACGATCAACGGTTCCTCACCGTCGACCCCGACCGCGTGCCCGACGAGGCAGAGCTGCCCGACCCGGGGCTGCGACGGGCGCAGCGTGAGGACCTCGACCGCCTGGCCGAGCTGGCGGTCCGCCTCCACGTCGACGACCGGTTCGGCCCCCACCCCGGCCAGACCGGGCTGCGCGGCTACCGCCAACGCATCGAGGCGAACCTCAACCAGGGCCTGGTGTGGTGCGTCGGGCCGATCGGGTCACCGGTGATGAAGCTGGAGCGGTCCGTGTCATCGGGCCGCTACGGCGTGCAGTTGGCCGGCATCGTCGTGGATGGGGCCGCCCGCAGCGAGGGGCTCGGCCGGGGCGCGGTCGCCGCGGCGGTGCGTGGGGCCCTGGTCGAGGGTGGGCGCAGCCGTGCGGTCAGCCTGCACGTGCGCTCCGACAACGTCCCGGCGCTCAAGGCCTACGCCGCGGCCGGGTTCGTGGACCGTGAACCGTGGCGGTTGGCGGTACGCAGCTGACGCCGAGGTGGCGTTCGGTGGCCCGGGCGTCCATCGAGCAGGTGGCGGCACCCGCGCAGCTGACGCCGAGGTGGCGCCTGTGGCTCAGCGGTGCGTGGTCTCCGTCGCTACCTCGGCGTCCGTCAGATCGATGGTGACCGTGGGGGCTGCGGCGCCATCGTTGGGCACGTCGCGGCGATCGGATCCCGAGCCCGCCGCGTCATCTGCACCGCCCTGGTTCGGGAAGGTGACCGGCTCGAGCCGGAAGAGGACGTCGTGTTCCTCGAGCCGTTCCCGCAACTGTGGGCCGGTCATGTCCACGACCAGCGCGACGGTCTCCAGATCGCCAGCGCGCAGGGTCAGCACACGGCCGTTGTGGTCGCCGCGGTTGCGGGCGACCTGGTGCGCGTACCGGGCGAGGACCGTCAGTTCGGTGCGTGCCGGCGCGGCGTCCAACGCCAGCAGATCGAGGGTGACCCGTCCGTCGTCCGGCTGATCGATGGCCGTCGGGTCAGGCATCAGGTCGGCGAGGGGTACGTCGTAGAACTCGGCGAGGTCCGCGAGTCGCGCCACGGTGATGGTGCGGTCGCCCCGCTCGTAGGCGCCGACCACCACGGCCTTCCACTGGCCGTCGCTCTGTGCCTGGACGTCCGCCAGTGACATCCCCTGCTGGTGGCGGACACGCCGCAGGCGCGCACCGATGGCCAACGCATAGTTGCGGTCCTGGGTGCTCATCGGTGGCTCTCCCCTTCGTGGTCGGCGGTCGCCGATCCCGTTCCGTGTGCCGGTGACGGTGCTGGTGACGGTGCTGGTGACGGTGCTGTTGACGGTGCCGGTGTGGTTGCGGCCGCTGCTGGTGTGGTTGCAGCTGCTGCTGCAGCTGCTGCTGCGGCTCCGCGCGAACGCACCGCGCTGGCTCCGGCCACGATCCCCGCCGCGATCGCTGCGGCGAGCAGCCAGGCGCTGTCCAGCAGGCCAGGCTCGGAACGCGGACCTGCGCTCGCCAGGAGCGGCTGCTCAGCTGGCGGTGTTCCCGCGGCACCCACGCCCTCCTCGGCGTCGGTGTCCTGTGGGCCGGCGCCGTCGGCCGCTGCATCGGTGTCCTCCGCCACCTCGGGGCTGGCGACGATCTGCACGCCGAGCACCTCGGTCTCCCCGTCGGTGTCGGTCGGCCCTTCGGTATCGCTTGGCGCTTCGGTGTCGTCGCGCCCGTCGGTGTCGTCGCCCGAGGCGGCGTCGGCGTCCCCCGCGGGCCGGGTCGCGACCACCTCGCTGTCGGTGTCCTCGGTCGGCCGGGCCTCGACCATCTCGCTGTCGGTGTCGACGCTGTCGCCGTCACCCCTGGCCTCGGAGCTCACGGCGGCAGCGTCGGTCGTATCGGCTGCGTCGTTGTGTCCCTCGGCGTCGTCCACCTCGGTGCCGTCGACGGTGGGCTGCGTGGCGGCATCCGCACCGGCGGTCTCGTCCGTTGGTGTCGTGGGGCTGTCCACCTCGGCGGCGCCATCGGCTGGCTCGACAGGCTCCTCGACCGTGACGCTGGCTTCGCCATCCCGGTCGGAGCCTGCAGGGGCCCCTGCCTCAGCTTCGGGCGCGGCCGCTTCCACTGCCGTGCCGCAGAAGGTCAGTGCGGTGATGCCCTCCGCGACCCCCGTCATGTCCGGCGTGAGGTGGGTGACGTCCCCGGCGACATCGGTAGCGATCACCGCGGTGAGGTGTGTGCTCTCGGCGGCCTGCCACGCGACGAACTCCCAACCCGGCACGTCCTCTTCGATGGCCTGCGCGGTCAGCGCCACCGCGCTGTCGTCCCCGGTGACCGCGTCACGGGTGAAGGTGACCAGCGGATCGTCGCAGCCGGTCCCCACATCGTCTGCCGCAGCCGACGCGGCCGGCACGAGCAGCAGGCTCGCGAGGGCAGCGCTGAACGCGAACCTGAGGGAGGGCAGACGCCGCATGATCGGTCCGTGGTGAGGAAGGTCGACCCGAGGGCCGACGGTTCGCCGTCGGGCCGGGTCGGTCTCGCCACTCGCTCCCCTCGGACCTCTTCCAGAGCGGCGTTCGTGCGTTGCCGGAGCTGGAGGGGCGACCGTCGTGCGGTCCAAGGATCCGTGCGTCCCGGTTCGCGAGGTCGGGCGGACCCGACCTGCATCACTCAGCGTCCATCGCTGAACGCCTAACGCATGATGCCTGTGGCCCTGCGGGCAGCGCAACGCCTCGTGGTGGACTGCAACGCTGAGTTGTCGTGCCTCCGGATATCGGGTGGGTTGCAACGCAGCGTTGCTGTCGGTGTGCGGTAGGCGGACGCGGCGAGGCGTGGTTGTCGCTCGATCCGTCGTGCTGCTCCCGCCGCCGGGCCCGCCGGCCCGCGGCGCCGCTGCCGCTCGCGCGGTCCGGGAGGGTTGTGCAGTCGGGGGACCGTGTGGTGGTCGGATGGCTGCACGATCCGCCGCGCCGCCCCCGCCGCCGGGAGGGTTGTGCAGCTGGGCGACCGTGTGGTGGTCGGATGGCTGCACGATCCGTCGTGCCGCCCCCGCCGCTCCGTCGCGCCGCCCAACGACGCTCCGACCCACGGGCCGCGCGCGGATCCGAACGGCGGG
>SL_7KL_010_BRINEDRAFT_10000757_pt1 | contig 15508 bp, 14 predicted proteins | sample SodLak_010_BRINE_FD_10663 | JGI IMG/M metagenome (IMG submission 10663)
CAAAGCCAAAGAATATAATTCAAAAGGTTATCAGATAAACGTTAGTGATTTAGTAGAAAATGAAAGCAGACTAAAAAAAGGTGATGATCTAGAGGATTTAGTAAGAATTTTAAACACTTAAATATCTGTATATCAATATTTTATCGTATATTTATACAGTTAAATAGGGAAATTTAGGAAACTATGGCACGATTTAAAAAAGGACAAGGAGGAAGACCCAGAGGGGCAAAAAATAAGGTTACAGAGCAAATAAGGGAAAACTTTGCGAAGTTGGTAAAATCGAACCTTGATAAAATGGCTAACGACTTGGAGGAATTAGAACCAAAGGAGCGTTTAAAGTTGATTATTGAGCTGACTAAATTTATTGTACCTACGCTAAAAAGTCAAGAACTAAAAACAGATTTGAATGAAGACCAGGAGGCCACCACTTCATTTAATCCTATTGTAATAAATCTAAATGACAAGAGTAATGAAGCAAGTTAAAATAAACAATATGCAAGATTTGACAAGGCTAGTCTTAGACAATAGAATAAGCAATGAAGACAAAGAAAAGCTAATTGATGAATGTTTGTATCTACCTGTAAATGTAAGTATTTACGGCTTTAGTATTGAAGAATTGTATGCTACCAAGATAAACCAATTACATTATAAGTTCAATAATCCAAACGAACACCCAGTTTTATGGGCGTTTAATGGATTAGGGGAGAAAAAACCCATCGACAAAGAAAAGATTTCAGAATTGGAAGCAATGGAAACCGAATTCAACAAAAATCGAGAAAATTTTAAGTTTCCTGAATGGATGCACGAATATATTTTTAACCCAAAATTTTTAAGTAATGAGTAAATTTAAACCTATTGTATTATTCAACGACATTGAAAGCAAAACGAAAACGCTAAACAGCTATAAACAACAAGCTGAAACTTTATCAATGGCTATCAGTGATTTGTTTGGTATCTTAAAACAAGTTGATGAACCAAAATTAACAGATGAGGATTTGCAGAAATTTTTGAAGATAGGAAAGCCTATGATTATTGACTATTTCAGAAAAGGTTTTCCACATCCGAAAGCATCAGATCAAATAAATTTAGACTTGTTGGGTATATCAAAACTAACTACATCAAATATTGATAGGGCTTCATCATTAATAACAAACTTTGATATTGTCAATCAAAAGCCTGTATTAAAAGAAAAGGCAAAATTAAGAGTTGAAAAAAACAATACTATTTTAACGGAAAATGAAAAGCAAAACAAAGCTTTTGAAGTTGCTTCAATGTTTTTAAAAGCGTCAACTGATGCAATTGAAAATGATTTCATAGGAAAATATGAGTTTAATTTAATGCTGAACAATAATCCATTTATTTATAATGGATTAAACACCAATAAGCCCAGAATAAACCACCAGAAAATAATGAAATTAAAATAGTAAAACTTTACACTCAATTTTGTTTGATTAGTCCCTTTGAATTTCGGAGGGGCTTTTTTGTTGGAGATGTTTGTGATAAAAAATGCCTATCAAAATTAACTGATAGGCAAGTTGTAAGGAATAAACATCTATTGTTTATAGCACAAAGATATAATAAACCTACAAAAAATAAGAATTTGAAATGCGCTATTTATGTATTTATGTAGATATGTAGATAGGAAAATAGAATAAAAAAACTACTCAATGTATTTATGTAGATATGTAGATAGGAAAACAGTTTAAAAAAGCCTGTTTTGAGCTTCATTTTATCCCACAATACAAATACAATACAAATTAACCCAATAAAAAAACGCAATGCATTGAAAATCAATACTATTGCGTTTTATGTAAGTGACCGCGGGAGGATTCGAACCCCCAACCCTCAGAGCCGAAATCTGATATTCTATCCAGTTGAACTACGCGGCCAATTTTAGTTTTAAAAAAGTAAATTTAAAAAACTGTTTATGATAACTGTGCTTTTACAGCAGTAGAAATACGCTTTCCGTCTGCTTTTCCTGCCAATTCTTTATTAGCCATTCCCATTACTTTTCCCATATCCTTCATACTTGAAGCCCCTGTTTTTGCAATAATTGCTTTCACAGCTTCTTCAATTTCTTCGTCAGAAAGTTGTGCTGGCAGAAATTCTTCAATAATTTTAGCTTCGTTTAATTCTGGTTCGGCTAAGTCTTCTCGACCTTGCTCTTTATATACCTCAGCACTATCTCTTCGTTGTTTTACCAAACGCTGAAGTAATTTAATTTCATCTTCTTCTGTCATTTCAGCAACATTAGCTGCTGCTGTTTTAACTTTTAACAATTCGCTTTTAATTGAACGTAAAGAAGCTAAAGCAACAGTGTCCTTTGCTTTCATGGCTTCTTTCATTTTACTCATTACAGAGGTTTCTAATGACATATTTTTTTCACAAAACTACTAAATGAGATTTATTTAAAAACTAAAAAATGTAGAAATATTTCACACCTCTTAAAATCAGCAATTTAAAATAACATTAAAACAACTAAAGTCAATTTTTTTATTTTACTTTTGTAATAATTTAACTAATGCAATTGATGTCACCATCTAAATCAACACACTTTGAAATTTCTGAAAGAAAAATTCTACTTAGGATTGTAGATTTTTTACTTGCCGGTTTTTCTATCTGGGTAAGTGTGGAGGTGTTTAATTTAAATTATTTTGGATCGTTGAATAATTTTTATCAATGGTTTTTAATTTTAGGTACTTACTTCATTTTTTTTGCCACTGTTTTTGAGCTTTATGATTTACAAAAGGCAGAATCTAAATATAGAGTGTTTAAAAATTTAGTAATAGTGTGCTTGCTTACTATTTTGTTTTTTTTAGCATCCCCAGTATTAACCCCTTCGCTTCCTCCTAATAGATACCAAATAATTTACTTTTTCTTTATTTTATTTACACTAATTTATTTTTGGAGATTTGCTTACATTGTTCTTATAACTGCTCCAAGGTTTTACAAGCGTGTTTTAATTATTGGTGATCACTTTGATATTAACCAAATTAAAAACGAACTTGAAAAGAACGATCCTAATTACGAAATTATTGGTTATATAGATTCAGATACATCTAATAATATAATTTCTGATGTTGAAAGGTATTCACTAGAAAACATCCAGTCTGTTGTTCAAAAAGATAAGGTTAGTGAAATTGTAGTCACAAACTCTTTGCAAGGTGTAAATAGCCAGACCTACAAAAAACTTTTACCGCTGCTAGAAAACGGTTATACAATACGAGCATATACACAAGTCTATGAAGAAATAACCAATAAAATACCTATTGAAAACGTTAAAAATGATTTCTATTGTTATTTTCCCTTCAGCAGAAGTAACCAAAATAAACTCTACCAAGCTTCAACAAGAATATTTGATATACTTATAAGTATTGTTGGTTTATTATTTTTTGTCGCTATACTTCCCGTGGTATTAGTTATCAATTTAGTAGGAAATCGTGGCCCCTTATTTTACACCCAAATTAGAGTTGGTAAAAATGGTAAGCATTTTAAAATAATTAAGCTTAGATCCATGGTTAAAGAAGCTGAATGTAAAGGAGCTCAATGGGCACAAAAAAACGACTTAAGAGTAACTAAGTACGGAAAATTATTAAGGAAAACGCGTTTGGACGAAATACCACAGTTTATAAATGTGCTTAAAGGTGATATGAGTTTTATTGGACCGAGACCAGAACGTCCTGTTTTTGTTGAAGAGCTATCTAAAGAAATACCCTTTTACGAAATTAGGCATGTAATCAAACCTGGACTAACAGGATGGGCACAAGTTAAGGCTAAATACGCTTCAAATAAAGAAGATAGCTTAGAAAAATTACAATACGATTTATACTATATTAAACGAAGAAACATTTTTTTAGATTTAAGAATCTTATTAAAAACCATGAGTACTGTGGTGTTTTTTAGAGGTCAATAAAAACTCTTATAACATGCAATATATAGCTTATCATTTTACAGTAGCCCCTTTGCAACCGGGAACTGAAATTTTAATGGCCGAATTGAGTCAACTTAATTTTGAAAGCTTTGAGGAGCACCCAAACGGAATTTCAGCATTTGTTCAAGAGGAATTGGCGCCAACTAAACTTGATTCTATTCAAATTTTGAAAAACCCAAATTTTGAAATTAAATGGGAAATAGAAAAAATTGAGCAAATTAATTGGAATGAAGAATGGGAAAAAAACTTTCATCCAATTGAAATTGACAAGTTAGTTTACATTAGAGCCCCTTTTCATAGCTCTAAAAAAGGTTTTAAGCATGAACTTATAATTGAACCTAAAATGTCTTTTGGTACTGGTCATCATGAAACTACTCACCAAATGATTCAACTTATTTTTGAAGAAGATTGCAAAAATAAGCAAGTGCTAGATATGGGATGTGGAACTGGTGTTTTAGGCATTGTTGCTAACCTTAATCAAGCCCAAAAAGTTGATTATATAGATATTGATGATTGGTGTGTTGAAAACACAACAGAAAACCTAGAAAGGAACAACTGCAAAGGAAATGTTTTCTTAGGAGGGGCTGAACAAATTAGCAATACATATCAATTAATTTTAGCGAATATCAATAGAAATGTTTTAATTGCTGATTTACCTACCTATACTAAACACCTTTCTCAAAACGGCACATTACTACTTAGTGGATTTTATGAAGAAGATTTAGACATTATCAAAAAACAATGTCAAAACAATGGTTTACAATATGTTAAACATACTCAAAAGAAGAAATGGGTGGCTTGTAAATTTGTTAAAGCTTAATTCTGAACAAGCAATCTTCTTATATTTGCATAAAAAATAAGAAATGAATTTTCAGGAAAAACACAAAGAGCAAACCTTAGTTAAAGAGAAAGTTCAAAAAGAATACGAAATTGTTGTCTTTAATGATGAAGTCAATACTTTTGACCACGTTATAGAAACCTTGATTAAAACATGTGACCATAGCCCAATACAAGCCGAACAATGCACTTATATAATTCATTTCAATGGAAAATGTAGCGTGAAAACTGGTGAATATAACGACTTAAGACCTAGGTGTGAAAATATTATTGAAGCTGGTATATCAGCAGAAATAGTATAACTTAATCAACTATATTTTTTACTCTTTTTGACGCTATATAAGAGGCGATAAATCCTAACGATAAGACGGTAGCTACAACAATTATAATATTCTGAAATTCAATTTTTACAGGATAAGCTAACTGGAAATTAATCATGAACCACTCCCATCTAATCTGACTCATTAGTACTAAAACACCTAGTATTACTCCTATTATTGCACCGTACAAGGTCATTAAAAAACCTTGAAACTTAAATATATTAATTAATGTATTTCGGGTTGCCCCCAACTTGCTTAATGTTAGTATATCTGTTTTTTTATCTAAAACAGACATAATTACAGAACCAATAACATTAAATAATGCAATAATAACAACTAGGGTACATATAAAATAAACAGCAATATATTCTGTATTAAGCATCCTGTAAAGTTCATCATTAATCATCAATTTATTTCTCACCTCTACTTGGCCCTCAAAAATTTCCTCAATTTTCTCTTTTACCTTAGGGTATGATTTTGGATCAACTAGGTTTACTTCTATTAAACTTAATTCATTGGTATCTAAATTAAATAATGACCTAGCAAAATTTATATCAACATACATAAGATTTTTGTCTTTATCATCATTGGTCGAAAAAATACCAGAAACACTTGCACTACTTCTATTAAAAGCTGAATTCATGTCTGTAATCTGGCCCTTTCCTGGTTTTGGAACCATTAAACTAAGTATTCCTGAAGCATCCATAATGCCAATAGAAAGTGTTCTTGCTAAGTCATTCCCTATTAATACTTGGTATTCATTCTCCATCCAACCACCATAAATAATAGCGTTATGAACTGGGATTACATTTTTAAACTGTGCATCTACACCTTTTAAAATAGCTGGAGTATTTTTTTGTTTAAACCCTAGTAAAACACGATCTTCAACAACTTGACTAACTTGATTAACCTCATCTAAACGTTGTAACTCAGTGATTTGATTTTCAGAAATTTTGAAAAACTTTCCAGTTTTAGGTAAAATTCTTGCATCAGGGTCATGAGTTCCCGTAAATTGGATAGAATATTCTTTAAGACCTGCAAAAGCTGAAAGAACAACAAGTAAAGCAAACGTACTTGCAACAACCCCTAAACCAGCAATCCAACTGATAAAATTGATTGCTTTGTTTTCACTTTTTGAAAACAAATAACGTTTAGCTATTTTTAATGAAAAATTCATTAATTAGCTGTCTTTAAGCGGGTTGTTTTTACCTTTGAAGGCATCTTCTATTTCATTAAGGTATGCTTGAGTATCATCATTAAAAAATTCAAGCTCTGGAACCCTTCTTAATTGATTTTTTGTTAGCTGAGACAACTGGTGTTTAATTTTATTTTTAACTTCATTAATTGATTTTACCAATTCTTCACCATGACTTTCAGGAAATACACTTAAGTATGCCTTAGCCTGAAGTAAATCTGGGGTCACCCTTACCTTAGTAACACTAATAATTATATTTTGATGCCCAGCATCTTTAAGCATTTTTGAAGTAATATTACCTAAATCTTTCTGTATTACTCCTGCAATTTTTTTTTGTCTATTTGTTTCCATAGTGCAAAAATAAGTTTTTTAAATGGACTTTGTTCACAATCTCAATTTAAGGTTAATTTAGTATTAATACCATCTCCTAGTAAATAATCTCCATAAGGTTGGAATATCTAAAGTAACAATAAAACGTACTCGTTCTCCATAATTATCTTGTCCAGCTTCCCAGCCATTACTTGAATAAACGGGGAAAAATAATTCAAAGTAATCCTCTACTAAATTTAATCTTACACCAGAATCATATAAAAATTCAATTGATTCTCCTCTATTTTTAACCAAACCAACATCTCCGTAGGCAAAAATCCAATTCCAGATCGTGGTACTTGTATTGAAAGTAGTCATCCACTGGTTGGCAAAAGCCGGTTGTAACATGGATTTAAAACCACCTTCAGCCATTAAAAATTGCTGACTAAACAAACCTGAATCTTCACTCCTCCCGTAATAATTATAATCAAACATATAATCGGTTGGTCGATCTAAAGCAAAACTAAAGAAGTCTGAATCTCGGTTTTCATTAAATAAAAACAAACCCCCAAACCATCTAACATTAATTTGCCTATTATTATTATATAGTTTTCTAAAGCGTGTATTAAAAGAAACTTTACTAAAGGTTTTAGAAATCTGATAATCTACTTCAGTGGTAAAAAACTTATCTAAATTTTTATCTTGATACCTATAATTTAAATTAAAGACATCATAATTAGGTTCGTTAAAAAAGCTTTCTTCACTTCGTTCTCGTTGCACACTTAGCGTCCTCATAGTTAAAAATTGCCTTACATTACTCCTTAAATCCTGAGGACGATAAGCAAAACTTGCAAAAAAAGAATAGCGATTAAAAAATAAATCTCTATCATAAGAAAATCTAGACCCCGTTAGTCCATAACGAATAGCAAATAAATTTTGGTTTTTATACAAGCTAGTGTAATCAATTGTGGCGTCTCCAACTAAGGCATTACTAATTGTACCATACTTAGGGCTAACTTTATAGCTAAATTGCTTAGGTAAAAGTGAAGTGTTATAAAATTTAGGGCCTGTAAAAAAGCCATCGTACAAGTTATAACCAAATTCTGGAATTATAAAAAGTTGTTCGTAGTGAGGGTCGTCAATATCCTCTAATATTCTAAACTGAAATGGCTTGCTAAAGGGCTTTCGTACTTTTTCAAAATTGTTGCGTTTATTTAATTCAGGAAGTTTTCCGTCAAAATTTACAGCCATTCGTTCTGCGCCACGGTCTTTTATTACAACCATCGTATCTTTTTGAAAAGGAGGAATCCAGTCTTCATAAATTGCGTCTCCGCCAACCACATGACTTAATGAAATAGGTATTCTATTGCCGTGGAAGTTTTTTAATTGAACCTGTAAAGAATCTTCCTTTTTTTTAACCTTGTTAATTTTATAATCAATAAATGAATGATTTTTGATGTAATCTTCAAAATACCAATCAATATCCTTCTTTATGTTTTTATTCAACATCAATTGAAAATCATCCACCTCAGAAAAAACCTGTTTTCTGTAATCAAAAAATTCTTTTATTCCTTGCATTAATTCATCTTTAGAAGAATAATTTTCCAAATATTTCATAGACAAGCCCGCTTTATACGGGTTTCCAATTTTTTTATTGAACCGAAGTAAGGAATCTTGAGGTGTATCTATGGTTTGATCTAAATTTTGACGAGTCATGGTTTCAAGCAAAAAATCATACTGCCCATTAAAATCTAGACTTGCAGCATGACTCCACTTTAGAATAGGAAAATTACTTAAGCTTCCAAGCAGTTTCGTATTTGGATAAAAGCGATCTACATAATCCATCATTAAGTAAATCTGAATAGCATCAAGCATCCATTGGTCTTTTCTATTATTTATAAAAATTGAATTTTCTAAATAATTTGCCGTAATTGTTTTAAAAAGACTAATATCACTTTGAAAACCATCTGGAAAAGGTCTTATAAATGATGGTAATTGGTTGAGACCGTAAATGGGTGCCAATTGATAATCTGACTCTGAGGCTACAATTCGTTCGTACGGATATGCTCCTAGTTGTTCACTTAAATAAGCTAATATTCGGTCGGATACAATAGCTAAAATTGTTGGATTTAATTTTGCGCAAGAGCTTATATTAGTAGAAAGTGTTCCGTGGTCTGTGATAATGGTTTCAAAAGCCTTAAACTTAGTTAGGTATAAATCTAGTTGGGCTATTTCATCACCCTTTAAGTGAATTATTTTCCTGTCATTAATCATTTCTTCATTCAACTTTTTAAGAGCAGAAGTAAGGTAATATGAAGCATTAAGATTAATTTTTAAATCAATAGTTAAAGCTTGTTTAGGTAAATCAAATAATTCCTTTTCGCTGTACAAAATCCAATCATTTTCAAAAACCGCAGGAAGAATTAACCAATATTTCAAGAGAAAGTTACCATCTTCATAACCATAGGTATTGAATTTTGTAGTAGGGATATTCAGCTCATAATCAAGGTAAAAACTAATTTCATCTCCGGGTTGAAGTGGCTTTTCTAATTGAATTTGAATTAAATCAGGTTTCTTTTCTGGTCTTTGCCAACTAATTTCATGCGAATTAGATTCAATAGCATTAAGATTAGTGCCTCCGCGTTCTTCATCTGAAGCAAAATGAAATCTTCGTTGGTATTCTTGAGCGTAACGTTTTCCTAATTCGCTTCGTTTATCAGAATAAGCATTAATCCAATCATACAACCAAACTTCAACTAGTCGTTCTTGGGTTGTGTTTTTAAAAATAATTTCTTGTTGAACATAAAGTCGTTTATCAGCTTCTAGAACCTCAACCTCAGCATTGATTTGGTGCTGTGCCTGAAGTCCTAAACTAACTATAAACAAGCATATATATACTAATTTTGTGCTCAAAAAACAATTCAATTAATGGGTGAAAATATTTGGTAATGATAACAATAAAATTTGATGTATATTATTTCACTAACGTTTAATTCCTTCTCTTTTATGTTTAATAACAGCAAATAAAAATATGAAGATCAATAGAAACTTTGTTATTCTAGGAATATAATCTCCATGAGTTACATAAAAAGTAGTTTTATCATATATTGGAACATTAGCCTGAATGCTTGTGGGTTCATCGTAATTTGTTTTACTTATTTCTTTTCCATCTTGATCAATAAAGCCAGAAATACCAGTATTAGCACTTCTAGCAACCGCTCTTCTAGTTTCAATAGCGCGTAATTTGGCATAAGCCCAATGCTGTTTGTGACCTTGAGTTTCGTCCCACCAAGCATCATTGGTCATTATACACAACACATCAGCTCCATTGTTCACATACCCAGTAACAAATTCGCCGTAAACCGATTCGTAACAAATAATTGGTGCAAGCTTAACTCCTTCTTTGGTTGTAAATACACTGCGTTCTTCTTGGGTAGTTTTCATAGCAACTGTACCGCCTAAATCAAGCATCACATTACCTAAAATTGGTTCTAAAATAGATTTAAATGGAAAATTTTCTACCCCAACTACCAATTTACTTTTTAAGTAAAACTCTGGATCACTTTCTCTTTTCTCAAAAAAAGCAGCATTGTAGTCGTTATACCAAAAACCGTTGGGATGTAAATTAGTTTGTGCGTGTATTTTTGCTTCATCATTTACTAAATCATAAGCAGAAATTCCACCCAAAACAGCTAGATTTGGATGTTTTGCTACTAATTTTTGAGAAAATTGATGTGCTTGAGAAAGTGGGTAATGTTCTAATCTTGTTCCATTGGCAAAAACGGTCTCAGGAAGTAACAAAACTTCAGTAGAGTCGCTTAACTTTTCATCTACCAACTTGTTAATTATACCAGCAATTTGCGCATCATTGGTATGGTACTTTTCAGAATAAGGGTCAATATTGGGCTGAACAGCTAATATCTCAATTTCATTTACAGATGAATTTAATCTGCTTTTTATAAAAATGGACAATACAATAGGCAGGCCGACCAATAAAAGAAATCGAACACCTGTTCTTGCTAAAATAGTTTTATCTTTATGCTGAAGAAATAAAACAATTCCTTTAAAAACCATTAAATTTACTATGAGTACCCACAAACTCCCACCAAAACTTCCGGTGTATTCATACCACTGAATCCAACTTGTATGATTAGCAAAAACATTTCCTAAATTTAACCACGGCCACGAAAAATCCCAATGCAAATGAAGCTCTTCGAAAGCTAGCCAAATGGCTATAAAAAAACTAGCCGAAGCAGTAAATTGTACTCGTTTTGAAACTTGATGATAAACCCAAAAAACGAAAGCCATAAGTAAAGAATTCACTAAAACAGCAAAAGCCATCCCAAAGGCATCTGAATAATACAGCCAATTAGTAGTGATTATATTCCAAAGAAAAAAAGTGAGGTAAGAATAGCCAAAAATTTTTATTCCACGACGTTTATTAATTTCTAATTTTGAATAATATTCAACCAAAAATAAGGGAACTAATGCAAAAAAAACTAGGCCTGCAAAGCCATAAGTAGGCCAAGAAAAGGCAAGCAATAAACCACTGAGTAAAGCTAAAAGATTTTTTTTCAAAGCTTGATTTTTTTAAAAAACGTAAATATACAATATCAAATCAATTAAAAGATTGAAGAAAGCCACTGATTTATTCTATTATTTTTAGCTATATTGCTAGCAGAAAGTACATTTATATGATGAAACTAAAATTAATTGATGGAATAAAATTATTTTTCTTGAGTATATTTCTCATAACTTCAATAAATGGATTTACTCAAGATTTTTTTTCAGGCAAAATTACTTACGATATAAGTTTTCAGAATCCAGACAACCATGAAAATGCCTCGTACTTGGAAACAGAAAAACAAGTTGATAGTATTGTATATTACATAGCTGATGGTAGTTACAAATCAGAAACTTTTTTTAAAGGTGAAATTACAGAGGCTTACGTGTATAATAAAAAAGATAATTGGGTACATTACCTTTTTCCTGACAAAGAATACTATCTTTCTATTGATGCTACAACAGAAAAAATGAACCAAAAATTGAAATTTGAGTGGCTAAACGAAGAAAAAATGATTTTACAACAACTAAGCTTAAAAGCTAAAGTTACACAGGGTTTCCAAAATGAAGAAATTTTCTACGCTGATCAAATTAGAGTAAACCCAGAAGATTTTAAAGACCATAATTACGCACATTGGCACAAAATATTAAAACACACTAATGGGCGCATACCCTTAAAAAACCTTTTTTATGACACTAATTTTATTGAGGTAAAAGAAGCCATAAATATTCAACAAATTGAATTTGAAGATAGCTTTTTTGAACCTGACCCAAAACTTAAAAAGGTAGTATATAGAGAAATTTTGGATCAAGAAGCAGAACTTCAACCATTAAATACTTCTGCTGAAAAATGCTATAAAAAAAAGGTGAACAAAATTGAAGGAAAATTAATCGTTGGTAAAAATGACAATTATGTTGTTCAAGTTGTTGTTAATGAAAAAGGAGAACCTGTCTTAGCTAAATCGGTAACCAAAAATGAAGCCTTTTTTAATGTAGCTGAAGATATTATACTGAATTGTGGTTTTGAGTTTGAACCTGCAACATACCAGCATAAAAAAGTAAAGTCTGAGCTTTATATCCCTATTCAATTATAAAAATAATAGGGTTTAATAAAAAGTGTAGAACCACTCTTAGAAATTCTGAATAAACTATCCAAGAAATTTTATTTTCGTAGAACTTTTAAGCGGTCTCTTAGTAAAAGGTCAATTATAAAAATTTCATCGCCTCGTTGAATCTTCAATTTCACTTTTTGATTGTGTCCTGAAGCTAATACTCTAGTCAACTCTTCTAAGTTTTTTGTATAAGCTGGTTTTCCATTAATTTCTAAGATTAAATCTTGGGGCATTAAGCCCTCATCAAATGCAGGTGAATTAGGCCTTACTGCTTCAATTACAAGTCTATTCACCACTTCAAAAACAATATTAACTGAATCATAAGTATCTTTATCAATGTAATTTGTATCCTTATTTACAGTAATTGATTTTGGTATAAGCTTTTTAATAACCTCTACGCCGTCATATTTCACTACTATACCACTCATGTCATTAATAAAGACATCATCAAAATCTGAATTAGCACGAAAAAACAATTGTTGGTTGGGGTAATCTATAAACCAAGTAAATCTCCTCATCACCTCAGATCCAATACTTCCGTCTCTGAATCTAACCTCCTCCAGAAATGGATAATAAGTTTTATCTGGATAAGCAACATTTACATTTTTTAATTCATAATCACCCAGAATTAAATCATTTAACTGGCTCCTACGCCCCTCTACCAAGCCCGTAAACCCATACCCAATTACATCTTTAAAATTAGGCTTTTTAAAATTAACCTCTTGATTTTCTGTCAACCACAAGGCATCACTAGAACCCGTGTCAAACAAAAGTTTAACAGCCTCTTTCTGTATGCTAGTATCGGTTGACGAACCAATTAGATAAGGTTTATTCTTATAAAATTCTATTGGCATACGTTCAAACCAACGTAATTTACGATTAAATCGATGGGGTTGATAAAACTTCATCTCATTTCTTTGATAATTAACTCTTACAACAAAGTTCTTAAAGAGTTCATAACCAATAATTCCATTAATAGTGATGCCTAGCTTATTAGTTAAGTTGTAATCATTATTGAAAAACAAATAAATTTCAGCATCATCATTAACCAATCCGTTAATTTTTAATTGATTGCCTTTAGACTGATAAGCATAAAGCTCTTCATCTCCTCCAAAACCTTTAATTCTTACGCGTTTTAAAGAATTTGTATTTAGAAGCTCAGGCGATTTAAAGGAAAATAAAATTGTTTTGTTAACACCCGTATCTACCAGAAAATGAGACAAAACACCATTTATTTCAACAGGCAAAATAATTAAATTGTTTACGCTGGTAAACTTAATCTTTTCGCTTCTGTTGTCTTGATTCTTAAACTGAAAAGTGTTATTTTCCTGACTAAAAGAAAACAACGAGAATAACACACATGAAATAAGTACGTAGAATTTATTCATTTCATAAAAATAGGCAAAAAACCTATTTTACTATTGCAGAAATAGCAATATCTAACATATATTTTGCACTTTTGCAAAAAGAATTATTTTATGCCAGCAATATCTAAGAAAGGCATTTCCATGCCAGAATCTCCGATAAGAAAATTAGTTCCTTACGCTGATGAAGCCACCAAAAAAGGAAAAAAAATTTACTATTTAAATATTGGTCAACCCGATATTGAAACACCACAAAAAGCACTTGATGCAGTAAAGGATAACGACTTAACTATCTTATCGTATAGTCCTTCTCAAGGATTTGAATCTTACCGCGAAAAATTAGCCCAATATTATGCTAAGAGTGGTTTGTCTATTGATAAAGACGAAATGATTGTAACTACAGGAGGTTCTGAAGCATTACTTTTTGCGATGGGTTGTATTACCGACCCGGGTGATGAAGTTATTATTCCTGAGCCATTTTACGCTAATTATAATGGTTTTGCAACAGCATCTGGAGTAAGCGTAAAAGCAGTGCAAGGAAAAATAGAAGATAATTTTGCCCTACCTCCAATTAGCGAATTTGAAAAACTAATTACGCCTAAAACCAAGGCTATTTTAGTTTGTAATCCTGGAAATCCTACAGGTTATTTATACACCAAAGATGAAATTAATCAACTCGCCGATTTAGCTATTAAACACGATTTGTTTATTTTAGCTGATGAAGTATATAGAGAGTTTGCTTACGATGGCGCCGTTCATCATTCGATAATGAGTGTTGAAAAACTGAAAAATCACGCCATTATGATTGATTCTGTTTCTAAGCGTTACAGTATGTGTGGAGCACGAATAGGTTGCCTAGCTTCCAAAAACAAGGAGTTTATGAAAACGGCTATGAAATTTGCTCAAGCCAGATTAAGTCCGCCAACTTTTGCACAAATTGCAGCAGAAGCAGCGACCGAAACTCCCGATGAATACTTTAATGAAGTAATTGACGAATATGTTTTACGAAGAAATACTTTAATTGAAGGCTTAAAAGAAATTGAAGGAACAAAAATTGCTGTTCCAAAAGGAGCTTTTTATTGTACCGTTGAATTACCGATTAATGATGCTGAAGACTTTGCTAAATGGTTACTTTCTGATTTTGATTTAAACGGCGAAACCATTATGGTTGCTCCAGCGGGAGGATTTTACTCTACTGAAGGCGCAGGAAAGAACCAAATTAGAATTGCCTACGTGCTCAATATTGAATCGCTTAAAAAAGCCATTGAAATTTTAAAGAAAGCCATTGAGGTATATCCAAATAAATAAATGGAAATTAAGAAAGACTATTCCTTAAAATTACACAATACATTTGGCTTAGATGTAAAAGCTAAACAATACCTAGCTGTTACTTCTACCGAAGAAATTAAACATGTTCTGAAGCGTTTTTATGCTTCAGAACTTTTTATTTTAAGTGGTGGTAGCAATATGCTTCTTACCAAAGATTTAGACAAAACAGTGCTTCATATTCAGAATCTTGGTAAACAAATTATTGAAGAAGATGAAAATAAGGTAAGAGTTCGTGTGCAAGCCGGAGAAAATTGGCATCAATTTGTATTGTGGTGTATTGAGCAAAATTACGGAGGAATTGAAAATTTATCGCTTATTCCAGGTTGTGTTGGAACTTCTCCAATCCAAAATATTGGGGCTTATGGAGTGGAACTAAAGGATGTTTTTCATTCTTGTAAAGCCATTCATATACAAAGTGTAAATGAAGAAGAGTTTACCAAAGAAGAATGTCAATTTGGTTACCGAAATTCAATTTTCAAAAATAAAGCCAAAGGGCAGTATATAATTACTTCAGTCGATTTTATTTTAACTAAGCGCAATCACGAACT
>SL_7KL_010_BRINEDRAFT_10000758_pt1 | contig 15498 bp, 10 predicted proteins | sample SodLak_010_BRINE_FD_10663 | JGI IMG/M metagenome (IMG submission 10663)
GGCGAAACGCCGCCAGGGGCCAAAACCGGCCGGGCCCTTCGGGTTGGGCCGCATTTTTCCCGATTGCCGCGTTGCGCTGCTTGACCGCAGAATCACTGCGGCGCGGCACAGCGCGCCTTACCTAGGGAAAAATGCGGACTCCAACGCAGACGCGGAAATGGATCAGCGTTTCCTTATTCATTCCGCGCCGAATCCACCACCACCCGGCGTTCTCACCACCAGTACATCGTCCGCCTCAACGGCTTCACTGTCACGCCCGGTCAATGCCGTATTACCGCCATCGGCGTGTTCCACCCAATCCTCGCCGCAGGCCCCGTCGCCACCGCCACTCCGGCCCCGCGGCGGCTGTCGCCGACTGTTCGCCAGCAAGGCTATCTGCATTGGCTCCAGAAACCGGATCCGGCGCTCGACACCATTACCGCCGCGCCAGCGTCCGACACCCGCCGAGTCGGAACGAATGCGGAACGCTTCAAGCCGAACCGGAAAACGAGACTCGAGCACTTCCGGATCGGTCAGGCGACTGTTGGTCATATGGACCTGCACCGCGCTGGCGCCATCGAAGCCGTCCCCGGCACCGGCGCCACCGCAGAGCGTCTCGTAGTGCTGGTATCTCGAATTTCCGAAGGTCAGGTTGTTCATCGTGCCCTGGCTGTCGGCCAGCCGACCGCAGGCCGCATACAACGCATCAGTGACCACCTGGCTGACCTCGACATTGCCGGCAACCACCGCTGCCGGATGCCGTGGACGCAACATGCAGCCATCGGGTACCCGCAAGGTCACGGGCTTCAGGCAACCGTCGTTCAGCGGGATCGCATCCGCCACCAGGGTCCGCAGCACGTAGAGCACCGCCGCCCGTGTGACCGCCAGCGGGGCATTGAAGTTGCCGGCTTGCTGCTCACTGGTGCCGGTGAAATCCACAAGCAGGTGCCGCTTGCGCCGGTCAACGGTGAATCGCAGCCGAATCACCGCCCCGTTATCCATCATCTTTTCGGCAGACCCGTCCGGCAGGGCATCAATCACCTGGCGCACCTGTTCCTCGGCATTGTCCTGCACATGGCGCATGTAGGCGCAGACCACATCATCACCGAAGTGCTGGATCAGGGCCGCCAGCTCCTCGGCACCGCGGGCGTTGGCCGCGAGCTGGGCCTGCAGGTCGTTGATGTTCTGGTCGACATTTCGGGACGGATACGCGCCGGCCGTGAAACGCCGGCGCAACGAATCCTCCAGGAACTGTCCATCACGTATCACCGGGGTCACGCCGAACAGCACACCTTCCTCGTCGATATGGCTGCTGTGGGCCGGCATCGAGCCTGGGGTGATGCCGCCGATGTCGGCATGGTGGGCACGACTGGCAACCAGAAACAACAGCGTCTCGCCATCAGCGTCGAACACCGGACTGACCGTGGTGATGTCCGGCAGATGGGTACCGCCCTGGTAGGGATCATTGAGCAGATAGGCATCGCCCGGCCGCAACGCATCTCCCTCCGCGTGCAGAACCGCGCGCACGGTCTCTCCCATGGAACCCAGGTGCACCGGCACATGCGGCGCGTTCGCCACCAGGCTGCCAGCAGCGTCGAACACGGCGCAGGAGAAATCCAGGCGTTCCTTGATATTGGTGGACTGCGCGGTCTGCTGAAGCACCGCGCCCATCTGCTCGGCAACAGACATGAACAGGTTATTGAATACCTCGAGCAACACCGGGTCGACAGCGGTATCAACCCCGCTGTCCCTTCCCGACTCCCCCTCGCGCCCGAGGACCAGTGCGCCGCCGGGCCGCAGCACCGCCGACCACCCGGGCTCCAGTACGATGGTGGAATCCGGGTCGGAAATGATGGCCGGTCCCTGCAGCTGTTGACCTGGCTGCAGGGCCTGTCGCCGGAACACCGGCGTGCATGGCCAGTCACGTTCCGCCATCCGCGTTGCCACGTGGCGCTCGGGCGTCGCCCTGCCCGCCGCCGAGTCAGGCAAGGCGGTATCCGATTCCAGCTCCGGAACCTCACCGGCAGCGCGGGCCTCGACGGTGATACTGGCAACAATCAGTGCTCGCTCCGGGAGGGCGAAGCCAAAGCGAACCCGATGCAGCGCGGCGAACTGTTCCGCCATGGCCGGTACTGACTGCCAGTCCACCGTCAGACTGCTGTCATTGCCGGCGTAGCGCAGCCGGACCTGCCGGACAATACGGATCGCAGAGGCCGCAGCGCCTTGCTCCTGCAGAGTTTCCCCGGCCGCGTTCTCGAGTTCGGTGAAGGCCTGATCGAGTTTCTCGACAGCCGCCTCATCCAGCGGCTCATCGACGCTGAGCTCACGGACAAGGCCCAACTCGGCCAGGCCCATGCCGTAAGCCGACAGCACCCCGGCCAGCGGATGCAGCAACACGCGCCGCATCCCCAGTGCATCGGCCACCAGGCAGGCATGCTGCCCTGCCGCACCGCCGAAACAGTTCAGCACATAGCCGTCCAGCGAATGGCCGCGCTGCACCGAAATGCGCTTTATTGCATGGGCCATATTGTCCACGGCAATACGCAGAAAGCCCTCGGCGACCGCCTCGGGACCACGGTCGTCACCGGTTCGCAGATGAATTTCCTCGGCCAGCGCCGCGAATTCAGCGACCACGGCCTCGCGGTCCAGCGGCTGATCGCCATTCGGACCGAACACCGCCGGAAAGAAGTCGGGCTGCAATTTGCCCAGCATGACGTTGCAATCGGTCACGGTCAGCGGACCACCCCGGCGGTAACACGCCGGACCGGGATTGGCGCCGGCCGAGCGCGGACCGACCCGATACCTGGTGCCGTCGAAAGCCAGGCAGGAGCCGCCGCCGGCAGCCACGGTATGGATCTGCAGCATCGGGATACGCATGCGGACGCCGGCAACCACGGTCTCGGAGCTGCGCTCATAGGCACCACGGAAATGCGACACGTCGGTGGAGGTGCCACCCATATCGAACCCGATAACCCGATCAAAGCCGGCCGCCTGTGCAGTACCGACGCAACTGACAATGCCACCGGCAGGCCCGGAGAGAATCGCGTCCCGGCCCTGGAAGTGGTCAGCGTCGGTCAGAGTGCCGTCGGATTTCATGAACTGCAGCGGGGTGTCGCCCAGCGCCGCGCGCAGTTGCTGCACGTAGCGCCGCAGAATCGGTGACAGGTAAGCATCGACCACCGTGGTATCGCCGCGGGCAACGAAGCGGATCAGGGGACTCACTTCGTGCGATGTACTGATCTGGACGAAGCCTGCGGCACGGGCAAGCTCGGCGGCTCGCCGCTCGTGCCGGGGATACCGGTAGCCGTGCATGAAAACGATTGCACAGGATTCGAAACCCTCACCGCGCAAGCGCCGAAGATCGGCCTGCAGGCGCTCCTCATCCAGTACTGCCACCGGCGTTCCATCCGCCGCCAGGCGCTCGTCGACTTCCACGGTGCGGCTCTGCAACTGCCCCGGCAACTGGATATCGAGAGCAAAAATATCCGGACGGGCCTGATAACCGATGCGCAGGGCGTCTGCGAAGCCGCGCGTGATCAGCAGCACCGTGGGCTCGCCCTGACGTTCGAGCAGGGCGTTGGTCGCCACCGTCGTGCCCATGCGAACGCGCCGCAGCAAATGACCGGGAACGGGATCCGCCGACTGCAGGCCCAGACTGCGGCGAATTCCCTCCATCGCGGCGTCCGGATACTGCTCCGGGTTGTCCGACAGGACCTTGTGTCGGCTGATCGCGCCCCGCGGATCACGGGCCACGATATCCGTGAACGTGCCTCCGCGATCAATCCAGAATTCCCAGCCTGTCGTGTACATCCGCTCAGTTGCCATGGCAGCTCCGCGGGGGGCGCGGAAATGATTCATCCGTTACCATGTCTAGTCGGTTGTCGTGACGACAATAGCGCGCTTCGGGAAAAATGTTTGTGTATAACCTCTGTATAAGTTCTAATAAAGTCATGATATCGAGTCTGCCGCCGAGGGACCGCATCCGATGAGCATTGATATGGACAAGTGTTTCGCGCAAATCATCACTGCCATCGGTGAAGATGTCGAACGTGAGGGGCTGGTGAAAACCCCTGCCCGCGCCGCAGAGGCGTTTCGCTTCCTGACCCGCGGGTACGGTCAGGATCTGGACACCGTGGTCAATGAAGCAGTTTTTTCCTCCGACAGCGACGAGATGGTCATCGTCCGGGATATCGAGTTGTATTCCCTGTGCGAGCACCATCTCCTGCCATTCATCGGTCATGCCAATGTCGCCTACATCCCCAATGGCAAGGTGATCGGTCTGTCGAAGATCGCACGCATCGTCGACATGTTCTCGCGGCGGCTGCAGATCCAGGAAAACATGACCAAGGAAATCGCCGAGGCCCTGCTGCAGGCTACCGATGCCCGCGGTGTTGCCGTGCAGATCACGGCCCGGCACATGTGCATGATGATGCGTGGCGTCGGCAAGCAGAACTCCTCCATGAGCACCTCGGTGATGCTTGGCGCGTTCCGCGAGTCCCAGAACACGCGCAACGAGTTCCTGCAGCTGCTTGGACGCTGAATCGATGGCTACACTGACCCCGGAGAGTGGCATAACAAGAACGGAAGGGCGAACCCTTGAGCGTTCCCGAATCCGGATAAAGGAGTTACGGCTGCGGACCTTCATCGGCTTCAATCCGGAAGAGCAGGAAAAGCTGCAGGACGTGGTTATCAATGTGCTGATCGAATACGACGCGGTGAAAGCGGCACGTTCGGACCAGCCTGAAGAGGCGCTTAACTACAAGACGGTCACCAAGCGAATCATTCGCCTGGTCGAGGAAAACCGCTTCCTGTTACTGGAAAAACTTGTTCATGACGTGCTGAACTGCGCCATGGAACACCCTTCAGTGGAGAGAGCGGAGGTCGAGGTGGACAAGCCCCATGCCCTGCGTTTCGCGGATTCGGTATCCTTGACCATGAGCGCCCATCGTACCGATATGTAAAAGTGATCAGCCTGCCGAATGAATGGCCTTGCACGAGCGATTGATACGCCGAGCCGCCGAACCGCGAGCTGGCTCGGCCTTGCCGGGGTGCTGCCCTTCCTGATCGGCGCCATCTGGGCCTGGATACTAGGCGGTGGCGACATGGCGGACTGGCTGCTGCGCGCAGTAGTCGCCTATGGTGCGGTGATTCTATCCTTCCTCGGCGGTTTGCATTGGGGCCTGGCCCTGCGGGATCAGGACGCCGGCAGCAGCCACTACATTATTAGCGTCGTGCCGTCCCTGCTGGCATGGCTGGCGCTACTGCTGCCCCTGGGGCCGGCCCTGGCCCTGCTCACCATATGTTTCGCGGGTCAACTCGTGGTCGATCTGCTACGGCTGCAATTGCCCGCCTGGTTCCGTAATCTGCGGGCCCTTTTGACGCTGCTGGTGGTGGTCGCGCTGGTCGTCGCCCTGCTCGCCCGCTACCAGACCTGATCCCGCCCGGCGATTCAATCAGGCTCGCGCCTGTTCCAGCATCTCACGGTATTCCGCCTCGAAGAAAAATTCCTTCTCGCCGAACGCTGGCTGCAACTGATTGAGCCAGGTGGCATCCGGATCAAAGCGGGCGAAGAACGGCCGCTGCACCCAGTCCGGGTTACGCCCCTGGATGAAGCGCAGGACGAATACCTTCTCGCCGCGAATTTCGCTGATGCCCTGGATTTCGACCTTGCCCGGATCCGCGCTCATCGACGGTCCCCGCGCCGTGCGGCCAAGCCCGGAAACCTGCTTCATCGCCTCGCGATAAACCTCCCAGGCGCGGGCCAACGGCACTTCGAAGTAGCGACGGGCCCCGGTATCGCGCTCCACGAACATGTAATACGGGATGATCCCGAGTTGTACCTGCTTGCGCCAGAGCGCCGCCCAGTCCGAGGCCTCGTTATTGATGTGGTTCAGCAACGGCCCCTGGGAGCGGATTTCGGCCCCGGTGGCCCGCACACGGCGGATTGCCTCTTCGGCGATGGGTGTCGAGAGCTCCTGCGGGTGGTTGTAATGCGCCATGATCGCCACATGGCGGCCACTGTCCACCAGCCGCTCCAGCAGCCGCAGCAGTTCATCGGCGTCCTTGTCGGTGACGAAGCGGTACGGCCAGAAAGTCAGCGCCTTGGTGCCGATCCGAACCGTCTGCACATGCTCGAGGCCGGGCTCCAGCAGCGGCTCCAGATACTGCGCCAGGTTACGGGTCTTCATCACCATCGGATCGCCACCGGTCATGAGCAGGTCACTGACCTGCGGGTGGCCGCGCAGATAATCCAGCAGGCTGTCCGCCTCATTGGAGGCGAAGCGCAGTTCCTTGTCGCCAACGAACTGGGCCCAGCGAAAGCAGAACGTGCAGTAGGAATGGCAGACCTGCCCCTGACTGGGGAAGAACAGCACCGTCTCGCGGTACTTGTGCTGCATGCCCTCGACGGACTCGCCCTGGTGTTGAGGCACGTTCAACTCCATCTGGCCCGCCGGATGCGGATTCAGCGTGCCGCGGATTTCCCGGGCCAGCAGCTGGATCGCGCTGCGATCGGCACCGGATCGTATCGCCTCGGCCATGCGCGCGAAGCTCTCCGGCGCCAGCATATCCCGTTGCGGGAACACCAGCTGGAAGATGGGATCGTCCGGCACCCGGCCCCAGTCAATCAGTTCGTTGACCACGTATTCATTGACCCGGAATGGCAGCACGCTGGCTACCACCTCCATCGCAAACCGTTGCTCCGCCGACAGCCGGGACACGCCCGGAATCCGCTCCAGGTTGCGAGCCGTGAAGACCTGAAAGCGGCGTTCCGGAAAGCCATCGGACGACGCTGCACGTTGAAACGGTACGGTGGAATTCACGGCGGATCTCCCTTGAACAAAATTTTTCCTGCCGACGATGAGGCAATGACAGTGGCACCGGCCAACCAAGGTAGCGGAGGTCGCGGGCCTGATGAAAACGACCGTCGGTGGCGTCTGCCAACGAGGCGATCAACGCCAGTCGCGGATCGGCGCATCAACCCCGAATCCGCGGCCAGCCGCAATGAAGAGCGTCAGGATACTGATGCCGGACAGGGAAGGCTAATCGTCCACTCAGCCATAACGAGGAAAAATATTGCATTGCAACATTTCTGTTGCTATATTGCATCGCACAAACAGCACCCGCGCAGGAGGTACAACCATGTATACAGAACTTTTCGGATCCGTGAACAAGCAGCTTGAAGACGTCGCCGCACCGATTCGCGCCGCGCAGTCGGCCTTCGTGGAACACATCGCCAGCCTGACCGAGTTTAATGTCAACGCGCTGCGTGGCTACAGCGAACTGGGCATCAATCACCTGCGATCGGTGCAGGGCCTCGACAACCCGCAGAGCCTGATCGATAGCCAGGGCGAGCTCCTGAAGACCGTCGGAGAACGCCTGAGTCAGGATCTTGGTACGCTGAGCAAGATGCAGCAGGATTACGTGCAGCAGGTTCAGGGACTGACCGCGCAGACGGCGAAAACCGTGGAAGCCAAGTCCGAAAAGACGGTGCGCAAGGCAGCGTCCACCGCCCAGCGCAGTACCGCCAAGAAGACCGCCTGATTCGCCGGTTCGCATCAGTGCCGATAGAAACGCCCGCGTCATGCGGGCGTTTTTGTGTCCGCCGCCGGAGTTGCGCCCGCCTCCGGTATACTGAGACGCGATTGCAACGGCCCGCCGTTCGAAATCGACGAGCTGGCGCCTCACCGGCGCCACCCATGGACCCAGCGACAAGGGCATTCAACAGGTGGACTTCGCCAACCAGATCATTCTGATCGCCGGTCTCCTGTTTCTGGTCAGTATTCTCGCCAGCGTCATCTCCAGCCGAATCGGTGCGCCACTGCTGCTGGTGTTCCTGTTGATTGGCATGCTGATGGGCGAAAGCGGCCCGGGCGGCATCGAATTCCATGACTTTCCCAGCGCTTACCTGATCGGCAGCCTGGCCCTGGCCGTCATCCTGTTCGACGGCGGCCTGCGGACCAAGGTGGACACCTTCCGCGTGGGCCTCCGACCTGCGGTCACATTGGCGACGTTGGGGGTGTTGCTGACGGTGGGCATTACCGGCCTGCTGACGTCGCTGCTCCTGGATCTGCCACTGATCGTCGGTCTGTTGATCGCGGCCATCGTCGGTTCCACTGACGCGGCCGCAGTGTTTTACCTGCTGCGCGCCCATGGTCTCGAGCTGAAACAGCGGGTTGGCGCCACCCTGGAAATCGAGTCCGGAAGCAACGACCCGATGGCCATCTTCCTGACCATCGCACTGGTCGAGTTCATGGTCGGCGAGCACGCCAGTCTTGGCATCGGCCTCGCGGTGGAGTTCGTCCAACAGATGGGCATTGGTGCCGTCGTTGGCCTCGCCGGCGGGTTGATGATGCAATGGCTGATCAACCACATCCGGCTTACTCCGGGCCTTTACCCGCTGCTCGCCGTAGCCGGTGCCCTGCTGCTGTTCGGCGCTGCCGCGGTACTCGACGGCAGTGGCTTCCTCGCCGTCTATCTGGCCGGAATCCTGCTCGGCAACCGCCCACTGCAAAGCGCGCAGAACATCCGTCGCTTCCATGATGGGCTCGCCTGGCTCGCCCAGATCATCATGTTCCTGATGCTCGGGCTGCTGGTCAGCCCTCAGGAACTCCTGGATGTCGCCGCCCACGGCCTTGTGATCGCCGCCATCCTGATCCTGCTCGCGCGCCCCCTGGCGGTGATCGCCTGCCTGCTGCCGTTTCGCTTTCCCTGGCGGGAGCAGTTGTTCATGGGCTGGGTCGGCCTGCGCGGGGCGGTGCCAATCCTGCTCGGTCTGTTGCCGTTCCTGGCCGGCGCCGAGGGCGCCGCGATGTATTTCAATGTCGCCTTCTTCGTGGTGCTGATATCACTGGTGGTCCAGGGCTGGACCGTGGCACCACTGGCGCGCCTGCTGCAGCTCGACGTGCCGCCACGCAGCCGCGTCGTGCATCGACTTGAGCTGGATCTGCCGGGTCAGGCGGAGTTCGAACTGGTGGGCTACACCATCGAGGAAGACAGCCCCGCCGTCTACAAGATGGTCGGGCGACTGAAGCTGCCGGAGAACACCCGCATCGTCACCGTCGTGCGCCAGGGCAACCCGCTGGCCGATGCGGACGACGACATCCTGCAGGTGAACGACTACGTCTATGTGCTGACCTCGCCGGATCGTCTGCCAGCGCTTGATCGGGTGTTCGTCGCGGAACACGGACCGGCGCGACTCGAGGAACACGTCTTCTTCGGTGATTTCGTACTCAACGGCGACATCGATCTGGATGAGCTGGCCGGTGCCTACGGCCTGTCCATCCCCGACCGCAAGCACAGCGACAAGGACCTCAACACCTATCTGCTGCGTCTGTTCAAGAACCGGGCCGTGGTCGGCGACCGGGTGCGCCTGAACAACTTGGAATTCGTGGTCCGGGAAATGGACAATGGACAGATCACGAGAGTGGGTCTGAAAATCCGACGGGAAACGGGAGCAAAGCGGTGAGCGATGCATTACGTGATCAGTTGCTGAAGGCCGGCCTGGCGGACGAGAAAACGGTCAAGAAGGTGGATCGGGAAGCGCGCAAGGGCCGCAATCGACGCAAGAAGGGGGATCGGACCGAAGTCGAGACCCAGACGGCCGCGGCGCGGGCTGAGGCAGAAGCCAGCCGCCAGGCACGCAAGGAACGCGACCGCCAGTTGAACCAGNAACGTCAGGCACAGCAGACGGCAAAGGCCACGCGCGCTCAGGTGGACGATCTGCTGAAACAGCATGCGCTGTCGATGCGTGATGGCGACCGCGCCTATAACTTCACCGAGGACAACAAGGTGAAGCGGGTGCAAGTCACCCGCGAACAGCAGATGGGGCTTAGCGCCGGCCGGCTGGGCATTGTCCGGCACCGGGACCGCTACCACCTGCTGCCGATCGGTGCCGCCGAGATGGTGCGGCAACGCGCGCCGGAAATGTTCATCTACGTGCCGGAGGCGACGGCCAGCGAGGCCGACGACGCTTTTTATGCGGACTTCCCGATTCCCGACGACCTGGACTGGTAAGCCCGGCGATGGACGAGCTGAAACCGCTACTGGCGCGTGCCGATCGGCTGCTGGACCGACTCGAACGGATCCTCCCCGAACCACCGCTGGCAGAGCCGGACTGGGCCGGCAACACGGCATTTCGGTGGTGCCGAACGGATCGCGGCGGCCACCTGCACGCAATTGCCCGGCCTCACGAAATAAAAGCGAGCCAGCTCCGGCGCATTGACCACCAGCGGCAACGCCTGGATCGCAATACCCGCCAGTTCGTCGCCGGTCTGCCGGCCAACAACGCCCTGCTATGGGGCTCCCGGGGTACCGGCAAGTCGTCGCTGGTGAAAGCCATGCTGCAGGCCTATGCCGACCAGGGCCTGCGCCTGCTCGAGGTCAGCCCCACTGACCTGGTGGACCTGCCGCAGATCATCGAGCGGATTGCCGACAGGCCGGAGCGTTTCATCCTGTTCTGCGACGACCTCTCGTTCGAGGCGGACGACCCCGGCTACAAGGCCCTGAAGGCGAGCCTGGACGGCTCCCTCAGCGTGGCGCCGGACAACCTGCTGATCTATGCCACCTCCAACCGTCGGCACCTGTTGCCGGAGTCGATGCAGGACAACCTGGACAGCCACCACGTGGACGGTGAACTGCACCATGGCGAGGCGGTGGAGGAGAAGATCTCGCTGTCCGAGCGCTTCGGTCTCTGGATCGCCTTCCATCCCTTCGATCAGGATGCCTATCTGACGATCGTCGACGGCTGGCTGCGACACTACGGCCTGGACCTGGAACACGCCCCGGATACCCGCGAACGCGCGCTACGCTACGCCCTGGAACGCGGCTCCCGCAGCGGCCGCGTCGCCGCCCAGTTCGCCCGCGACTATGCGGGCCTTGTGGGTCTGGAGCAGCGGGAACGCTGAACCATCAGCGGCCTCTGCCGCATCGAACGTGCCCGCGGGGAAGCCCCAACGCAGGCGGTCGCTACCCACATCAGGCCGGAGCGGGGGATACCAGCGGAGGAATGTCGATCGCAGGGATGCGATCGCCAAGCCCCCATGGATGGGTTCACGGCGGTTCCGGAGCTGGTATCCCTCGCTCCGGCATCGAAGCCATTAGCATCTGGGGGCTTCGAACGGCTGGTGAGGGTGGTCGCTGTTACGGAAACGCCAAAGCCGTCCATGGGGCTCGACGGCCGCGTCCTTGCGGCCGACGTTCCTCCACAGCGACCACCCTCACCAGCCTGACCTTGATTGACCGCCCGACTTTTCCGTCAGCCCAACCAGATCCGGGCGTTACGGAACATGCGCAGCCAGGGGGCGTCCTCGCCCCAGCTGTCCGGATGCCAGGAATGCTGCACCGTGCGGAACACCCGTTCCGGATGCGGCATCATGATGGTGACCCGGCCGTCCAGTGTGGTCAGGCCGGTGATGCCATCCGGCGACCCGTTGGGATTGGCGGGATAGCGCGCCGCCGGGCGGCCCTGGCCATCCACGTAACGCAGCGCCACCAGACCGGCACTGACGGCCTTGCGCGGACCGGTATCGCCAGCGAACGCGGCTCTGCCCTCGCCGTGGGCCACCGCAATGGGCATCCGCGAGCCTTCCATGCCGGCCAGCAATATGGACTGCGTGCGCAACACCTCCACCTGGGCCAGGCGGGCCTCGAACTGCTCCGAACGATTGCGCAGAAACTGCGGCCAGAGCTCGGCGCCGGGAATCAGTTCCTTCAGATGCGACAGCATCTGACAGCCATTGCAGACACCCAGCGCAAAACTGTCCTCACGGGCAAAGAAACCGGCGAATGCCTCGCGCAACCGTGAATTGAACAGGATGGTCCGGGCCCAACCGACTCCGGCGCCGAGAACGTCACCGTAGGAGAAGCCACCGCAGGCCACCAGCCCCTGCATCCGGTCGAGATCCTCACGCCCGGCCAGCAAGTCGGTCATGTGCACGTCCACCGCCTCGAAGCCGGCACGATCAAAGGCCGCTGCCATCTCCAGCTGCCCATTGACGCCCTGCTCCCGCAGGATGGCAATCCGCGGCCGGACACCGGTGGCAATCAGGGGCGCGGCGATGTTTTCCCCGGGGTTGAACGACAGCGAGGCATGCAGGCCCGGGTCGTCATCATCCTGCACCATGGCGTGCTCTTCGGCTGCGCAGTCGGGATCGTCGCGCAGTGCCTGCATCGCCCGCGTGGTCTCCTGCCAGATGGCCTGCAGCGGTCCCCGTCGCCGCTCCAGAAGCACCTTGTCGGCCTGTCGGATGCTGATCACGCCTTCGTCTGACGGCGCACCGAGTTCATGCAGCAGCTCGCCGAGGCCGGCCTCGCGGATCCGCTCGCAAACCCGATCATGATCCATGCTCCGGACCTGCAGCACGGCACCCAGCTCTTCAGCGTAAAGCATCGGTATCACCGGGCGGGATTCCGGCAGCCTGACATCCAGACCACAGCGACCGGCGAAGGCCATTTCACACAACGTGACCAACAGCCCGCCGTCGGAACGGTCGTGATAGGCCAGCAGCAACTCATCGTCCAACAGTCCCTGGATCAGTCGGAAGAAGGCCGCGAACTGCGCCACGTCATCCAGATCCGGCGGCGTATCGCCGAGTGCAGCATGGACCTGGGCCAGCGCGGAACCGCCGAGCCGGTCGCGTCCGGCGCCAAGGTCCAGCAGCAGCAGACAGGTCTCCCCCGAATCGGTACGCAGCGCCGGGGTCACCGTCCGCCGAACATCGTCGCAGGTGCCGAAAGCGGAGATAATCAGGCTCAGTGGCGCGGTCACGCTTCGGGTTTCACCCGACTCCCCCTGCCAGACGGTCTTCATCGACATCGAGTCCTTGCCCACCGGAATCGTCACGCCCAGCGCCGGGCACAACTCCATGCCCACCGCATGCACGGTGTCATAGAGAATGGCGTCCTCCCCCGGATGGCCGGCCGGCGCCATCCAGTTGGCCGACAGGTTGATCCGGTCCAGCCGCCCCACCGGCGCCGCCGCCAGATTGGTCAGCGCCTCGCCGACCGCCAGCCGGCCAGAGGCCGGACCGCTGAGCAGCGCGACCTGCGGCCGCTCGCCCAGGGCCATGGCGTTCCCGGTATAACCGATGAAATCGTTCAGCGTGACCGCGACATCGGCCACCGGCACTTGCCAGGGTCCGACCATCTGGTCTCGCGCGACCAGACCCGTGATGCTGCGATCGCCAATGGTGATCAGGAAATGCTTGGCGGCGACAGATGGCAGCCGCAGCACCCGATCCAGGGACTCGTTCAGATCCAGCTTTTCGATGGAAAACGGTTGACACGGTGCATCCAGCCGCTGCACATCCCGCGTCATTTTCGGTGGCTTGCCGAACAGCAAATCCATCGGGATATGCACCGGATGATTGTCGAACTCCCGGTCCGCCAGAATCAGTTGCTGCTCGGCAGTGGCATGGCCGATCACCGCGAACGGGCAGCGCTCCCGCTGGCACAGGGAACTGAAACGCTCCAGATCATCCGGCAGCACCGCCAGCACATAGCGTTCCTGGGATTCATTGCTCCACAACTGCATCGGCGACATGGAGGAATCCAGATTCGGCACCTCCCGCAGTTGCAGCAGCCCGCCGAGTTCATTGTCCTCCAGGATCTCCGGCACCGCGTTGGATAGCCCGCCGGCGCCGACATCGTGGATCGAGCGGATCGGGTTGGCCTCGCCCTGGGCCCAGCAACCGTCAATGACCTCCTGCGCCCGTCGCTGGATCTCCGGGTTACTGCGCTGCACCGACGCGAAGTCCAGCTCGGCATCGCCGGCACCACTGGCCACCGAGGACGCAGCGCCACCCCCAAGGCCGATCAGCATGGCCGGCCCACCCAGGACCACCACCAGGGCATCGGCCGGAACCCGGCCCTTCTGCACATGCTGGTCACGCACCACGCCAATGCCCCCGGCCAGCATGATCGGCTTGTGGAAGCCGCGAACCCCGTTGCCGTCGGCGGTCGGCACCCGCTGCTCGAAGGTGCGGAAGTAGCCGGTCAGTGCGGGGCGGCCGAATTCATTGTTGTAGGAGGCAGCGCCGATCGGTCCATCGCGCATGATCTCCAGCGGCGAGGCAATGCGCCCGGGACGGCCGATGTCCTCCGCTTCCCAGGGCTGTTCGAAGCCGGGGATGCGCAGGTTCGAGGTGCTGAAGCCGGTGAGCCCGGCCCGGGGCCGGGCACCTCGCCCGGTGGCGCCCTCGTCGCGAATCTCGCCACCAGCGCCGGTGGCGGCGCCGGCAAACGGTGAGATTGCAGTGGGATGATTGTGGGTCTCCACCTTCATAACCAGATGCGCCGCTTCATCACGACTGCCGTATACCCGACTGGCAGGATCGGCGAAAAAGCGGGCCGCCGAATGGCCTTCGGCCACCGCCGCGTTATCACTGTAGGCGGACAGAACGCCATCGGCGCGATGCTGGTAGGTGTTACGAATCATGTCGAACAGCGAACGCGGCTGGGGCTCGCCGTCAATCAGCCAGTCCGCACGGAAGATCTTGTGCCGGCAGTGCTCGGAGTTGGCCTGCGCGAACATCATGAGTTCGACATCACTGGGATTGCGATCCAGGGACTGATATTGCGCCACCAGATAATCGATCTCGTCATCAGCCAGGGCAAAGCCCATACGCTGATCCGCCCGCACCAGAGCCTCACGACCACCATCCAGCACGTCGACCGTGATCAGCCGCGCCGGCGCCGACTGCCGGAACAGATCGGTGGCAAGCTGGTCCGGTGACAGCACCGCCTCGGTCATGCGGTCGTGGATCGCAGCCAGCGCGACTTCACGCGCCGCGTCGTCCAGCGTGCCGGCGTGTTGCAGGCAATACAGCACACCACGTTCGATCCGTTCAACCGCATCCAGTCCGCAATTGTGGGCAATATCCGTGGCCTTGCTCGACCATGGCGAAATGGTGCCGGGCCGTGGCGTGACCAGCAGGCGGGTGCCCACCTGGTCCATGGTCAGATGCTCACCCTCGTGCAACAGGGCGTGCAGGCGCTGCTGCTCGTCGGCGTCGAGCTCGCGGCTGACCTGAACGAAATACTCGAACCGCGCCTGCAGCGAGACCAGCGCCGGGATCGTGTCCTGCAATGCAGTCAGCAGACGCTGGCGCCGGAATTCCGAGAGGGCTTCACTACCGGTCAGTCGCAACATGGAGTCTGTATCCCACCAGGGCCGCAGAGCTGACCCGGATGGGCCATCGTCGGGCCATAAACAAATGCGGCAGACACCGTGCGGTGCCTGCCGTCACAATCCGGCCAGTCAGTGTTTGCCTAGGGAAACACTGATTTATTCGCACGCCTGCGTTGGAGTCCGCATTTTTTCCGCGGCAAGACGCGCTGTGCAGCGCCGCAGTCGCTCTGCGGCCAAGCAGCGCAACGCAGCAGTCGGGAAAAATGCGGCCCAACCAGAGGCAAGCATGCGCCGTCGTCCGCCGCCGCGTGACCGTCGGATTCGCTGGCCTGCAAGGCGCGGTGCGCCGCGCGAGGGTGATTCCCTCGTCCAGCGCCGCAACGCCGCAGGGC
>SL_7KL_010_BRINEDRAFT_10000759_pt1 | contig 15495 bp, 13 predicted proteins | sample SodLak_010_BRINE_FD_10663 | JGI IMG/M metagenome (IMG submission 10663)
CCCCGTCGCATCCGCAATCAGCACCGCCCCCTGACGGTCCAGCAGATAGAGCGCCTGTGCGATCCCCTGACGCTGGGCCGGCCACAACGCGCGGAAGGCCTCTCGGTCGACCTGCTGCAGAAAGCCCTTCGCCCAGTCACCTTCCATGAGCTCCCCGCAAGCGCGGGCCAGCGCATCGCGCCACCCGACGACATGCAGCAGACGCTCGAGCAGCGCCAGCAACGCATCGGTGTAGTCATGCCCAAGCGACCAGAACTGCTCGGCCAGCGCCGCGGCCTCGCGGTAACGCCTCGGTTCACCCGTTGCAGTGAACCGCGCGTTCGCCTCGTGCTGACGTTCCAGCCCGTTCCGGCTGAAGTTGCTCGAGCCCAGCGTTACCGCCCCCGCCCCGAGATAGATCTTGGCGTGCAGCGGCCGCTGCGTGTCGGGCCAGTACCGCGCCTCGACGGCGCCCTCGCTGAGTCGCTCCCGAAAATGGATCAGCCGGGCCGACAGGCGCAGGGCGATTCCTCGATCCAGCCAGTACTGCTCGACTTCCTCGGGGAAGCTAGGCGCCTTCAGACTGCGGTGACCTCCCTCCCCCACATTCGGCTCGTTACCAAAGAGAATGCGAAGGGGCCGAACCTCCCCCAGGTCACTCTCCAGACGAACGAGCTCTTCAAGCGCCCCGTAGCCCGTCACCACCAACGGCGAGTCCGCAGACACAAGGTCCGCAATCACCCGCTCGCGCACCGTCCGCCCGTCGACGTTCAGCGGGAAACGATCCGGCGGTGGCCAGACACCCTGCCCCTCGCGCGACTCTTCCGGGAAGTCGCTAAAGAGATCAGCGGTGCGCGCCGTATCTGGGAGGGGATCTTCTTGACTCATGAGGCCACCCGTCGACCCAAAACAGGAATTCGACCGACACAGTGCCGGATCCGCGGATGGGAAGGCCACACGCAATGCTTCCCTCCCGTCCATTCGGTCAATGTAGACGCCCACCGAATTCGGGAAGCACACAGATCACTGTGAGGAATCGAATGCCGGTCCAAGATTGGGCGCTACACCCGGAAACCTCCAGTTATGCGTGGACTAATCCGGGGAAGTGGACAGTCGGTAACGTTTCTTAATGAGGCAACACGGCCGGCCAGAGTAATTGTCGTTAGATATCGGTTCCTTGCCGCAGGTGAGCAAGGTAGTCCTCGAACAGGACGGTCCTGTTTTTCTTGCGCTCGTCGAGCGCGTGTACGATTTCCGCCGCCTCAAGGACGCGCATGGCCTTGGCCGCCGCAGGCCGCGAGCAGTCGAGGAGCTCCATGGCCCGGTTCACCGTGAGAATTGGGTGGTCTGGAAGAAGTTCGAACAGACGGAGGCTCAACACGGTCGCGTCGTCGCGGGCGAGGAGCCGATTTCGGTTCTCGCCAATGATGACGTGAAGCCGGCGCGCGGTGGCGACGGCCTCGTCAGCGACCTCCGCCACGCCCTCCAGGAAGAACGACAGCCATCCCTCCCAGTCGCCCTCGTCACGTATCGCTCTGAGCCGCCGGTAGTATTCCTGACGCTGCCTTTTGAGGAATAGGCTCAGATAGAGAAGAGGCCGGGTAAGTAGATCCCAGTGCCGCAGTAGTAGCGTGATGAGCAGGCGTCCGATGCGGCCGTTGCCGTCGAGGTACGGATGCAGCGTCTCGAGCTGCGCATGGAGGAGTCCTACCCGGATGAGTGGCGGAAGCTCACTCTCGTCGTGGATTGCCCGTTCGAACTCGCTGAGGAGCGCGCCGAGTCGATGCGGGGGTGGAGGCACGAACGCAGCGTTGCCCGGACGTGTCCCGCCGATCCAGTTCTGCGAGCGCCGTACTTCGCCCGGCTGTTTCTGGGCGCCGCGTGCACCACTAAGCAGCCTTGCGTGCGCCTGCGATAGGAGGCGCATCGAGAGGGGCAGGCCGTCTGCTCGCCCGACCTCGTCCCAGGTGAAGTTGAGCGCATCGACGTAACCGCAGACCTCCTCAACGTCTGCGTCGGCCGGCGCCTCCCCGGAGGCCTCGACCTCGAGCAGATCCATCAGCGTTGCCTGCGTCCCTTCGATCTGCGCCGAGAGCACCGCTTCCTTACGAACGAACGCGTATACGAACCACTCGACCGACGGGACCAGGTCGCCCGCCAATTCAAGCAACCGTAGACTCTCGTTCGCCCGGCCTAGCAGCGAACTGAGCTCGCCGCCGAGGTCAAGTGGGGGATCCTTGGGCGGCAGCGGATGGGGAATGAAGGCCTCGACTGACTCCCCGGCCACGGTGCTGCATTCAAAGGTGCCGGTTACGCGTTTCATGGGCCCTCAAAAATAAGCGATCGCTTCCTCTGAAAGGCCGACACTAAACGGTCGCTTCTTTTTGGTCAACGCGACAATGCGAGTGTTTCTTTTGCAGCACAGGGAAGCGGCGGGTTCTACCCTGTTCCGGCGGGCGGTTTGGAAAAAGCTGATAACGTCAGATCCTGGACAGCAACGCGGCGCCGCATCCGGGGATTGTGGAACCGCTCAATGTGGTTGAACAGATCCGCTGGCGCCTGAGGACGCCGAAGAAGCCCTTGCAGGCCGATCTGTTCAACCACAGAATCAGGTAGAACCCGCATCAATGATGGAGGAGAGAGGCCCGTCCATGTCTAGGATCCGCGAGGAAGCCACACTCACGCCCAAGGGAGGCATCACCCTGCCCAAGCGCATCCGGCAAGCCCTGAGCGCGACCGGCAAGGACAAGATGGTCTTCGACCTGCACGACGGCGACGTCACCATCACCCACGCCGATACCGAACATCATGGCCCAGCGATCGGCGCACTTCTGGAACGAATCGCAGCGGACATCCGAAACGGCAGAAACGTAGGCGCGCTGCCAACAGAACTCGCTGAGGCCATGCTCACCAACAAGGAAAATGCCGCAGACGTCGATGAGAACATCGAGGGGGATGTGACGATTTAACGCAGAGCCCTAGCGTGTCAAATCGAAGACATCGAGTACCTTCCACATGACGGCGGGAGGTTCTGGTCAAGTGACCCACTACATCCATAAAGTGGACCCCGTCGCTTGGGTAAGCTTGTTGCGTTAACAGGGCCGCCCCTTCTTGAATCTATTCGAAAGCTAGATACGAACGAAGCAGTTCCGCGCGGGTCGGGTTGTCGCCATCCCCGGATTAGGTCCACGCATAACTAGAGGTTCCCGAGTGATGTAGCTGCCGGTATTCGGGCGGCGTGAGATCCGCCAGCGAAGCCCTTTCAACTTCACTTCACCGACCGTCCGCGGAATAGGGGTAGACCCCGTCACGGCCGCTGGGTTACGCACTTCGCCCTGCCACCGTTGCCCCGCCCAGTGCAGGACCAGGTGCCCCACACCGCCGCGCTCGAAATAATCCCGGACCCGGTAGATACCGAACGTTCGAACATCGGATGCAGCTTGTTCGGGTAAGGCGTGGCCGCCTTCCCAATCCGAGATCTTCACGACTCATCCCCGAAGCGTTCGTCGATCAGGGTTTCGAATGCCGAGCCATCCTGTCGCGTGGCATTCGGGATGTACCGCGAGTACGTCTTGAACAGCATCTCCGTAGAGGTGTGCCCCAGCTGGCGCGCAATCCATTCCGGTGACTCGCCGGCCGCCAACCACAGGGTCGCGGCGGTATGACGCATGGTGTACGGGCGCCTGTAGGGAATATCGAGGTAGCGCAGCAGCGGGGCCCAGATGCGCTTGGTCAGGTTTCGATTGTCGATGGGCTGGCCTGCGGCGTTCGTAAAGACATAGCCGCCCTGCCCCGCTGCCTTACGCTGATCGAGCAACGCCCCGCGGACCCGTCGGGACATGTCCACCTCGCGCTGGGACCCATCGTTCTTGGTGTACTCGGTGCGACCGTCCACGTAGGTCTCGCGAACCAGGATCTGGTTGCGGGGGAAATCGACATGCTTCCACTTGAGCCCGTGGGCCTCACCGGACCGCAGTCCGGTGAAGAAACGCACGGTGAAGTAGTTGCGGAAGTCGGCACGCACGTGCTTCAGGATCAGGCTCACCTCGTCCAGACTGAACGGATCGACCTGGGTCTTGCGCTCCTTGAGGAGTTTCACGCCCACGAACGGTGACCTAAACTGGAAGCGGTCGGCGGCCTCATCGAACATCATCCGCAGGATTTTGAGAGTCCTGTTGATGGTGGAAGGCGACAGCTCACGCTTGCGTACGGGGCTACCTTTGGCGAGATGGGCCCGGAATGTGTGAACGTCTTCCTTCTTGATGTCGCCGACCCTTTTTTCTTCTCCGAAGAACGGAAAGACATGCGTCTCGAAAGCAGTCTCGATGCTTTCCCGATAGGTCTGGCGCCACGTGGGTGCCATCTCCTCGCTCCACTGAAGGTAGAAACGCTTGAGAGACGGCGTCTCGACAGATGAGGTGCGCGCCGAGACGAACCGCTCGGGGCCCGTGGCGGAAGTCTGTGGCCACCCTTGAAGCGCGGGAGTCTCTGGGNTATCTGACGTCAACTATTTTGGCCGGTCAGCGACAACCACTTTGGCCGGTTGGTCGTCGGTGTGGTCAGACCGCTGAGGCGGTCTTGGTTTTCTTGCGTTGCTCGGTGTGCGCGCGCTTTCTGTAGCTCTCGCCGCTGAGCTCGACGACATGGGCGTGATGGATCAGCCGGTCGATGGCAGCGACGGCCATCATGTCGTCGGGGAAGATGGCGTCCCAAGCGCTGAAGGGCTGATTGGATGTGATCAGCAGGCTGCCCGCCTCGTAGCGATGGGCGATGAGCTCGAACAGCACCGAGGTCTCGGCCTCGCTGCGTTTGACGTAGCCGATGTCATCGATGATCAGCAAGCGGTACTTGTCGAGCTTCGACAAGGCATCCGAGAGCCGCAGGGCCTGCTTGGCGGTCTGCAGTTCCTGGACGAGGACAGAGGCCGCGTAGTGGCGCACGCGCAGGCCCTGCTCGATGAGCGCGTGGCTGATCGCTGCAGCCAGGTGGCTTTTACCGACCCCGCTTGGGCCGAACAGCAGCAGGTTACGCGCCTGGTCGATCCAGCCCGTCTCACAGGCAAGCGCGCTGAGCTGGTTGCGGTCGGCGCCATCGATCGCCTGGAAGTCGAACGCCTCCAGTGTCTTGCCGGTCGGCAGGCGCGCTTCCTTGAGGTGGCGCTCCAGGCGCCGGCGCTCACGCTCGGCGAGTTCGTACTCGCACAGCGTCGCCAACGTCGTGGCGATGCTCCAGCCATGAGTGGTCGCGCGATCCATGACCTCTTCGTAGCATCCTGCCATGGTGGGCAGGCGGAGCTGCCGCAGCAGCAGAGGCAGCGTTGCAGCATCAGCCATGAGCGGCCCCCTGGAGCAGGGCATCGTAGTCAGCCAGCGCATGCTGGCGCGACTCGAGTGTGGGCAGCGGTCCGGATGGCCGTTGTGGGGAGAAGCGTGCTTGCAGTTCCGCCAGCGTGGGACAGTGTCCGCACGCCAGGGCGTTGCTCCAGTACTCGCCGATCGCCGGTGCGCAGTCCTGCTCGGCGGCCAGACGCAGGGCCCCGACCACGCGCTTGCACGCGTCCTCGGTGCTCAGCAGCGCACTAAGACGCTGGTAGATGCTGCGCCAGTTGGCGTCCGGCAGTAGCTCATCCCGGAAGGCCAGGCCTGCCAGTGCTCGCGGTTTGCGAACCAGCCAGGTGATGACATGGCGGTAGTCGATGCAGCGCTGCCGCCCACCACCAGAGACGGCATGCACGCGAGGCAGCGTCATCAGCGCCTGGCCACCATGATGGAGTACGAGCCGGTCGTCGTAGGCATGGATACGCAAGCGCTCGCCGATCAGACGCGCCGGGACCGAGTACAGCACGCGAGCATGGGTGAACGTGCTGGAGGTCGTCACCCGCACCAGTGCTTCGGTGTAGTCCACGCCGCGACGACAAGGCAATGGCGCCAGCGCGGCCCGTTCGGCGGCGATGCGCGAGGCGTTCCGGCGGTTGATACTCGCGGCCACCTCCTGGATGAAGGCCCGGTACTCGTCGAGGCTGTTGAAGTCCGTCGAACCGCGTAGCTTGAGCCGTTGCCGGATCCGCCGCTTGAGATGGCCATGGGGCGACTCGACGCTGCCGTTCTCGTGCCCCCGCCCCGGGTTGTTGCGACTCGGCTGCATGCCGTAATGGGCACACAGCGCCTGATAGCGCTCCGTGATGTCCTGCTGGGCGTTCGCGTCGAGGTTCTTGAACGCCGCCGACAGGCTGTCCGTGCGGTGCTCCATCGGAACGCCGCCGAGGTGCTCGAGCGCTTCCGTCAGACTCTCGGCCAGCGCCGTATAGCTCTCGCCCCCAAGGATGACCCGCGCATGGCACCAGCCGCTGTAGGCGAGCCGGAAGTGATGCAGGCGGTGATCAAGCGCGTGTCCACACACGGTCACCGTCACGTCCTTGAGCACCGTAAAGTCCGACAGGCCCCGCTGCCCCGGCTCATGGTGCTGCGGGAACATCACCTCCTTGTCCGGACCGTGCCGGGCACGCCAGGCCTTGACCCGCCGCTGCAGTGTGCGCAACAGGTGATCCGGGTAGGCCCCCGGATAGCGCTCCTGCAGCCACTCCAGCAGCGTGAGAGCTTGAAGATCCGGTTCCTTGCCGAGTTCGCCGGCGACTTCGTCCCAGACCTCGGCAAACGGATCTGGGCGCGTACGCCAATCCCTCGACTTGCCGCCACCGACGGGCTCGCCGCCGTCAATCCGCCGGGCAGTGCGTTCTGAAATGCCGGCCTTGGCGGCCGCCGCCGTCTGCGTTGTACCTTTGGATCGCTGTGTCATGAAGACTCTGACCTGTTGCTCGGTGACCGCCATCCCCGCCCCTTGTGGGTCGCATGGAAGAGCAGTCCAGCTTAGTGGCAACCGGCCAAAGTAGTTGTCGTCGACCGGCCAGAGTAATTGTCGTTAGATACACGACGCCGTGGCGCGGGTCGTGCGTCTGCCGTCAGCGGAACGCTGAAGCAGCCAGTCGGACCGTGGACCGCCACAAGGCGGTGGGGTTGGTCAGGCATCTGCCACGTCGCTTTTCGGCAAGTGTGTGGACACGTAAAAAAGCCGCCGGATACGCAATCCGGCGGCAATGCTTACGGAGGTTGGAGAGACCAAAGGCAGGAAGTCACCNTTCGTCCTGGCGACACACAGCTGTCCGGGCTGCGCATCTAAATGAGAATCATACGCACTTGCGGTGCATTGTCAAACGGACTGAGGCCTGTTCGGGCCCAGGGGGGCGATGGCGTAGCCCGTGCTACGGCCCGGACGGCACTGACTGCGGGGTGCCTGCCGCGTCGGGCAGGCTGCGATGCCGGTCGGCCATCAGCTCGGCCGCGATCAGGTAATCCGCCCCGTGCCGGAGGCCCTCCTTGCTTCGGGCCAGCGGCTGGGCGGTTTCCCGCAGCGCCTCGATCTTCTGGTGCATGGCCTTTGCCAGGCTATCGTCATTGAAGTGCGACAGCTGGCGCAGGCACAGGTCGAGCTGGCCGTTGACGAAGCGCTCGCGGTAGTGAATCGGGAAATAGCGGACATCCAGAACCCGGAAGCCGGCGATCCCGAGATGGCGCATGACCCAGGACGAAGGGTATTCGCGATAGGGGCGGTTCCCCGCGAGCAGCAGGCAGGCATCCCGCAGGCGACCGATTTCGCGCACGATGCGGTCGGACTCGGTCTTGGGTTCGGTCATTACATAGGGTTCCACGCCGACGAGATACAGCCGCTCGCCCACGTGGGGTCGCAGCCGGTGCAGTGCGCGGTCCTGCCAGTAGGGGGCGAAGCCTTCGATCGCGCCGATGAAGTAGTCGAGCAGGACGGTATCGAAGCGTTCACCAAACAGCAGCTGCTCCGACATCCAGTTGCCGACCATGATGCGGTCCTGGCGGCGACGGGCCGTGCCCGCTGCCTTCTTCACGGTCGTCGCCATCTGATTGGAGGCAGTTACGGCCGTCCAGCGCTCGGTGTCCAGGCCACATATCCATTCGACCGACTTCCGCCCGGTTCCGGCATCCAGAAAACTGCCCCAGGGACGCTCACCCTGGAGCTTCTCGATCGCCTGGAAGATCGGCGAAGCCGCTGCCTTGGCGGTCGATGAAGTCGTGTGGGAGCTTTTCTTGTGCGTAGTTTTGAGAGGCATTTTTCAACTCCTGGGTCGGCCCTCGAATTGACTAGGCCGAGGGCCGTCAGTTCAGCGCCAGATCGCGACCATGCGGGCGACGAGAGCGAGTACGATGTTCACCAGTACGAGTACCGGGGCGAAGGGCTGGTCCAGCGGGAGGCTTAGACTCCAGGCGATCAGGAATCCTGCCAGGGCGAGCGACTGCGCCCACAGGAAGTGGCCGCGAAGGTCGCGCGCCAGATGGGCGGCGCCCCAGGCTGGGAGCAGCAGGCTGGCTAGCGCGGCTGGCAGGCCCAGGACCATGCTGCCGAGCACGATCGCCGCCACCAGCCAGGCAATCTCCGTCAGGCGCAGCCATGCTGCCGGGGCGCGCTTGGCGGGCACGTCGGGGGCGAGCTGAGCATGGCGCCATACCTTCAGCAAGCCGGGTACTAACATGAGACTGGCGAGTGCCAGTGCCGCAACAGCCCAGAGTTCCTGCGGTCCCGCGAAGTACAGCTGACCCTCGGCCCAGGCCGCGGCGGCGAGGCTGGCCTGCGAGAAATTGGCCGCGAGCAACGTGACCGCGGCCAGTCCGGCTAGGAAAACGGCAAGCGGTAGACGCTCGCGGTCCGGAGTGCGTTGCAGCAGCGCCATTACGCCAGCGCCTAGGGCCAGTGCCACGGGCAGTACCGGCCAGTGCAGCACGGAGGCCAGGACCCCGCCGGCCGCCGCCCATTGGCCAAGTGCCAGTGCCTGCCAGACTGAGCCGCGCAGGAACAGCCCGGCTCCGGCCAGCGCGAGTACAGCCGTGACCAGCAGCCCGGCGACGAACGGAACGAGCAGGAGGTCACCCAGCATCGAAGTAGCCCTCTAGTGGGTGGTTCTCCACGCCGATGGCTCGCAGGAAGTCATCATCGTGGCTGGTCATGACCAGTGTCGCGTTGGCTGGAAGTGCGGCGATCAGGTCGACGGCGTCACCCCGCACCTCGGCGTCAAGGTGGTTGGCCGGCTCGTCCAGCAGGACCAAGCGCTCACGTGACGGTTGTGCGCTGCCGCTGTGCAACGCGGCGGCGAGACGCAGGAGTTGCCACTGACCGCCGCTCAGGCGGTCGAGCCGGCGATCGAGCAGTGCCTGTATGCGGGGTTGATCCGGAGTATTTGCCCCCATCGCCCGGAACCAGTCGTGTCCGGACAAGGGCCAAGGCTGTCGCCGGGGATGGTCCTGTCCCAGCAAGCTGACATCAACATTGGGTGCGAGGTGCAGCCGGCCGCCATGCACCCGTGCCTGGCCCGTAACGGCCTTCAGTAGCAGGGATTTGCCAACGCCATTGGGGCCGGTCAAGGCCCAGCGCGCACCATTGGGTATATCAACTGACAATGGCCCCAGCACCGGACGATCAAATCCGAGCCGGGCGGACTGCACGCTCAGGATGGCAGGGGTGGCGTTCGGCGGCATGTGGGCTCGACAGAGTTGGGAAGGCGCAAATGATAACGGACCCGGAAAGTGACTTTCCGGGTCCGAACCTTCAGCAGGCTTGTGCCGGCAGGTTACCGCTGGGGCAGGCTTTGCGCCCAGGTGGTCATCAGATCCAGATAACCCTCCAGCGCCGAATCGGCGGGCGGATCCAGCGGCACGGCATGGGTGGGCCAGCCGAGATTGCGCTCCAGGAACTCGGCGCCGCGCGGCGGCTGGAATTCGGCGTACAGGACGGTGCCCTCGGTGCCTTCGAGATCACTGACCAGGCTGCGCAGGTGGCGCGCGGTCGGCGGGATGCCCGGGGCGGGTTCGAGGTAGCCGACGATCTCCACCGGCAGCCATTCTTCCAGGTAGTCGAGATCCTCGTGATACACCACGATGCGCTGATCCGGTTCTACCTGTTCGGCCAGGGCCTCGGCATGTTCGCGCAGGCGTTCGGCGGTACGTTCGGCGCGCTCCGTGAAGGTGGCGGCATGATCCGGGCGCAGGTCGCCCATGCGCTCGGCCAGTGCCATGGCGATGTCCGCCATGCGCAGCGGGTCGGCGTTGAAGTGCGGGTTACCCTCTTCATGCACGTGGCCCATGTTCGGTCCGTCCATGGTGATGGAGCGGCGCAGTTCGATCATGTCCGCCGATCGGAAGTGCCCCGGTTGGCCGGAGTTGATGGCGCGGTTGCTGGCGCCACGCTGGGCGGCCGGCAGCCAGCCTTCCTCCAGGCCGGCGCCGATCTCGAGCAGCATGTCGGCCCGGCGCAGGGCGGCCATGAAGCTGGGGCGGGCGTCGAGGTAATGGGCATCGCGGTCCGGCGGTGCGAGCACGCGGACCTCGGCCTCGTCGCCGCCAATCTCGCGGGCCAGGGCGCCCAGGGTGGAGGTGGTGGCGACGATGTTCAGTCCGGCGGCGGCCTGCGACGGCAGCAGGATGAGGGTAAGCGCCGCCACCGAGGCAACAGCGGCGAGCGTACGGGTGATACGGGTGCGAGTCTTGCTAAAAAACATGCGGGACTCCTGGTGATAACGGGATACGGATGGGGTCGGCAGGGCATCAACGGTCCTGCCGACCCTGAACAAGGCAATACGGATCAGAAGCGGTGGGCGCCGTGGGCGCCGAGGGCCACGTTCAGCTGCAGCATGAACTCCAGGCCACGGTCGCGATGGCCGTCGTCATCGATGAAGTCGTTCTGCGACAACTGAGCCCGGAGGAACACCGGCTCCACCGGGCGGAAGGTCACCTGGGCGGAGTGGCGATAGGAGGTGCCGAAGGATGGGGTGGCGAACTGACGGACTCTATTCTGATCGCGTTCGTTACCGGGCAGTCCGTCGTTGGTCAGGCCAAGGGCCTCGGCGCGCAGGCCAGCTTCCCAGCGTGGTGCGAAGCCGTATACCGCTTGCAGATACAGACCATCCTGCTTGGCCTTGCTGCTGCCTACGGCATTATCTGCGATCGTGGTCTGATCCTGTCGACGCTGATAGTCGACGTCGATCTCGCGGTAGAAGTACTCGCCTTGTACGCGCCAGTCACCATGACCGTAGGCACGGCCGGAGCTGTACTTGTAGACCGCATCCAGTCCAGCGAACCATGCATCGCCGTCCCATTCTTCAAGGCCGGATCCGTGTTCGGTTTCCTGCTGCCAGGTGCGGGCGTAGCCGCCGGAGATGCCGAATTGCGCGGCGTGATCGGGACCCAGATCCGGTCCGAATTTGGCGAAGGCCGTGATCAGGCGCGGCCCGGATACATTGGAAAACGAGGAATTGATCTCGTCTCCCGCGTTAGTGGTGTGGGAGCCGCCGGAACCCTGATAGGGGATGAAACTGTCGTCGCCCTGAAGGAGCTCGATGCCCAGTTGGGTGTAGGTCGCGGTGGGGGCGAGCCAGGTAGCTTGTACGCCGGTTTCCTGCAGGCCATGGTCACCGAACAGGTATTCATTGACCAGCGGGCGGTCGACGAAGTCCCAGTCGTGCCCGTGGCGGCTGTTGATGTAGCCGATGTCGGACAGGAATTTACCGGCCTTGACCTGGAAACCGCCGGGCAGGGCACGGGTGGTCAGGTAGGCCTCCTCGACCTCGATATCGCTGTCGTCAAAGCCCAGAATCAGGACGCCGTCGAACAGGTCGCCCAGTTGCGCGTTCAGTGCGAGCTCGGAATGTCCCATGTTGAAGCCGTCGTCGAAGCCATGATCGTGGTCATGGCCATGGTCATGACCGTGGTCGTGGCCATCGCTGAAGCCGGCGGGCGAATCGTTACCGTGCGAAAGCTCGTTGTAGTAGACGCCCTCGAGAATCAGGGACACATCCAGGCCCCAGGACGAGTTGTCGTCACTGGCGGTCCATTGCGCCGCAGCGGCTCCGGGGGCGGCGAGGGTCAGGGCGGTCAGGCCGGCGAGGACCGGGCGGGAGTGCGGAGTGCGAGGCATTTTGGGCTCCTGGTTGCGCGGCAGTCTGCTGTTCTGGGCAGTGCCAATCAACGGAAATGGACTGTTATAGCGTAACGAAACGCTAATAAACGTTATACAATAACAATTCGCGATTCAACCCTAATCTTGCGAGCCGGTGCGGTGCCGGTCAGTCGCGTGGAAGGCCAGCGAGGGCGAAGGCGTTGCGCCAGGGTTCCAGCTTCTCGGTCAGGCTGAGGCGGGCGTTGGCGGGGCTGGTGGAGGGCAGGCGCAGGGCCTCGACGCCCAGGGCGCGGGTCTCGCGGATGCGCCGCGCGCTCTCGGCGCCGTTGTGGACGATCACGCGCAGGCCCGGGGCCTCGCGGGTCAGGCGGGCGAGATCGTTGGGGACCGGGGCGCGGATGGCGCTGTCCAGGCTCCCCTCGCGCGAGCAGGCCCCGTAGACGTCCCAGAGGCCCACGCCGTGGTCGAGCAGGCGCTCGATGCGCTCGGGGTAATCCATTTCCGGGAAGGGGGCGCCCAGGATCTGCCCGACAATCGGCCAGAACTGGTTGCGCGGGTGGGCGTAGTAGGCCCGGGCTTCCAGCGACGCGACGCCGGGAAAGCTGCCCAGCACGATCAGGCGGGTGTCCGCACGCAGGATGGGCGGGAACGCCTCGAGGGTCGGTGCGACGGCGGTCATTGGAGGGCGGGGTTCAGGGTGGGCTGTGCAGACGCGCGGCGTCAGGCGCGGTCCTGCTGACCCCGGCGGCAGTCCCCGCACTGGCCATGCAGCTCCACCATGCGCGAGTCGATGGCGAAGTCCTGGGCCTCGGCCTCGTGCTCCAGCGCCTGGCTGGCCGGCTCCGGGGTGTGGAACTCGGTGATCTGGCCGCAGCCGTCGCAGATCATCAGGGCCGACTCGTGGCGCTCGCCGGGGTGCGAGCAGGCGACGAAGCCGTTGAGGCTCTCGATACGGTGGATCAGGCCCTGCTCGAGCAGAAAGGCCAGGGTGCGGTACACGGTTGGCGGCTTGATGCTGTGATCATCGGAGGACAGCGCGTGGATCAGGTCGTACGCCTTGATGACGCCCTCGGTGCGCAGGATCTGCTCCAGGATGCGCCGGCGCTGCTCGGTCAGGCGTGCACCACGGGTGGCGCAGACGCGTTCGGCGTCGGCCAGGGCCTGTTCGATGTCCGGCGTCTTGGTCTCGGCGGCGGCAGTCATGCGCCTAGGATAGCCCAAACGATCACGGTGCCCGTAACCGCCTCGCTGATCAGGCGGGTTCGGCGGCGCGGGTGGTTTCGGTGTCGGGCTCGGTTGGATGGGTCGCCTCGGGGCGCGCGAAGACCTCGGCGGACCACCGGGCGCGTTCGGCGGCCGGCTCGATGTCGCGGGCCACCATGTGTGCATCCACCGCGGTGATGCGGTGGTCCAGGCCTTCGCCGTTGGCGATCTGGATGGCGAGCCCGGGGCGGGCGTTGAGCTCCAGGATCAGCGGCCCGCGGTCGGCATCGATCACCACGTCTACCCCCAGGTAGCCGAGTTGGCTCAGTTCAAAGCAGCCAGCGGCCAGTTCCATCAGCTGGCCCCAGCCGGGTATTTGCAGGCCAACGATGCTTTTTTCGCTGTCGGGGTGTTCGCGGCAGGGCTTGTTGTAGCGCACGCCGCCGATGGTGCGGCCGGAGCCGAGGTCGATGCCCGTGCCCACGGCACCCTGGTGCAGATTGGCCTTGCCGTCGGAGTCCTGGGTTGGCAGGCGCATCATCGCCATCACGGGGTAGCCGCGGTAGACCACGGTACGGATATCCGGCACGCCCCGGTGCGAGACCTCATCGAAGATCGAGGAGAAGCGCACCCGCTGCTCGATCATGGCGGCATCCGGTCGGCCACCCAGGCTGTACATGCCCGAGAGGACGTTGGCGATGTGATCGTCCAGTTCGCTCAGCTCCATGGCGCGGCCACCGGCCCGACGAGGCCGATCGCCGCGCCAGCCGTCGATCACCAGAATGCCGTCGCCGGCCGCGCCGTGGGCCGGCTTGATGACGAAGCCGTCTTCATAGTTCCGCAGCTGCTTCCGCACGTCGCGAATCTGGCGCAGGGTGCGTACGACGCCGTACAGATCCGGCACCGAGAGCCCGGCATCCAGGGCGAGTTGTTTGGTCTGCAGCTTGTCATCCACCCGCGGGTAGAAGCGCCGTGCGTTCCAGGCGGCTATATAGCGGGCATTGCGGGCGTTCATGCCGACGATGCCCTGTTCCTTCAACAGTTTCGGGCGCACGAAGCGCGGCAGCCAGGTCGGCATTAGTCGGTCCTCCGCATCGCATCCTGGATGCGTCCGAAGCGGAATAGCTCGCTGAGCCTGTAGCCGGTGTAGCGTCCCAGCAGCAGGGTCATGGCCAGCAGGACCAGCAGCAATTCCGGGAACACGAACAACAGGTGTTCCAGCTGGCGGTTGGCCATCAGCCCGTAGGCCGCGGCCGCGACGGCCAGGCTGCCAATTCCCTGGGTGATGGCATCGGCGGGGCCGTGTTCTTCCCAGACCACCGACATGCGCTCGATGGTCATGGCGAGGATGACCATCGGGAACAGTGACAGCGCCAGGGCGCGTTCGAAGCCGAGCTGGTGCGACAAGATGCTGATGCCGAGCATGAGCATAATGACCACGCTGACCACTGCCGCCAGGCGCGGGACCAGTAGCAGTCTGAGGTGCTCGAGGTAGAAGCGCACCACGAGACCCAACGACACGATCAGCGTGAACAGGATGATCCCGGCCAGCAGCTGGGTCTCGCGGAAGGACAGCGCGATCAGCACTGGCATGAAGGTGCCGAAGGTCTGCACGCCGATCACGTTGCGCAGGAATACGATGATCATCGCGCCCAGCGGCACCATCAGCAGCACCCGGTAGGTGTTCTGTGTGCCCAGCGGCAGGTTCAGGGTGGAGAAGTCGAGGAAGCGACTGTCCAGGGTGTCGCCGAAGCGCTGGATGGTCGCCAGGGCATCCTGCACCCCGCGGGCCACCGCAAAGCGCACCTCCGCGTTCTCGCCGTTGGATATCTCCAGGAGCGGGGCGTCGCCGTGCGACCAAACGGCCACGTCGGCGGGGTACTCGATTTCGCCATTCTCCGGGTCGATGGGCACCCAGCGCCGCGTGTTGTGAACCTCGAGCCAGGTCTGCGGCTCGATGTCGCGGCGCCCGTCGACCAGGCGCAGGGCGGTCACCTGCCGGGCCGGGATGCGCGCGGTGGCCAGCAGCTCGATCAGGGTCTCGGCCCGGCGGGCGCGATTGTCGTCGCTCTCGATAAACACGGCCGCATTGGAAGCCGGTGCGGCATTGGCGAGGTCATTGACCAGTACCGAGGCAAAACTCTGGATGTCCGAGGAGCGTCCGCGGACGTCATCGATCAGCGCCTCGGCGGCCGAACGGAAGGGTTCGGTCCAGTCGGGCACGGCCACTGGCCCCGGGTAGTCGGATTCCGAGCGGTCGTCTCCGTCACGGTAGAGCGTGGCGCGGTAGTACAGCACCTGTTCGCCGCGCGGCTGACGGGTTGTCCACTGGGCCAGGCG
>SL_7KL_010_BRINEDRAFT_10000760_pt1 | contig 15490 bp, 10 predicted proteins | sample SodLak_010_BRINE_FD_10663 | JGI IMG/M metagenome (IMG submission 10663)
TGAGCTGTAAATAAAAATAAATAAACTACTCATGTTAAAATTAAATACTAAGTGATCTACAAAAGAACGCTTTGATCTCCAAAAAATAAGAAAATTAAATAGGCTAAAAATTGGAATAAAAAAGAACATAAAAAAGGGAATCTTAGCTTGTAAATATTTCAGGTAATCAATAAAATTGTTTTTGATTTTTGTAATTCCTCTAACAAACCTAAAAGTTATTAAGCCCGAAAAATTATCCTCTAGCAAGCCCTCTTTAATAGCCGTTTCATATTTATAATTTCGTTTTTCTTGAAAGTTTAAAACTAATTTTTGAATCAAATTCAAGTTTTTAAAAATACTGTCACTGGTTTTATTATTTTCAAAATTAAGCGAAGTAGAGTCAATAACAGAAGAGGTGCTAATAGTGCTTTTAGTTTTTTTTGTGGGTGAGTTTTCTTGACTAACTTCATAAAAATCAATTTCATCTAAGGCTTTAACTAAATCTTCATATTCTTCATTTTTTATATTTATTGAAGTAATTAAAAAGAAAAGAATAGCTAGACTTAAGAAAAACCTAAATGGATTTACATACTGAGCTCTTCTGCCTTCTACAAAGTTTTTAGTTAGCTTTCCAGGGTTTTTAACTAACTCTTTTACAGTGAACCACAATTTAGAGTCATAAGAAAATAAGGAGCTAAAAAGTTCTTCGATTAAATCTCTAAAGCTAATTTTCTTAGTTGAATTTTTTTGTGCGCAATTAGGACAAAAACGATCACTAAGATGTAATGGATGCTCGCAGTTCAAGCACATTTCTCCTCTGTGCTTTTGAGTAAATCTCCGAGGTTTTAGTTGAGGAAATCGCATTTTTTTTCTAAATTGTTAAAACAAATATAATGCAATTATTTAGATGTAGCCTAAAAGATGATGAGTCAGCTAAACATTCATCAACGAAATAGTAAAAAAAATAAGCCTGTGATATAAATTTATTGTATTTTTGAGCGCATAAAAATAGGAATCAAATTTTTGTGTAATGATACATTTCTTTCAAGCTGAAACCTCTCAATTTTACTGCGTTCAATCAGAAAATAGACCTGATTTTGAAACCATCAAAAAACTAAAATGGCTCTTTGGTAATGCCCGCTTTATTGATGAAAAGAAGGTTGAAGGTACTTTTATAGGTCCTCGAGCAGCTATGATTACTCCATGGTCCACTAATGCAGTAGAAATCACCCAAAATATGGGGATTTTGGGTATTGAGCGTATTGAAGAATTTCATGCCTTTGAAAACGAAGCTGATTTTGATCCAATGTTGTTTCAACAATACAATAATCTTCATCAAGAAATCTTCAAGGTGAATATTCAGCCTGAAGAAATTAAATTAGTAGATGATATAACCACCTACAACCAACAGGAAGGTTTAGCTTTAAGTGATGAAGAAGTTTCCTATTTAAATGATCTTTCTAAGCGCATTGGAAGAAAATTAACCGATGCTGAAGTATTTGGATTTTCACAAGTAAATTCTGAACACTGCCGACACAAAATTTTCAACGGAACATTTATTATTGATGGTAAAGAAAAACCATCTTCTTTGTTCAAATTAATTAAAAAAACTTCCGAAGTTAATCCTAACGAAATTGTGTCTGCTTATAAAGATAATGTAGCCTTCATCAATGGTCCTAAAGTAGAGCAATTTGCTCCAAAAAGCCCTGATGTTCCAGATTTTTATCAAGCAAAAGAATTTGAATCTGTGATTTCTCTGAAAGCAGAAACGCATAACTTCCCTACCACAGTTGAGCCTTTTAATGGTGCTGCAACAGGAAGTGGAGGCGAAATTAGAGATCGCTTAGCCGGAGGAAAAGGTTCACTTCCATTAGCTGGAACTGCTGTTTACATGACTAGCTACTCCCGTTTGGAAGAAAACAGAAACTGGGAAAAAGCTTTTCCTGCCAGAAAATGGCTTTACCAAACTCCTTTAGATATTTTGATTAAAGCTTCTAATGGTGCTTCCGATTTTGGAAATAAATTTGGTCAACCCTTAATTTCAGGATCGGTATTAACCTTTGAACACCAAGAAAATAAAACTTCATTAGGTTTTGATAAAGTAATTATGTTGGCTGGTGGAATTGGCTACGGAAAGAAAAATCAAGCCTTAAAAGATGTTCCCCAAAAAGACGAAGATATTATCATTTTAGGCGGTGATAACTACCGCATAGGAATGGGAGGTGCAGCCGTTTCTTCTGCTGATACAGGCGAATTTGAAAGCGGTATTGAACTCAACGCCATACAACGCTCAAACCCAGAAATGCAAAAGCGTGCAGCCAACGCCATTCGAGGAATGGTAGAAAGTGAAGAAAACAGCATTACCTCAATCCACGACCATGGAGCTGGTGGACATTTAAATTGCTTAAGCGAATTGGTGGAAGATACCGGCGGCAAAATAGATTTAGCCAAACTTCCTGTTGGTGATCCAACCCTTTCGGCTAAAGAAATTATTGGCAACGAATCGCAAGAACGAATGGGCTTAGTAATGCCCGCCGAAGAAGCTAACAAACTACAACGCATTGCAGAACGTGAGCGCTCTCCAATGTACCGTGTTGGAAAAGTAACAAACGATCATAAATTTACCTTTGAAAGTTCAAAGAATGGCGAAAAGCCAATGGATTTGATGCTTTCGGATATGTTTGGAAGTTCGCCTAAAACCATCATGAAAGACGAAACTTTAAAAACAGACTTTGCCGAAGTTACTTATGAAAAATCATCAATTACCGATTACTTAAAACAAGTTCTTCAGCTGGAAGCGGTGGCTTGTAAAGACTGGTTGACTAATAAAGTAGATCGTTGTGTGAGTGGACGTGTAGCCAAGCAACAAACCTGTGGTAGCTTACAAATCCCATTAAATAACTGCGGTGTAATGGCATTAGATTATAATGGCAAACACGGAGTAGCAACTTCGGTTGGTCATTCTCCTATTTCAGGGCTTATTGATCCGGTTGCAGGTGCTAAAAATTCAATTGCTGAAGCATTAACTAATTTGGTTTGGGCTCCCTTGGAAAAGAATTTGAAGTCAGTTTCACTTTCTGCAAACTGGATGTGGCCGTGTAAAAATCCCGGGGAAGACGCACGACTTTATGAAGCAGTTGAAGCCGTTTCTCAATTTGCTATTCATCTTGGAATCAATGTTCCTACCGGCAAAGATTCGCTTTCTATGAAGCAAAAATACCCCGATAAGGAAGTAATTTCTCCAGGTACGGTAATTATTTCAGCCGCTGGTCATTCTGATGATATCACAAAAGTGGTTGAGCCTGTAATGCAAGCCAATGAAAAAATTTACTATATCAATTTATCAAAAGATGAATTTGCTCTTGGAGGTTCTTCTTTTGCGCAAATTAGAAATGCCATTGGTAAACAAGCTCCATCTATAAAAGATGATTCCTATTTTGCTAAAGCTTTTAATGCTATTCAAACGGCTATCAAACAAGATTTGGTTTTAGCTGGTCATGATATTTCTTCAGGTGGACTGATTACCGCTCTATTGGAAATGTGTTTCCCTGAAAATAATATTGGCGCTTCGGTTGATTTGGATGTTTTAAAAGAAAAGGATTTAATCAAAGTTCTTTTTGCTGAAAATGCTGGTGTTTTGCTTCAACTGAAACACGAAGGTGTTCAATTGATGAAAAACGAAGGTCTAGAAGTGGTTGAATTAGGAACTTCAACTGAAACTAAACAACTTCAATTGAAACATTCCTCTGAAGTGTTAAATTTTGATATTGCTGAAATGCGTGACGTTTGGATGAAGACTTCGCATTTACTGGACCGCAATCAAAGTGGCATTAAAAAAGCAGATGAACGTTTTAAAAACTATAAAAATCAAGCCTTAAAATTTACGTTTCCAAATAATTTTACTGGAAAATTGAACGATGATTTCTTAGCATTAAAAAACAAAAAAGGCACTAAAATTAAAGCTGCCATTATTCGCGAGAAAGGTTCTAATTCTGAACGAGAAATGGCACGTGCTCTGTACTTAGCTGGTTTTGATGTGAAAGATGTACACATGACCGATTTAATGTCGGGTAGAGAGACCTTAGAAGATATTCAATTGATTGCTGCCGTGGGTGGTTTTTCTAATTCAGATGTATTGGGAAGTGCTAAAGGTTGGGCAGGTTCTTTCTTATATAACGATAATGCTAAAAATGCATTAACCAACTTTTTCAACCGTGAGGATACACTGTCTTTAGGGGTTTGTAATGGATGTCAGTTGTTTATTGAATTAGGTTTAATCAATCCTGAAGATGAGGAAAAACCGAGAATGTTACATAATGATAGTCATAAATTTGAATGTAATTTTACTTCGGTAAAAATTCAGGAAAATAATTCTGTGATGCTTCAAAATTTAGCAGGAACGCAACTAGGAATTTGGTCGGCACACGGCGAAGGAAAATTTAGCTTTCCCCATGCTGAAGAACATTATAATATTGTAGGGAAATATGGCTATGAAGGCTACCCCGCAAACCCTAATGGTTCGGATTTTAATACAGCTATATTAACAGACTCAACCGGTCGTCATTTAGTGATGATGCCACATTTGGAGCGATCAATTTTTCAATGGAATTGGGCACATTACCCAAAAGGTAGAAAAGATGAAATAACGCCTTGGCTAAAAGCTTTTGTGAATGCAAGAGTTTGGTTGGAGAAAAGGAATTAAATTAAACCCTAGCAAAAGTAAAAACTTGAGTTAGATGAATGCTAACTCAAGTTTTTACTTTAGTTTAAAGAGTAGTTTTTCCTAAATGAATTTTTTGGCTTTTTAGCTAGTAAATTATTATTCAGTTTTACTTCTTCTCAGATTTATACTTCAAATATAAATAGTGAAATAATCCCATAAAAAAGCTAAACCAAATAAAATGAAAGAAGAACATCCACCATTCCAACTCATTTTTCCACCAGTACCAAACTGACATTGATAGGCCATAAAAGAAGCCTACAAAAATTCCGTAACTCACTGAAGCTTTTAATCTTTTTGACTTCATGATTTTTTACAAATTTAATTTTTCTATTGAACTTGCACGAATTGTTTATTTTATAAAAAACCGAAAACCAATAGAAAATTCTGATAAATTTCCAAGGTCAAGGTTTGCATTAGCATCTGTAGTGATATGATCGTTTTTAAGGCTTCTAGTGGTTATGCCACTTGACGAATCTTTATCTTTAAAACCTAATCCGCTATCACCACTCATATTTACTATTTCATAAATAAAGCGATACTTAAAAAATAGATATGTCTTTTTTTTGTAAATATTAATTTCATAACTTACAGATGGAGCTACAATTAAATTTAATCTAGTAAGATGAATTCTGTGTCTTTCTACGTTGGTTAATGGTCTTTCCCAATTGCTAAATCCAAATCCAGCTTCTAGGCTAAAAAAGTGATTTCCATTAACTACTTGAAGGGGGAAACGATAGCCATAAGTAATTAGCGCAAAGCCTGCGTTGTCACGCTTTCTACTTTCTTGTTTAGTGGAAAATAAAAGACTAAAATGAAAGCCTAAGTAGGAACGATAACCAAAATTAAGATTGACCTGTAAATTGAATCCACTTTGTAAATTAACAGCTGGCAAATCTTGGTCAACCTCTGGAAAACCATCAAGTGTAGATTTTACTGAGGTAGGACCAAATCGTAAAGGCATGTGTGCATATCCAATAACTATATCTCCACGACCTAAATTTTTTGCCCAATTTTTGTTTTTATCCTTACCTTCTAGTAGTTGTTGATTTCTTGCCTCTAAATCAGCATAAGTTTGCGTATAAGAAACGCACATGCAGAACAAAGTAAAAATAGCAGTAAATAAAAATGTTTGATAAAGCTTTTTGTAATTAGATTTCATTTTTTTATACTTCTGTTAATGAAATGATTAAATACTAAAACTAAGTATTATTTATTCAACTTAATTTTTCTAATATTCAAAATTATAAAAATTTAACTATTCTCAATGTTGCCTAACTGAATATTTAAGGCTTTTACACTAATTTGAATTTCTATGATTGAAAAAACTAATGAACTTAGGTTAATAGGATTAACGAAATACCAAAAATCACACTACCAGTTGTGCTCCAGCTTTCATAAATTGTAAACATACTTACTACACAAAGCAATAAGGATGCAATGCCAGTTAGTTGCATATTTTAATAAGGTAAACGCGTTTTTGAAGATTAGAAATTCGCACCTTAATACTGTTATTTTTTGTTTCTTTATAGCGTTGTTGAAGATTTCTTATCAAAGTCGCAAGTGCTAAAAAACGGTTGGTATAATCAAGTAACAAAAGAGATATAGCTGGAAACAATAAAGCTGGTGTTGTTAAGAAGATTTCTGTTTTTAGCTCAAAGGTAAATAATTTGCAGGCATTAAAAAACAGAGTTGGTTACAAATAGCCCTGATTGTAGTGGAAATCCCGGAAAAAGAAAGGTGATTTTTCTTGTCTTGGCAAAGCAACCGACAGGGAGCTATTGCGCAAGGCATAGAAAAATCACCTTTTGTTTGAGGAATTGAAGCGGAAAGCAGGTTCCTGGCTTCAAATAACATTTATTTTTTATCAGGTCTTGAGGGTCTGATTTCAATTTTACTTGGTAAAGATCTCTTGTTCATTTGGAAGATATCTACTACTAGTTTTCCTAAATCTTCAGGCTGAATTTTCCAGTCATCTGATTTATCTGGAATATTTCCATTAAAATGGGAAGTTACTGAACCTGGCATAATGGTTGACACACTAACGCCATGTTCTCTAAGGTCTAGCATAACTGCTTGGGTAAAGCCTGTAACTCCAAATTTGCTGGCATTGTATGCGCTTCCTTTAGCAAAGAAATTTGTACCTGCAAGGCTTGAAATGCTAATAAAATAGCCTTGTGACTTAATGAGCTCCTTTGCAGCTGCTTTAATGGAGAAAAACACTCCTGTTAAATTGGTATCAATTACTTCATTCCACTGTTTTTCGGTTAGGTCTAGAACGCTTTCATAATGTCCTAAACCTGCATTAGCAATGAGAAAATCTAGTTTTCCAAATGCTTTTACGGTTTGCAGTACAGCTTTTTCTTGGTCGGCTAAATTTCTAACATCAGATTTTACTCCAATGGCTTTGGCTTGGGGGTAGTTGTTTGATAATTCTTCAGCGGCTTTGTTTGCTGCTTCTTCAGAACGACTTGTTATGGCTACATTTACCCCAGCTTGCATTAGGGAAACGGCAATTCCATATCCAATTCCTTTGCTACCGCCTGTTATTAAAGCTACTTTTTCTTTGATGTCTTGCATGTTTTTAATTTTTGTTTCAAAATTACGAGTTGCCTGAAGAGATAGATTGTATTTGATAAAGTTTTAACGCCACTAGGAGTCAAGGCAAAAGGCTATTTTTTTAGCAAACTTGTAACATTTTATAAATATAAGCGTCTAACTTTATAAATACAAATTTTGGAAAAGATACTTAGCGTTCGTCAATTAAGCAAGAAATTTGGTCAGCTAAATGCTGTAAATCAGCTGAGTTTTGAAATAGAAACAGGACATGTTTATGGTTTGTTAGGACCTAACGGGAGTGGAAAGTCAACTACTTTAGGAATGTTATTAAACGTTGTTAACCCTTCAAGTGGTAGTTTTGAGTGGTTTAATAATCGGTCAAGTACAACACAAGCCTTAAAACAAATTGGAGCTATTATTGAGAGTCCAAATTTTTATCCAGCAATGACCGCCTTAGATAATTTAAAGTTAGTAGCAAAAATTAAAGAGATTGCTGAACCCAATTATGAAGAGAAGCTTAAGTTGGTTGAGCTTTGGGATAGAAAAGACGAGCCTTTTAAAAACTTTTCACTTGGAATGAAACAGCGCCTAGCTATTGCTTCTGCATTGCTTAATAATCCTAAAATTTTAATTTTGGATGAACCTACCAATGGTCTTGATCCTAAAGGGATTAGGCAAATTAGAGATATTATTTTAAAAATTGCTCAATTGGGAACTACCATTTTACTAGCTTCTCATTTATTAGATGAGGTAGAGAAGATTTGTACACACGTGATTGTACTGCAGAATGGAAAAATGATATACAATGGAAAGGTAGATGAAATGAAAGCTAGCTTTGGTTTCATTGAATTGGCAAGTAATCAAGAAGAGGAGTTAATTCAACTTCTGAAAGAAATTCCGCAGGTAAAAGAAGTTTCTAAAACCGAGCATAGATACCTAAAAGCTATTTTAAATGCCAATTTTCCACCAGAAGAAATGAATAAAATTTGCTTTGAAAAAGGCATTGTGCTCACTCACCTTATGTGGAAAAAAGAAACCTTAGAAGATAACTTTTTAGCTTTAACTAAATCCAATTAAAAATGCGTAGATTATTATCCATAGAATTATTTAAATTAAGGTTTAGCAAATCTGCTAAAGTGCTTAGCATCATTTATTTTTTATTGTTTTTTAGTACCGCTATTTTTTCAATGATTCGTTTTAAATTTGGCGATTTTGAGTTTCAGCTAGCCGAACAAGGTATATTTAATTTTCCCTATATATGGCATTTTAATACCTATATGGTGGCATTAATCAAGCTGTTTTTGGCGGTTGTAATTGTATCAATGGTTTCTTCTGAATATACTAACCGCACCTTAAAACAAAATTTTATTGATGGACTTTCTAAGAGAGAATTTGTGCTTTCTAAGTTTTATACTATATTATTGTTTGCTCTAGTTTCTACCGTTTTAGTGTTTATTGTGAGTTTAGTTTTAGGCTTAATTTATTCTGATTACAATGAGGTGAACATTATTTTTTCAGACTTACATTATTTGCTAGCTTACTTTATAAAATTAACAGCCTTTTTTAGTTTGTGTATGTTTTTAGCAATTTTAATTAGAAAATCTGCTTTTGCTTTAGGCTTTTTGTTTTTATTACTTATTCTAGAATCTATAGCCTTAGTTAGTTTAAGAAATGAATTGCCTTGGTTAAGTCAGTTTTTTCCATTAGAGTCTATGGCTAATTTAATTAAAGAACCTTTTACACGATTTAATGTCGTTAAATCGGCTTCAACAGCAATGGGAACAGATTTTACTAGAGATGTAAAAACGTATTGGTATGAATTTTTAATTCCAGTAGCCTGGACTTTTATTTTTGTATATAGTTCGTTAAAAGTGCTAAAAAACCGAGATTTGTAAAGCAATTTTCTATTTTTGAAAAAAAAGAATTTTGCGCTCATTTTTATTAGTTATTTTTCTCTTTAGTGTTTCTGTAAGTCTAGCTCAAGGAGAAGCCAATATATGGTATTTTGGAAATAATGCTGGCTTAGATTTTAATACTTCGCCACCTACCCCTCTTCTAGATGGTCAAATTGACACACCTGAAGGCTGTTCTACTATTAGTGACGCCAACGGAAACTTACTGCTTTATACCGATGGAAGAACGGTTTGGGATCGTCAACATACAATTATGCCTAACGGTAATTATTTTGGAGGTACAGGCTTACATGGTGACCCCTCAAGTACACAAAGTGGTTTAATAGTGCCTCACCCTATTTTAGATGATATTTTCTACATTTTTACGGTTGATGAACCACATCATGAAAATGCTTACGCTTACCCTAATCAAGGTCCAGCACTTCCTGATGGAACTCCGGTAGATAATTACCAGGATGTTCCTAATCATACCGTTCCACAAGACGATGATGGTTTTAATAATGGACTTAATTACTCTGTTGTTGATATGAACCTTAGAGGAGGCTTAGGGGATATTGTACAAGGAGAAAGAAATAATCACCTAATTACTTATAATGAAGATGACCCTGAAGAAATTAAATATCAATGTTCAGAAAAAATTACAGCTGTAGCTGGAGCAGATTGTGAATCTATTTGGGTAATTACTCATTTTCAAGACAACTTTTACGCTTTTAAAATTGATGAAGACGGAGTACAAGAAGATCCTGTTGTTTCTACGGTTTCTCCACTAATTTCAATTGATAATTACAGAAGAGCTTCAATTGGTTATTTAAAAGCATCACCAGATGGATCAAAATTAGTAAGTGCAACAATTACTAGTAATTACAATCAGCAAGGAACAAATGACGCAGGAAATGGACATGTATATTTGTACGATTTTGACGATGAAACAGGGGAGGTGTCAAATTCTATCCCATTAATTACCAATGTTAGAGCCTATGGGGTTGAATTTTCTGAAAACTCTAAACGTGTTTACGCTTCAGTTGATGAAGCTTCTGGTACTTCAATCTTGCAGTGGGATTTAGAAGCGGCCATGATTCCTCAAACTCAATTTTCTTTTCCTGGGGTCAACTTAAATGTGGCGGCAGCACTCCAACTTGCACCAGATGGTAAAATATATGTAAGTGCTCTTGGTGTTTCTAGATTAAACGTGATTAATCAACCCAATGAGTTAGGAGCCGCTGCAGATTACACTGAAAATACCGCTTTAGGAGCTGTGAATTTGGCTGGAAGACCTGCTAGTTTTGGACTACCACCATTTATCCAATCTTTTTTTACATCTACGGTTGAAATTGTTCCAGATGAGGCTGACTTAAGCTCATCTTCTGGTAATAACTTTTTCTTGTGTTTTGATGAGTCAGCTACTTTTGGTTTTGAATCTCCAGATGAAGCTACTTATGTTTGGTATGAGGATGATGAGGTAATTGATGATGAAACAGGTCCGTTTTTGACACTTAGTTATGATGATGAAGATTTAATTGGCGAAACAAAGTCTTACCGATTAGAAATTTTTCCAGAATCTGGAGAGTGTAAAATCAATGGATTAACCAATGTTACTTTTTCTCCTCTTCCAGAACTTGAAGAAATAGACTTGGTAAGCTGTTTAAATTCTGAAAGTGGCATTTCTACAGGAAGCTTTAATTTAACCAATGCTACTACTAATATTTTAACTAATGATGAAGATGAGGTAGAGGATTTTGAGTTCACTTTTTTTGAAGATGAAGACTTAACTCAAGAAATTGAAGACGTAACTAATTTTGAGACAGGCTTACAAGAACTTCAGATTTTTGTACTAGTTGAGAACAATGCTACACGTTGTCAATCATCTATAAAAATCAACTTATTTACCGATTTTGCCTCTGTAGCAGAAACTGAAATTACGGCCTGTGACGAATTCCAAAACAACCTAGGAACATTTAATTTACTTAATTTAGAAAATCAATTTCCTGCCATAAGCGGTAATTTTTACCTATCTGAAGCAGATGCACTTTCTGAAACCAATGAAATAGGACAACCAGAATCTTTTGTAACTGAAGGACAAACGGTATTTTCTAGAATTGTTAATGAGGATTTATGTGATGAATTATTAATTATTCAATTACGAGTTGACGAATTACCAGAATTCACAAATGATGAAGTAGTTTTTTATTGTGAAGAAGATTTTCCTAATACAATAACTCTAAACAGTGGTATAAGTGCTAATGAAGATAATTTTGATTTCTTTTGGCTGCCTAATGGCGAAACTACTGAAAGCATTGAAGTTAACGAAGCAGGTGAGTATGAAGTTTTTATTCAAGATTTAACTACAGGCTGTGAAAACTCAAGAATTATTGAAGTAAAATCCTCAAGCTTAACTAACTTTGATTTAATTACAACTGATGCATCATCTAACAATAGCATAGAAGTAGTTATACCAGCAGATGCTCTTGGTAATTATGAATTTGCCTTAAATAATCCAGATGGACCTTACCAAGATTCGCCTATATTTGAAGGTTTAGAACCAAACGATTACAGGGTTTATGTGAGAGATAAAAATGGCTGTGGAGTACTTCGTCAATCCACCACTATTATTGGAATCATGAAATATTTTACGCCAAATTCAGATGGGATTAATGATTTTTGGGGACTTAGAGGAAACCGACCTGGTATTCAAGACCGAGCTAAAATTTCTGTATTCGATAGATATGGTAAATTACTTTACCAATTTACAGGAGCTGAACGTGGTTGGGATGGAAGTTACAATGGAAAACCAATGCCGTCTAATGATTATTGGTACCACGTAGAACTTGAGGACGGGAGGGTTGTAAAAGGTAATTTTACGCTAAAAAGATAAAACAATCTTTTTGCAAACCTTATGCATTTAAATAGTCTAAAAACTGTTTAAAAGCCAATGCTCTATGACTAATTTTGTTTTTTGTTTTTGCGTCCATTTCAGCAAAACTTAATAGGTGGTTTTTAGGTTGAAAAATAGGGTCGTAACCAAACCCTTTTTCTCCTTTTTTTGCTGTAAGAATTTCACCCTTACAAATTCCCGTAAACGCTTGAGAAGTAGTAGCGCTTCTGAAATGAATTACAGTTTTAAAATGCGCTTTTCTATTTTCTTTTTTAGCTAATTCTATCAATAGTTTATTCATATTATCAGCTGCACTTTTGGCTTCTCCTGCATACCTTGCAGTCATTACTCCTGGCGCTCCGTTTAATTCGTCCACCAAAAGTCCAGTGTCGTCTGCAAAACAAGCAAGGCCATAGTTGTTAAAAACAAAATCAGCTTTAATTTTTGCATTGCCTTCAATAGTCGATGCGTTTTCAATAATTTCATCATTACAACCAATATCTGTAAGGCTTCTAAGCTGAATATGTTCAGGCATCATTTGCTGAATTTCTTTCAGCTTATTAGTATTATGAGTAGCAAAGACTATTTCTTTTTCTTGCATAGACCTAGACCTATATATTTTTAGTAATTTAAACAAAGAAAAGCAAAGATTTGGATTTTACAAACTTGATATCAATTAACTTTTTTAATTACATTGAATATAATTCAAACTATAAAATTGTAGTTTTGAACAATATAAAAAAATATACAAAATGGTTAATGAGTTATTTGTCCCTATTTTAGTCTTAATTATCATTTTGATATGGGGTATAGCGATTTACAATCAATTTATCAATTTAAGAAATTTAGCAAAAAATGCTTTTTCTAATATTGATGTAATGCTCAAAAAGCGTTACGATTTAATTCCTCAACTGGTAAATACAGCGAAAGCTTATATGAAACATGAGCGTGCTACTTTAGAAGAGATAACCAAATTAAGGAATCAAGCCATGGCAATAAGCGATTCCGAAAATAAAAAAGTTCAACTTAACAATCAATTGTCTGATGCAATAGGCAATTTAATGGTTTCTGTAGAAGCTTATCCAGAGTTAAAAGCCAGTAAAAACTTTCTTCATTTACAACGATCGATTGCTGAAGTAGAAGAGCAACTTTCTGCTTCAAGAAGGTCTTACAACATGGCGGTTACTCAGCTGAATACTAAAACTGAACGTATTCCTTCTAACCTTATTGCAAATTGGTTTGGATTTGAACGAAAACCATTATTTAATGCTACCGCTACTGAAAAAAAGCAAATAAATGTAGATTTTTAAACTTCAAAAAACTAAATTATGCGTTCAACAGAAGCCTTTGAAGCTTTTTATCAAAGTGAATTAAAGAATAGTTTGCAGGAATTAGACCAAGTAAGAAAAACAATTTTGAAATATGGATTTAGTTTTGTTGCTATTTTAGCGGTTTCTACCCTATTGGCTTTTGGTACAGCAAATTATTTTCAACCCAATCAAAGCGGAATGATTTTGATTATAGTAAGTGTTGTTTTAGTTTTTGTAGCCGGGCTAATTTATGTAAACTCAAAAACTAGTGAGCTTAATTACAAAACTACTTTCAAGAAAGAAATTATCCATCCAATTGTTCATTTTATTTCAGAAGATTTAAGCTACCATTCCAACCAAAAAATTTCTCAAAATCAGTTTAAGAAAAGTCGGTTGTTTTTAAGTAGAATTGACAGGTATAAAGGAGATGATTACGTGACGGGGCAAATAGATCAAACCGTTTTTGAGTTTTCTGAGCTAAATGTTCAGTACAAATCTTCATCTACAGACAGCAAAGGAAACCGAAAAACAAAGTGGGTAACTGTTTTTAAGGGGCTATTTTTTACTGCTGATTTTAATAAGGATTTTGAAGGGTCAACGGTTTTATTGCCCAATTACTTAGGTAGTGGTTTTAAGTTTTTTAAAAAAATGGCAGGCGCAAGCAGAATAGAAAAATTTGTTCAGCTTGAAGACCCTATATTTGCTCAGAACTTTAATTGTTATTCTACGGATGATATTAAATCGCGCTATATTTTATCACCAGCACTAATGCAAAGAATTAACGCTTTTAAAGAAAAATATCCTAAAAACCCTGTATCTATTGCATTTGTTGATGGTAAAATATATGTAGCCATAAGTTACAGCAAGGATTTATTTGAACCTACTTATTTTAAGAGTTTGGTTTGCATGGATTTAGTACAAACCTATTTTGAAGACGTAAAATTTGTGGTTGATTTAGTTGAAGAACTTAATTTAAACACCCGCATTTGGAGCAAAAAATAAACGGCTAATCTTTGAAGACTGTTTTCATTTCTAAATTGTTAATGCATCTTTTTTTTATTTACTAAAGTTTATATTTGCACAAAAATTGCTTAATAGGTTTTTATTAATTTTTAGTTGGAATTAAAAACTTCAAGTATGAAATGAGTAATTAAAGGCGTCATTATTTTAATCGCCTTCATGAATTTTTGTTCACTCTTGAGAAAAAAAATTGAAAGTTATAAACAAGAACACTAGGAAGATAATACACTATATGTGTTGCATTAAATAATAAAGTTGCCTATAGATTAAATGCTAATTCCGAAGTTTTGGAAAAGCATGACAAAAAATAAACAAATGAAGAAGAAAGTTACTCCTTATAAAGATTCAGAACTACAAAAAAAACAACAAGTAGAGCAGATGTTTGATAATATCTCTGAAAACTATGATGGTTTAAACCGAGTAATTTCACTTGGTACAGATCAATCCTGGAGAAAAAAAGTTATTCAGTTAGTTCAAAACACTCAGCCCAAGTATATTCTTGATGTAGCTACTGGAACTGGTGATTTAGCCATTGCAATGGCCAACGATCAAGTAGAAAAGATTGTTGGTTTAGATATTTCTAAAGGAATGCTAAGTGTTGGAGAGAAGAAGATTGCTAAGCGGAATTTAAGTTCCAAAATTGAAATGGTTCAGGCAGATTCTGAAGATATGCCTTACGAAGATGATACCTTTGATGCTATAACAGTTGCATTTGGTGTGAGGAATTTTGAAAATCTTGAAAAGGGTTTGTTAGAAATTAAACGAGTATTAAAACCGGGTGGAATCTTTGTGGTTTTAGAAACCTCAGTTCCTAATAAGTTTCCATTTAAACAGGGTTATAAATTTTATTCTAATTTTATCCTACCAACTATCGGGAAACTTTTTTCAAAAGACAGAGATGCTTATAGTTACTTAAGTGAAAGTGCACAGGAATTTCCCTATGGAAACGAATTTAAAAGTATCTTAAACAAAACAGGTTTTTCAAACACACAATTCTTTCCTCAAACTTTTGGAGTAGCTACTATTTACGTTTCTACTAAATAATACAATTTTGAAGTTTTTAGGACGTTAAAACTTAGAATCAAGTATAAATAGAATACTTTGATTATTTTTGTCG
>SL_7KL_010_BRINEDRAFT_10000761_pt1 | contig 15486 bp, 10 predicted proteins | sample SodLak_010_BRINE_FD_10663 | JGI IMG/M metagenome (IMG submission 10663)
TCCATTTACTGCGTTAATTTTTATCACGATAGCTAAGGCTATCCTTCAAAAAATTGCCTTGTAACTGAATATCCTTATTGATTTTGACTTTATGATTTTAATCGAACTCAGGTTATAAATATGTTGATATCAAAAAAACACCCTCAAAAAAAAAATTGAGACTGTAGGTCTAATTAATTTAAAAATTCTCAACCAAGTAGGATAGGAAATGTAATTTACTTGGAAACTACAATAATGGGTTAAGAATTGTCAATTAGATTTTAAAAGTTAACACAGGTAATGTAGAGTCTCTTACCACTTCATCAGCTACACTTCCTGTAAAAAAATGAGTAAAACCAGAGTTGCCTCTTGTGGTGATTGTAATTAAATCGGCTTTATAAGTTTTTGCGGCATTAATCACCCCCTCTTTTAATGAATAATCACTATGAATAATTATATTTTTATTATTAATAGGAGTTTTTGTTTGATGTAGAAAATCCCTCATATGTTCATAAATTTCAGTAGAAGACTTAAATTCATTTCCTGGCTGATTGATGTATAAAAGCTTTAGCTCTGCACCAAAGCTTTCTGCAAAATCTTTTGTTTTTTTAAATGCTGGAAGACTTTCTTTTTTAAAGTTAGAACCAAATAGAACGTTTTTAATGTTGAAGTTTTTCATTTTGTCTTTCACTACTAAAACAGGTACATTAGTACCTCCTACTAATTTTTCAGTATTAGAGCCTACAAAAACTTCATCAATTACAGATTTACTTGCCCCTGTAGAGCCCATAACTACAATATCTGCATTTTGTTTTTCCACATTCTTAATAATTACTTGTGCTGTTGGACCTACATCAACTACATCAATATGTTCAACACCATCTAAAAAATCGAGTTGCAAAAATTCATCAAATTTTTTCTTGGCAAGCTTCATAAAAAAAATAATATTATCATCAGCAATATTAAATTGTGACGAACCAAAAACGGATTCTGCTAATTCCATCACATGCAATATGGTAATTTTAGCATCATTATCTTTGGCTAACTCTACAGCGACATGCAAGGCGTTTTCAGATGGCTTAGAAAAATCAACGGGAACTAAAATATTCTTCATCATGATCTTAAATTTAAAATTTAAATTATTATCACAATTATCATTCCCTCATTATTCATAACGAAATAAATTAATTAAAATTTAGCAGATAAATATAATAAAAACAAAAAACATATTATTTATTTAATCACAACAGATATTGCTGAAATTATTTTTTCTAATTTTTATCAATCAAATAATTTTGCATTCTATAAGCAGATTTTAGCAAAATAGGTAATGGGGTATATCATTTAAAAACAGTTATTAGNATTAGAACTTCTCTTAAGCAAATAATCTAAAAATAAACGTGTTTGCCTAAAAAACAAAAAACCTCAAGTTTTAAAAATTTCTTNAGGTTTTTGTTTACACATTCAGTTAATAATTCTAAATTTTAAAAGTGATAACGGGTAAAGTAGAATGATTCACAACATCCTCACCAATGCTACCATTAAAGAAATGCGAAATCCCTCTTCTGCCATGTGTTGGCATAGCAATTAAATCAGACTTAGCATCTTTAGCGGCATTTAAAACGCCTAGTTCAATAGAGTAATCATTATGGATAATAATATTATCACGGTTAAAAGGAACTTGTACTTTATTTAAGAAAGTCCTCATTTGTTCTCTTATTTCCTCAGTACTGTAAAACTGATTCCCTGGTAAGTTAACATACAGCAACTCCATTTTAGCATCAAAGCTATCAGCAAATTCTTTAGCTTTTTTAAAGGCTTCTACGCTTTCCATTTCAAAATTGGAAGCAAAAATTACATTTTTGATATTGAAATCTTTCATTTCCTTTTTAACTACTAAAACAGGAACTTCAGCTCTACGTACAATTTTTTCAGTATTAGAGCCAATTAAGACTTCTTGTAATCCACTGGCACCTGTAGAGCCCATTACAATCATATCTGTGTTTTGCTTCTTTATATTTTCACTAATAACGTAGGAGGTTGGTCCAACATCAACGACATCTTGAACATCTACATCCTTCAAAAAATCCTTTTCTAAAAACTTAGAAAATTTCTTTTTAGCAATTTTCATAAAGAAAAGAATCTGCTCATCATTTACATTAAACTGTTCTGTGCCAAAAAGTGATTCTGCCAATTCTATTACATGCAGTACAGTTACTTTTGCATTATTTCTTTTAGCTAGTTGAACGGCAACTCTAAGCGCATTTTCGGCCGGCTTTGAAAAATCTACAGGTACTAAAATATTTTTAATCATTGTTGTTTGTATTTAAAGGTTATATGGTCATAGAAAAAATTCGATGTTCAGGCTTGTTTGCTTTTAACCTTAAATCAAAAGCCATACATACATTTCTTATAAAAGCCTGACCTTGGTCTGTCACTTTAATATAATTTTTGCCTAAAATTACTAAATTATCAGCTTGCATTTCTAATAATTCAATTAAAATATTTTTAAATTCAATAAATTTGGTTTCATTTTCTGACCAAGAAGTCTCAAAATTACACATCAGATTTAAGATATGCTTTCTTACAATAAGGTCTTCGTTAGTTAAAATATGTCCTCTAAAAACAGGAAGTAGTCCTGCTTCAATTTTCTTGTAATAAGCTTTCAAATCCTTTTCATTCTGAGCAAAACCAAACCAAGAATCGCTTATAGAAGACACTCCAAGACCTATCATTCTTTTGGCTTGTGTTGTGGTATAACCCATAAAATTTCGATGCAATTTACCTGCTTTTTGAAATTGTAACAGTTGGTCATTTTCAAGCGCAAAATGATCCATACCTACTTCTGCATACCCTGCTTCTTCTAAGGCTTTTTTTCCTTCTTGNTATTGAATTCGTTTTAAATCTGGGATAGGTAAGTCAGCCTCATCAAAACCACGTTGACCGTTACCTTTAATCCATGGAGTGTGGGCATAACTGTAAAAAGCTATTCGGTCGGGTTGAAGTTTCTTTGTTTGTTGTATAGTGTATTTTACGTCTTTTAAATCTTGAAATGGCAAACCAAAAATCAAATCATGTCCAATAGAATTATACCCAATTTCTCTTGCCGATTGAGTAACATTTTCCACATTTGTAAAAGGCTGAATCCGATTAATGGCTTTTTGAACTTTTAAGTTGTAATCTTGAATTCCAAAGCTAACTCTTCTAAACCCTAAGTTATAAAGCGTTTGTAATTGTTCTTTTGTGGTGTTATTAGGATGTCCTTCAAAACTAAACTCATGGTTTGCTGCTTTAGTGGCATGTTCAAAAACACCTTCAATAAGCATTTTTAAATTATCTGAAGAAAAAAAGGTAGGTGTTCCCCCACCTAAGTGAATTTCTTCAATAACTGGTTTTTTACCCAAAATTGAAACGTACATTTTCCATTCATTTAATACCGCTTCAATATAAGGTTGCTCAACACTGTGTTGTTTTGTTATGCGTTTATTACAAGCACAAAAAGTGCACAAACTTTCGCAAAATGGCAAATGAATATAAAGACTTATGGGGTCGTTTTTATAAGCCGGATGATTAAGACTCTCTATCCATTTCTGTGTTGCAAAACTGGCTTCATCCCAGAAAGGAACCGTTGGATAGCTGGTGTATCTTGGCCCTGGCACATTGTATTTTTGAATCAAATTTTGCATTAAAACCCTAATTTTAATTCAAAAATAGCTGTAATACATCGGCTTTTAAATGATAAAAATCAGCTTAACTCACATATAATTAATTGAAAAAGCCTACAAAATTTTGAAAAATATCCTCTCTAATTCCTTTATTTGCAGCCGCTGCTAAAGCAATTGAAATGACTAAACCAGCAAGTGCTTTCCCAAAGTCAGAAAAAATCAACTTCTTAGCTTTTTTCTTATGTTTTTTACCTTTCTTTTTGCGCGCCATACTAATGGCTATTTCTCGTCCTCCAATAATTCCTAAAAACACCCATGTTGTACTCATTGGTACGGTAGAAATAAATAGTTTATAAATCAATAAAATTACATAAGACAAATCCACAAGGGTAGCCGCTCTAATATCAGAAATTCTAGATTTTTTACTTACTACTTCTTGTATTTTATCTCCTCTTAAGTAAAACAGTAGTCCTAATCCAGCAAAAATGGTTAGTGTAAAAATCAAAAACTGTGTAATACTTAATTGTCTAGGTAAATAAACTGCAATATTGGCACCGTCTTGCATCACCCAAACGGCCCATAAGGAACCACTAACAATCCATTGAACAGCAGACCAAGCTTGATGGTGTTTTCTGCTTTTAAAATATTTCCTAATCACTTCATACGAAAAATACCAAATTGCAAATGAGAGCACAAAAGCCATAACGTAGCCTGACATACTTTTTACCACCACCGATGATATTCCAGAAGAAGTTGCACTAAAAACAGAAAGCAATAAAAAAGTAGTAGAAACTGGCATTTTTAAACGCGTAAGAATCAAAAGTACCAGAGGAGCAATGACTTGAAAAAAGCTAAAATTTTTACCTAAGTCATCTGTTGGGTGTGGAAAAGCTTTTGTACCATCAGGATTTAAGGTCATTAAACGTTGGTAGGTTACATCACCATCATGAACAATAAAACTGTAGGTTACGGTAACAATAAAGATTCCTCCAATAAAAAGCCAGAGAATCCACCATTTTTTTGCACGATTACTTTCTATAAAAGTTCCTAAAGACTGTATGCTGTCATTAGCAACTGCAGCATAAGCGGCAAAAAAGAAACCTAGCCACATTGCAGCGTTTGCATTAAAAGTTACAGCCGCTGCTAAAATTAGCCCTACTAATACAATAGTTAGGAATGTTTTTTCTTCGGCTAAAAAATCAAGTACGTTTAGGTATGGCCTATTTCTGTCAAAGCGGTCATACTTTACTGGCTTTTTTGATTTTTTCTTTTTACTTCCCATTTAAATTATTTAATTCTGCTTGCAAAATTAGTTTTTATTCAGCTTTGAATATTACCTTAACGTTAAGAATATTATTATTTAAACTGATAACTAATTCCTCCCATGACCTGTAAACCTTGAACTTGGTAGTTATTCCAACGTTCATAATTTCCACCCACTAAATTATTCCCCATCAAGAAAGCAGAAAGTTGGTTATTAATTCTGTATTGAACATTTAAACTTAAATCTACAAATGCATCAACGTTTACTACCTTAGAAACTTGTTCACTATCTAATACAAAAGACTCAAAATCTTTTCTTTCCCCTACGTAAAATAGACTAGCTCCAAGCGTCCACTTTTTATTAAGTTGGTAGCTTCCAATAAGAGATGTATAAATACTAGGCAAATTCCAAGCTTCTTCCTGTTGGTCTGTATTAAAGGCAGAATAATTGAAAGTTAATCCTAGATTAAAATCTTTGGTCAAATCATAGTTAGCTTCAACATCAAAAGCTAGTGTTTGTAAATCGTCATAAATTACCCCAAAAGAGTTTCCTGCTTCAAAGGGACGAATTTGATCTGCTTGTTCAAAAAGCAAAGGATTTGCTCCAAAGTTATTTCTAAACAAGGCCCTAGCATCTTCGTTTTTATAGCTTATTCTTGTATTGTAGCTAAACTGTCCGCTATTTCCTTTAATTCCTACAAAGCTTTCGTATTGTCTGTGGGTAGGCTAAAATGTTCAATGTTGAAGATATAAAAGGATTTGAGTGTGCAAAATCCCTGAATGAGTTTTGGTCTAAACCACCATCTACTCCAGCATAAGCAATTAAATTATCTGGAATAACACGATAGTTAGCCTCTACCTTTGGATAAAAATAGAGTTCATTTTCACTTCGCTCTGCGTCATTAAAAAAAACTACCTCTGCTCCTAATTGTAATGTAAATCTATCTTCTTCAACAAATATTGAAGGTGCGTAAGACGTTATTAATTGACCATAATTCTGTTCGAAAGGTAAATCTTGACCATAAGCAAAACCATTGTTAACTGCTGAAAACTCACCCGATAGATACTTCACTCCAAATTGATTATGTATATCTTTCCCTCCTAAATTAAAATGAAAATCGCTACTTAAATCCATTTGATGTTCTGAAGCATCGAAATCATCAGAAAAGTAGTGGTAATTTAATTGAACACGATCTAGAAATGAATTGTACAAATCTGCAGATGCGCCAAAATTAAAACCAAGATAATTTTGAGTTGGACTATAGTTAGGATTAAACATAAACCCCTCTTCTTGAAAAATAGGTTCTCCGTAATAATTATGGGAGAAGTGTTCAAAGCCGGCATTAGTTTTCCAGATCCAATTTCCTTCATCAGATTCAAAATCAACAGCCAATTCATTTCTTGCAAAAGCATCATCAAAGTAAGCTTCATTAATTCCTCCTTGAGAGGAAAAATGAGAAAAATCTATACCTAAGCTCTGCTTATTATTCAGTTGAAAATTCCCAATATAATCGGCTAATAAATTGGTGTAATTTCCAAGACCAACTCTAACATAGTGATTATAAGGATCGAATTGCTCTTTAGACTTTTTAAGCGAAGCTGCTCTTCCTTTTACAGGTTGAAAAGTCGAAGCTACAGGAACACTAATTAAAGGATAATTAATTGTTCTTTCTGGGCGTTGCGTTTCTTCTGAAACATCTGGTTTTGTTTTAATTTTAAAAGCGTCATTAAGTGTAGGTGAATATTGTTTAGTGATAATTAATCGGTCTGTTTTAATGGTATCCTGCTCTCGTTGGGCGCGTGAGTTTTGAATAGTTAAAACACTTATTATCAATACAAAACAAATTTTAGACAGTAACTTCATTTGGTTGAAAAATTCAAATTAATAACAATACAACTTTTCTATTCAATTTATATTTTACAAATAAACTAAACTTTTGCCATCAAAAATTAAAATAGGGTCAAAAACTGTAGATTAATTGAAACTTATAAATAGAGGCACACATTCTTTTTTCAAAAAAATTGGACAAACAAATTAAATTTATTTATCCAATTTCAAACATTTCGTACTAATTATTAATTAATTAGAAACGTTAATAGTATAGTTCATTTCCATTTCTATAGCTTGGTCTTCCATACCTTGTGGTGGGTTAGCAAATGTCATGTCTCCTTTTGCGTTTTGAACAATTGTTGCTGTTTCCACCCATCCCGTTGTTCTATTCAACTTAAATTCTGAGGTATTTTCTCCATAAAGTTCAAAATTAAAGCTCATTCCGTTCACTTCCATAGCTTCATCACCTTTAACAGTTGCAATCGTACCCTTGCCTTCAAGGTAAACAAATTCTTCGTCAGCATCTACCAAAGTAAAAGTAGTTTCTACACGAGCAGGGTATTGGTTTTGAAAATTTGTTGTTGTTACCCAAGTATCTCCTATTTCAACTTTTTTATCTGGATAAATAGCAAATATAGATTCTAAGTTAGCGCTAAAAGCTTCTGCCCCGTATGTTTGTTGAATTTGTGCTTCTAGTTGCATTCTATCCATTTGAGACAGGTCTTCATTTTCTTGAATCAATTTAGCAAACATTTCATTGATTCCTTCAATTTCATAAACACGACCAGAGGGGCTTAATTCAAAATTAAATTTTTGATTAATCATTTGATTAAAGACAAAGCTCATAGGGTCTCCAGGCTTAACTTCATCAGAACTTATTTTCATTTCCATTTGAGGCATTGCAGTAGAGAGTGAAATATATTCATAATTAGCCTCAATTTGGTGCTTATTCCCGTTTTTCCCTACATTTAAGTACTTCATATCTGATTCCATCTGCATATCAACATCAACCTCCTGCCCCATCATTACTTGCTTCAATCCCATTTGAACAGTGGTATTGTACTTATAAGTATTGCCTTCTTCAAGGTTTAAGCTAAGGTCCAATTTGTTGCTGTTATCACAGCTCATAAAGCCAATAAGTAGAAGGCCTAACAGTATCAATTTTCTCATTTATTAATTCTTTTTAGTTTAGATCTGGCAATTTAAAGTAATTTAGTAAAGGTTCAATAAAAAACAAGCTCTTTTTTTAAATTGATGTGAGTTATTGATTGACTTAATTATATTTGTACTTTTGCAAGCTTTAGAAACTTATGGCAAAAACAAAGAAGAAAAAAACTACTTCAAGAAAAAACTGGAAGCTTCCTAAAATTACGTGGACAAAAAAACACCGTATTATTTTAGGTATATTTCTTATATTCATAGGATTAGCATTTTTTGTGTCTTTTTTTTCTTTTCTATTTACATGGAAATCTGACCAATCATTAGTCGGTGAATTTTTTAATCGTGAATTGGAGGCTAAAAACTGGATGAGTAAGTTTGGTGCAAAAGTTAGTCATACTTTCATTTATAAAGGTTTTGGTGTAGGTGCGTTTAACTTTGCGTACCTTATTTTAATCACTGGTGTATATCTTTTTTTGTCTCTTTCCAGAAAAAAGTTGATTAATTATTGGTTTTGGGGCTTGTTTGTTATGCTGTGGATTTCCTTACTTTTTGGTTTTTTAGTAAGCGCACAACCAATATTAGGAGGGATGGTAGGATTTGAAATTAATGAATTTTTAAATCATTATATTGGTAAAATAGGTGTTGGCATTTTACTTGGGTTTTTATTTATATTATATGTAATAACAAGGCATAATTGGACTCCAGACCGTATTTTAGCGTTTTTCAAATCTAAAAAAGCTTCCATTGAAGATGAATTTTCTGCAGCAAGAGAACAAAGTTCAATACAAAAAGATTTAGGAGCAAAGGCTGAAAAGGAAGAAATGGTTTCAAGTCTTTCATCTGATGATTTAAAAGAAACCGATGAGGACGAAGAAGCTTCAAAACCAACAACTCTAGAGTTGTCGGACCAAGCCTCAGAAAAAGAAAACCCTAAAGATAAAATTGTTATTTCTTCTGATGAGGAAGGTGATGTTAAAATGGAAGTTCAGGCAGCAGATGAAGAAGACCAAGTAGATGAACTTAGTAAGAAATTAGTTGAAGATTTTGGAGAATTTGACCCAACACTTGAGCTTTCTAATTACCAATTCCCTAAAATAGATTTGTTAGAGGATTACAATAAAGGAAAGGGAATTACCATTGATCAAAACGAGCTTGAAGCCAATAAAGTTAAGATTGTAGATACCCTTAAAAATTACAAAATTGGAATTGCAGACATAAAAGCCACTATTGGTCCTACAGTTACTTTATATGAAATTATACCAGAAGCGGGAATTAGGATTTCTAAAATTAAAAACTTAGAAGATGACATTGCATTATCTCTGGCTGCGTTAGGCATAAGGATTATTGCTCCTATTCCAGGAAGAGGAACCATAGGTATTGAAGTGCCCAACCAGAATCCATCAATAGTTCCTATGCGAAGCGTAGTAGCTTCACCAAAATTTCAGCAAGCAGAAATGCAATTACCTATAGCCTTAGGTAAAACGATTTCTAATGAAACTTTTGTAGTAGATTTAGCTAAAATGCCACACTTATTAATGGCTGGAGCAACAGGACAAGGTAAATCGGTTGGTCTAAATGTTATTTTAACCTCCCTACTCTATCAAAAACATCCAGCCGAAGTAAAATTTGTCTTGGTGGATCCTAAAAAAGTGGAACTTACTTTATTTAATAAAATTGAGCGTCATTACTTAGCAAAAATGCCCGATGTAGAGGATGCTATTATTACAGACAACTCTAAGGTAATTAATACTGTCAATTCACTCTGTATAGAAATGGATGCACGCTATGACTTGCTAAAGGATGCAATGGTAAGAAATATTAAAGAATACAACCAAAAATTTAAAGCCAGAAAACTTAATCCTGAAGAGGGTCATAAATTCTTACCATACATTGTTTTAGTTATCGATGAGTTTGCAGATTTAATCATGACAGCGGGTAAAGAAATAGAAACACCTATAGCTCGTTTAGCCCAGTTGGCAAGAGCCATAGGAATTCATCTAATTATTGCCACACAGCGTCCATCTGTAAATGTAATTACAGGAATGATTAAAGCCAACTTCCCAGCGCGAATTGCATTTAGGGTAACTTCTAAAATAGATTCAAGAACCATATTAGATGCTGGAGGAGCTAACCAATTAATTGGTAGAGGTGATATGCTGTTTACGCAAGGAAATGATTTAGTAAGACTTCAGTGCGCATTAGTGGATACTCCAGAAGTAGATAGAATTACTGAATTTATTGGAAGTCAAAAAGCTTATCCAGACGCGCACATGCTCCCAGAATATCAAGGAGAAGAAAGTGGCACAAGTCTTGATGATAATGTTGATGAGCGTGATTCTCGTTTTAAAGAGGCTGCAGAAATTATTGTAACTGCACAACAAGGTTCTGCTTCTTTATTGCAACGAAAAATGAAATTAGGTTACAACCGCGCTGGAAGAATTATTGACCAACTTGAAGCCGCTGGTATAGTTGGTCCTTTTGAAGGAAGTAAAGCAAGACAAGTATTAATTAACGACTTAACAAGTTTAGACGAACATTTAAATAATGTATAAATGAAGAAAATAATCAACACACTACTCTTAACTATTTTATTTTTTGGGTCAATTGCACACTTAAAAGCACAAGAAGACCAAAAAGCAAACAAGATGGTAAAATCTATTTTAGAAAAAGTAGAATCTTATGAAAACATAAGTATTGAGTTTAACTATGTCTTAGAAAATTTAAGCGAAAACATAAAACAAGAAACAAGAGGTGAAGTAATTATAAAAGGAGATTTATACGTGTTGAATTTAATGGGCACAACAAGAATTTTTGATGGAAAAAAAATATACACCATTATACCAGAAGACGAAGAGGTAATTATTTCTAATTACGATGACCAAGATGAAAATGAAATCACTCCTTCTAAAATGCTTACTTTTTTTAAGGAAGGCTATACTTATGAAATGGACATAGTGCAAAATTACAAAGGAAGAAAAATTCAGTTTTTAAAACTTATTCCTAACCAAGGTACTAATGAAGATATTAAAGAAATACTTTTAGGAGTAGATCAACAAACACTACACTTACACACCTTAATTCAAGTACAAAATAACGGAACAAAAACTCAAATTCAAGTAAAAAGCTTTAAGAAAAACCAACCCTTATCTCAAAAACACTTCGAATTTAATAAAGATAAATACAGCAATTACTACATCAACCGATTAGACTAAGCTTTGAAAATATTAGATAAGTATATATTATTTAATTTCCTTAAAACCTTTCTCACGGTTTTTTTTATCCTGATGATGATTTTTATTCTTCAGGCTATTTGGATGTTTATATCAGATTTTGCGGGAAAAGATATTGAAGTTACCGTTATAGCCAGGTTTTTATTTTATTATATTCCGCATCAGGTTCCCTTACTTTTGCCTCTAACTATTTTGGTTTCTTCCATTATGACGTTTGGGCAATTTTCTGAAAATTATGAGTTTGCCGCTATGAAATCGGCTGGAATTTCCTTGCAAAGAGCAATGGGGAGTTTAATTGTATTTATCTTTTTACTTGGTTATGCTACGTTTGTTTTTGCAGATACAATTATACCCTGGTCAGAATTTAAAGCAATTAATTTAAAAAACAATATTGCTAAAGCTAAACCAGCCATGGCAATTGTTGAAGGTGTGTTTACCGACTTAGGAGAATACAATATTAAGGTTGAAAAAAAGTCGGGTGATAATGACCAATATTTAGAAAATGTTGTTATCCATAAAAGCGCTAAAAAAAACAGAGGTAACTTTACTGTAATTAAATCTGAAAGTGGCGAATTATATTCTGAGGAAAACTCTAATATACTTCAACTTATTTTGTATAACGGAAACTATTATGATGAAATTATACCCAAAAACTACGAAGAGCGTCAACGATTACCTTATGTAAAATCTTCTTTTGATGAATATACAATTAATATTGACCTCTCTGATTTTAACAATGTTGATTTTGATGATGAAAGCGTAAAACACCCTTACAAAATGCTAAATACTAGCGAATTAAGGATGCAAATTGATTCGTTTTCTACATCCATGAACAACTCTAAACGGCGTTACAACCGATTAGTTAATCAACGAAACGGCTTTTATCGTTTAAGTGGTGATTATGACAAGAAAGAAACTGATTCTGCACGAAGTATTCCTAAAACCCTACAGACCAATAATGTAGCTCAAGATTTTGATTTAGATAAAACAGACTCCTTAGTTACCCAGCAAGAATTAGCTAAAAATCAACAAACAAAAGATACAATTTCTGCTAAAACAACATCCTCTAAAAACAAAAAACTTAAGGTTTTAGAGGAGTATGCTAACAAGGACGAAGTTGTTGATCTTAAGCCCATAACTACTATGGATTCAATAATTACGAGTTTTGAAGACCGCCAATGGTCACAAATATTTAGTCGTGCAAGGAGTACGGTAAACAGTATTTCACCCCAAGTAGAAAGTCAAAAAAACAGGTTTAAAAACAAGTATATAATCATCAATAAAACAGAAATTCAATTGCATAAAAAATACGCTATTGGAGTAGCTTGTATTATTTTATTTTTTGTTGGAGCTCCACTAGGTGCAATAATTAGAAAAGGGGGAATTGGACTTCCGTTAGTTTTTGCCATTATTTTATTTTTAATTTATCACTTTATTGGAATTTTAGCTCAAAATGCGGCTGAAACAGGAAAATTAAGTCCATTTTTAAGTGCCTGGATTTCTACTTTTGTAATGTTTCCTTTAGGAATATTTTTAACTCATAGAGCAACTACTGATCAAGGATTTGGAAGTTTTGACTTTATCTCTGTTCCTATACGAAAACTGTTAATTAAACTGAAACTGGACAAATATAAAACACGCGAATAATTAGCTTTGCGAAAAACATAAATAACAGATATGTCTGTAAACGAAACACTCCAAGATAAAATTCAACTTTCTACTATTGAAGAAGCAATTGCTGATATAAGAGCAGGAAAGGTTATTATAGTTGTAGATGATGAAGACCGCGAAAACGAAGGTGATTTTTTGGCTGCCGCCGAAAAGGTAACTCCAGAAATGATTAACTTTATGGCTACCCATGGTAGAGGTTTAATCTGTACGCCGCTTACTGAACAACGATGTACCGAATTAAAACTGGGTATGATGGTAGGAAATAATACCGATCCAATGGAAACCGCTTTTACTGTTTCTGTGGATTTAAGAGGTAATGGAGTTACAACAGGGATATCTGCTTCAGACCGTGCTAAAACAATTGAAGCTTTAGCAAATGATGGAACAACACCTTATGATTTAAATAGACCAGGACATATTTTTCCTCTAAAAGCCAAGGAAGGAGGTGTGTTAAGAAGAACAGGCCACACCGAAGCCGCTATTGATTTTGCGCGATTAGCTGGATTAAAACCAGCGGGAGTTATTGTTGAAATCATGAATGAGGACGGCACTATGGCACGTCTGCCTCAATTAGTAGAAGTAGCTGAAAAATTTGATTTAAAATTAGTTTCTATTGAGGATCTTGTAGCTTATAGAATGCAACACGATTCGTTAATTCAAAAACAACAAGATTTTGAAGTTCAAACAAGGTTTGGTAGTTTTAGACTTAGAGCTTATCAACAAACCACCAACAATCATGTTCATCTTGCGCTTACCCGAGGTACTTGGAAACCGGATGAGCCTGTTTTAGTTAGGGTAAATTCAACCCTTGTGAATAATGACATTTTAGGCACACTTACCAACAATGCCGACAAAAAGCTGGACGACATGTTTAGGGCGGTTAATAATGAAGGAAAAGGCGCCATTGTTTTTATTAATCAAGATGTACAAGGGCTTAACTTATTAAACCGATTAGAACAACTTAAAGAAACTCAAGCACAAGGCGAAATGAAAGCGCCAAGCGTTAAAATGGACAATAAAGACTTTGGCATTGGTGCTCAAATTCTTCATGACGTAGGTATTCATAAAATTAAGCTACTTTCCAACAGTAAAATGAAAAAACGCGTAGGCATGATTGGCTATGGACTTGAAATTACTGAATATATCAACTACTAAATAACCAGAGTGAATACTGAATAGTGAATACCGAAAATTTGAATTTTAAAATGAAAGGTTTGGTAGGGTTGATAAAATAATATAGATTTGCCACCGAATTGGGTTGGTGGATAAAGGTTTTTATTCATCATTAAAAGGGAATTCCGTTAAAATCGGAAGCTGTTCCCGCAACTGTAAGCTTAGTACATTAGTTGTGTACGCTTTACTTCCTCTCTTCATAAACCACTGTTCGTTTAGGCGAATGGGAAGGTGAAGTTAAAGACGCAAGCCAGGAGACCTGCCTAATTCCTAAATAATTGCATATTCTCTCGGGATAAGAGGATTGGCGAGTGATGTATAAAAAGATAGTTTTTACCCTAGTATTGGTAATTAAGTTTTCTGTGTTTTGGTCGCAAAAAATTGATTTAGATGCGATTCAAGAATTGGAAGATGTTGTTATTACCAATCCACAGCTTAAGGATTTTTCAACCGGACAGTATGTCTTAGAGTTGACAGACAGTTTACGTCAAAAAAACCCCATAAGGTTAAGTGAATTAATTCAATTAAATACTCCATTTTTTATTCGGGAAACCGGTTACGGTATGGTTGCTTCGCCAGCTTTTAGAGGCACAACCGCGCAACAAACTGCCGTTGTTTGGAATGGTATTAATATCAACTCTCAATTTAATGGTCAGGGCGATTTCAACACCTTAATGGGTGGTAATTTTAATCGTCTTTCTATACGTCCTGGAGGAGGAAGTGTGGTTTATGGAACTGGAGCTATTGGCGGAAGTATTCATTTGGATACAGAACTTAGATTTACAGATGAAACCAAACAAGAATTTCAGCAATTGTACGGAAGTTTTAATACCTTAGATTCTCGTTATAACTTACAACATTCTACCCAAAAATGGAGTTTTCAATTGGGGGTAAATTACAATTATTCTGATAATGATTTTCCCACTTCAGGAAATTTAGCACAAAATACAAATGGAAGATTCAAACATTTCAATTTAAATTTAGACATAGCTCATCAACTTACGGAAAACGATTTAATTAAGTTTTATTCATGGATTTTTGAAAGCGAACGAAATTTACCTTTGAGAAGAATTTCAGAAAATAGACAAGCTTATCAAAATTTTGATTTCAGGAATTTAGTGGAATGGGAGCATCAGCAAGCCGATTATCGTTCTACACTTCGGGTGGCTTTTTTAAGAGAAGACTTTTCTTTTCAGGAAAACAAGAACAGGTCTTCCATAACTTCAAATTTGGCAGAAACTTTTCAAGTAAGGCATGATTTTTCTTATGATTTGAAGAAGCTTCAGCTAAATACACTAATTAATTTTGAAAATGCAAATGCTTCAGGAGACAATTTAACTACAGATATAAGGAATGTTTTAGCGACTTCATTCATTGGAAAATACCATTTCAATCAGCAACTAAAAGCACAGGCTTCAGCTAGGAAAGAATGGAGTAATTTGGAAGATAGTCCGTTGTTGTATTCGGTGGGTTTCAACTGGAAAACTTCAGACCATTATCAAGTTCGTTTAAA
>SL_7KL_010_BRINEDRAFT_10000762_pt1 | contig 15482 bp, 10 predicted proteins | sample SodLak_010_BRINE_FD_10663 | JGI IMG/M metagenome (IMG submission 10663)
ATCGCTCTACCTCATCGTAGTCTCCATAACGATTAAACTGAAAAGCACATTGATGTAAAATCTGATTTCGTAGTTTCTCGCGACGGTGCTGTAACTTTACCGGATCACTTGAAATAGATACTTTATTTCCACACCTTTGCGGGCTTTAAGTCACATGAAGGCTTTCAATATTTCCCCTAAAATATCGATCAAAACTATTTCCGCCACTGTTATAAATAAACAAAGAGTAGAAACACGGAGTGCCTAAATAATTCCGGGATTTTTATTGACAGCAGATTTCATTCTCTGATGGAATGTGCCCACCCGACCAACAAGATGTTAAATGGAACCCGCAGCGGTGAATTATTGCCCCTCAATCCAGTTCAATACATTATTTTCCAGCACCTCAAGAGGAACCGCACCGCTCGTCAGCACCACATCGTGAAATTCTCGCAGATCGAAATCTCTGCCGAGCTCCTCTTCCGCCATCTCACGCAGTTCGCGAATCTTGATCTCACCCATTTTGTACGCAAGCGCCTGTCCCGGCCAGAAGATGTAGCGGTTCACCTCGCTGCGGATATTGTGCAGTGAAAGCGCGGAGTTTTCTGCCATGTAGTCGATCGCCTCCTGACGGGTCCAGTTCATCGCGTGCATTCCGGTGTCGACAACCAGGCGAAGAGCTCTCCACATTTCATAGCTCAGCCGCCCGAAATCCTGGTAGGGATCGTCATACATTCCCACTTCCATGCCCAGCCGTTCAGAGTAGAGCGCCCAGCCTTCAGTGTAGGCAGTAAACCCGGCCACGGTTCGGAAATCAGGCAGATCCTCAAGCTCCTGCTGCAGGGCGATCTGCAGATGGTGTCCCGGCACAGCCTCGTGCAGCGAAAGGGCCGTCACCTCGTACAACGGACGGCTTTGCAGGTCGTAGGTGTTCACTGCGTAAAATCCCGCCCTGGTACCATCGGCTGCGCCCCTGCTGTAGTAGGCGGTTGCGGTCCGTGGCGCAAGATAATCCGGAACCGGCATAATGCCGTATGGCAGTCGCGGCAGGGTTTTGAACAGTTCCGGCAGCTTGCCGTCCATCGTTTTCAGAACAAAGGCGGTCTCTTTCATCAGCTCTTCGGGAGATTCAGCATAAAATTGAGGGTCGGTTCGCAGAAACTCCACAAACCCATCAAAATCATCCCCGAACCCCTCCGACTCCACAATCTCCATCATCTCGTCGCGGATTCGCGCCACTTCATCCAGTCCGGTTTGATGAATCTCCTCCGCCGTAAGATCGAGCGTGGTGTAGGTGGCGATCAGGTATTCGTAGTACTCCTCACCGCCTTCAATTCCGGTAATCCCGATCGGCTCTGCGCTTCCGGGAATATAGTCATTAACCAAAAAATTCCTGAGGCGCTCGAATTCAGGCACCACCACTTCTTCGATAATCCGTTTGCCTTCACTTCGCAGTCGTTCACGATCTTCCTCCTCTATACCTGACGGAAAATCTTCGAATGGCTCAAACAGGTTGTGCTCCTCAGCACTTCCGGTAATATGTGCCTCAACCGACGCAACATAATCGTCAAATACAACTCGGGGACGCACAATTCCAAGCTCGAGACCTTTTTCCATCCGCTCAATGTAGCCGGCATTGTACTCCGGAAACTCCCCGAGCCGGCTCAGGTAATTATCATAATCTTCTGCAGAGTTCAGCGGCATGCGGTTGGCGAGATCGGCAAAGGTAGCGTGATAGTCCCACCAGCCGTTCAGAGGCAGCAGGTGATCGTTATGTTCATAAGCATGCGCAGAATTTTCAAGCTGAAGACGAAAGATATCGTAATTCATCCGGTCCGTTTCATCCAGATCATCCACTGAAATTCCGTTGAGACGGGCTAGAAATTCCTGGGTTTGAAAGTAGTCATCCTCAAGAAAATCCAGGTCCGATTGCGGCAGGCGGTCATCGTACCTGTGATCGCCCTGGTTGGTTGCAAAGAGCGGATTGGTTTGGAGTCGATACTCCCAGTGATCGTCAAATATATTTTGGATCTGATCTTCCGTGGGGATACAGGATGCGGTGAAGATCAGAAGCAGAAGAAGAGAAAGATTTCTTTTCATGCGTAATAGGTAACAGTTTCGGTTAATCAAACCGATAATGTACGGGGTGCAGGGGTATTCCCAAAATTTGGTGGAAGTAAAGAGCATGACCTCAATGAGCGCTGATCAAGTTATAACGACTTTAGTTCTTCAATATCTCCACAAATCATCCCCCATTGAGGCTGTCCAAAAAGGGCGGGAAAGAAGAACATTTTCCCTCAATTTCGTCATGCCGGACTCCGATCCGGCATCTCCTGCCTATTATAGGGATGGGAGATCCCGCATCAAGTGCGGGATGACTCCCCTTTTGGACAGCCTCGGAGGGACACTCCTATCACATAATATAAATCAAATTCTTTCCGTCCCCTCAATTTCCAGAATCAGATCTTCACCATACGCCGATGCAGGTGTCTGGTAGCCCAACTTAAAATCTCCTGAATCTACTTTTTGAGCGATCAGCAGAGAGGTGAGGGCTGTAAGCTGATACCCCTCAGGCGTTGTCAGCCGTGCGGTTTCGGTTTTACCATTACGGTTTGATATCTCTCCCCAAATATAGTTTTTCCCCTCTTCCCTGGAGGTTTTATCGGGACCGGTTATGCGTTTGCCGATACGCTTTTTAATGATCGATTTCACAATCGAAAGCCGGAGTATCGGGGCGATCCAGTTGGAGAGTTTCAGCCAGCGGATAGCGGACGGTTTCATCGCGGTGTAGACTGTTATGTTATCAATACCGGTTGTAAAATGAGCCGTGGATACATCACCCCAGGGAATCGAAACGGCCGTTCGTTGTTTGGGGCCAAAATCGATCGTCTGGGTTTTATACGCCGCCAGAACCGACCGGATCTTACCACTCTCCCTAACCGCTCCACCGCTGCCAAGATTCACAGCCATCGTTTGGGCCGTTCCATGTGAGACCCCTCCCCCCAATCCCATAAACGCCAGCTCGAGCTGATCAGCATCAGGAAGCTGCTTCTTCAAGTAAAGTGCCAGGCAGTCGGTTGGAACCACATCGAACCCGGCGCCGGGCATCGCCATGATCTTCGCTTCAGCAATTTCCTCACTCCTCGCTTTGATCCCTTCAAACACCCCGATTTCACCGGTGATATCGAGATAGTGGCAGCGATTTCGGATACATGCGTCTAACATCTCTTCCCAGGTGTGGATAAACGGACCTGCGCAGTGGATCACGAGATTAGCATCATTAAGCAGGTTATCCATTCGCAGCGGATCAGAGAGCTCCGCAGCCATATAAGCCACCCCAAGTTCATCTGCCTGACCCCTCAGTTTTTTCTCATCCCGGCCGGAGAGAACAATATTGCTGTTCACGCCGGCTGCACGTTCAGCAATCAGCCTGCCGGTGTAGCCGTAGCTTCCGTAGATTACCCATTTTTGCAGGTCGCGAGTTTGCGTATTCAAAGATTCGTTATTGATTTTAAATATATATGCATGCATAAGATACACCACGTACCAACAAAAAGTATTGATACGTGGATTTTATGATTTGCAATCAGAATCGCAGAGTGACTTCAGCAAAGAATCTGCGTCCCGGTTCAGGCAAATAAGAGCCTGTTGGGTTCACGCCGGGATTGAACTGCCGGTTCAAGTGTTCATAATAATCTTCATCAAACAGATTACGTACGCCTGCTGACACTGTTATCCCAGTTGTTACAGATGAACTTAGTGTGGCGTCTGCCAGCCAGAATCCGGGCGTTCTGTTTTCACCGAACGATTCATCGTACCTGTTTTGAGGCAGCACTCTGCGTATGCTCACATCGGGGTTAATCCGATCCCGGAGTAATGATCCGCCAATATTCAGCGTGGATTCGAACGGAGGAATTTCTGCCACTGCCGTATTCGTATCGGTATATTCGGCCCGTGTATAGGAGCTGTTTAAGCTAATATACCAGCTGGCAGGCAGGCTGTAGTTTACACCGAGTTCAAACCCCGTAAATAAAGCATCTCCCCGATTTTGAAACTCACGTACTCCGGGCGCCCCCATTCCTACCGGTTCCAAATCAGGATTTATGACTGCAGAAATATAGTTAGTCATAAAAGATACAAACAGTGTGGTTTCGATGTTGAAATCACCAATAGCTGTACTCAACACCAAATCGGCCTGGTTGTTCGCCTCTGCTTCCAAAACCGGGTTACCGGCATATTCATAACTGTCGCGGCCGATGGTAAGGAAGTTGATATAACGCTCCGTTACATCCGGACTCCGTACGCCCCGCCCAAGGTAAAGACCTGCCGTTGTGCTTCGGGAGAGCTGACGCGTAAGTCCGGCACTGATACTGAAATTTAAATGTTCCGATTTCACCTCGCCATTTTCAAATCGCGGAGCAGGATCACCGGCATCAGAGCTGTTATAGTCCAACCGTGTACCGGCTGAAAATGTCCAGTCACCAAAGAAATACTCAACCCCGGAATAAAGACCGGCATTAAATACGGTGGCGTCCTGCCACAGATTATAGGTCATGCTGCTTCCTGCACGCGGCCCCATTTTAAAATCCACAAATCGGGTTCCCTTCACATCAAGCTGATCAAAGCCTGCCGTCAGCGTGTACGATCCAGAGCTAAAAAGTGACTTCTGTTTGGCGTGAATACCGAACGTTTCAGTTTCAGCCAGGGCTACCGCGTTCCGCATTTGAAAAGACTCACGATTTCTATTGTTCATTTCGTGATCTACAAGACTCCAGTATCCGTTTATCGCAAAAGAGGAAATATTATCTCTTTGCGATGGCTGCCATTCGTAGCCGGCTTTGAACTTATAGGTGTCATCCATTGCCATATCCATCCCAAGAGCCGGAAAATCGGCATTCCGTATAAAAGATTGCGACCAGCCAGCGGTTATACGATGATTCGGCAGAACGTACACTCCACCTTCCAGACCAAAATCGTAGGATTCAAAGCCTGATGAGACCACAAGACCACTTCCGGCCGTATAATCATCGGTAGATGAAATACCGCCGCTAAGGAGAAAATCCCAGTTCACAGTACCGCCTTGTATTCGGGCGTCTGTTTTTTGGTGGCCAGTATTACTTTCAATTCCAGCCCGCAAATCTCCATTTACACCAAAATCGATATATTCCGGGGATTTATGGCTGATGAAGTTTACCGTTCCGCCAAAAGAAGGGCCATATTGCAGGGCATGAGGGCCACGATGAATTTCAACCCGTTCTATATCGCTGAGACGAATGTGTGAAGTAGGTGGATCCATTCGGTTTGGGCATGCGGCTGCAGTGGCAGTAAGTCCGTCCAGGCGAACATTTAAGCGGCTTCCGCTCAAACCGCGCAGGACAGGATCAATACCAAACCCTCCTCTTCGTATGCCTGATGCATTTCCTGCTTCTCTTAAAAACTGTCCTGAATCAATCGGCAGAAATGCGGCTTTATCGGTCCCCATCAGATCCGACGGGGAGCTCATAACCCTGTGGGAGAGAACCGTGACAGGACTCATCATTTCACGTGTTGGAGTGATTGAAAACCGAAAGGTCTCCCCGGAATGAATTTGACTGACCGGTATGATTTCCGTGACCGGACGATACCCGATATGGGTGACCCGAATAGTTACTGTCTCAGCTTCCGTCTCAATATTTATAGCAAATCGCCCTTCTATATCTGTCACAGTCATAATATCCGAGTTATGAATGCGAACGTATGCACCGAATATCGGTTCATTCGTATCTGAAGAGATAATGGTTCCCGTTAATACAGTTTGGTTGTTATCAAATACATTGCAGCAACTGTGCCTGCATATACATGCAGACCTATCGCCACAACGATAAATTTTATAATAGACATAATTTATCCTATTGTAGTTTGGTTAAAGTGGAAATCTGCAGATTGAACCATGCTGCAGCATGTTAGGAAAGGATAATTATGCCCGTGGAGGGTGGAAGATTTCTCGATTGATATGAACGGGTTCTTCTGCCCGGTACTCTCTGAAAAATGTTTGCTCTACCTCTTTTACTGAATATGCAAGTGTGGCCAGAAGTGCAGTTTTATCCAGCGTGTTGAAGAATATATTTACTTGATTGATTGGTGAGGAATTGCAGCCGCAATAGCTCATAGAACTCTCTGGTTGTGATGTGCTGCAATGCATTGCTTTATCTCCTCCTTCAGCATGCTCGCTATCACCCATGTTTGTACTGCAGTGTACGGTTTCGGAATCGTTGCCATGGGAACAGTTCATGCAGGCACAAAGGTGCGCCGCTTTTTCACTATCCGTCAGCAAGGTGTAGCCCATAAGGGTAACTTTGCTAACCTCCGTCATAGATAGAAGCAGCGTAAACATAACGAATATGGAGGTGATGGCTCGATTCATTTAGCCTTATTGGCATGAAATTGAAATCAATAAGGTATCATAAGCAGAAATTGAGAATTATGTATGAATTTCAAACGTTTACTCAGCCTATTCCTGCCACTTTACTCCACGAATACCTATTTGCTGAAAACGAATAATTTCGCAAAATGTGCCGCTACAAATTTCCGGGTCAGGCATATTCCTCAACAGCCACCTGGTAGGCATGGAGTGGATTATCGTGATCCCCTTCATACGCTTTGTTGTACTTTTCCACCTCTTTTAGAATCTGTTCTACAGTCTCTTCATTCTGAAACGAAAAAAACAGAATAGAGTAGATTCCCTGGTTTTCCTGTGAAAACCAGGTTCTGATATCCGGCTTGTGCTTTTCCGTTCTAAAGCCGTACATCTCGGTTTCGCTGTAGACAGGCACATTATTATGGGTCATCATCTTCCGGACTTCATCCGCAAATTCTGCAATACTAAGAATAATTAAGAGTTTCATATCGATTGGTTTAATATTGTTTCAGTTCACCGGCCGGGTGAATATTTACTGTGTTCTCCCGACGGTCTAATTTTTGTTGATCACTTTGTCATCACCAAATTTGTTTTTTACCATAAAGTAGATGAGTGGAACCGTGATGAGCGTCAGTGCGGTGGAGGCAATAGCCCCGCCCATCAGCGATATTGCCAAGCCCTGGAAAATGGGGTCGAACAAAATGACAATTGCCCCGATCACAACGGTTCCGGCCGTCAGCAGAATCGGCATGGTTCGTACTGCTCCCGCTTCAACTACGGCATCCTGAAGCGTGTTGCCATCATTTAAACTGATTTGAATAAAATCGATCAGCAGCACAGAATTGCGGACCATAATTCCGGCAAGTGCAATCAGCCCGATCATAGAGGTAGCGGTGAAAAATGCGCCCACTATCCAGTGGCCAATCAGAATACCGATCAGCGACAGCGGGATAGCAATCATCATAATAATTGGCACTCCGAAATCCTGGAACCAACCCACAATTAAAATGTAGATGATCAGCAGTACTACCGCAAAGGCGATTCCAAGATCTCTGAATACCTCAAGCGTAATTTGCCATTCCCCGTCCCACTTTACCGTGAAGTTCTCGCTATCAAATGGCTGTCCGACATACTGTTGATTCATGCTGTAGCCTGCAGGAATTGTAAGGTTATCGATCTCATTTCCGGCATCAAGTATTGCGTAAACGGGGCTTTCAATTTCCCCTGCCACCTCTGCGGTTACATATACCACACGCCGCTGGTTCTTTCTGTGGATACTTTTCTCAAGAGTGACCTGCCGCAGATCAATCAGGTCGATAATAGGTATCATTGCGCCGGACTGAGACTGCACGTGAAGTCCGCCTAACTGAACAGCTCCGGCACGTTCTCCTTCATCCAGTTTCATTATCAGCGGTATAGGAGATGCTTCCCGTTCATCATAAAGGGAGGTTACCTGATGCTGGCCCAAAATCATCCCGAGCGATTCCGACACCTGATTTGGCATAACTCCTGCAAGGCCTGCTTTTTGTCGCTGAACGGTAAACCTATATTTTTTCTGTTCACTTTCCACCATCCAGTCTGTATCTACAATACCCGGCGTATCTTCAAAAATGGTCCGGATATCCGCCGCAACGGCACGCTGCATCTCTAAGTCCGGGCCGTAAATCTCAGCCACAAGTGTAGAGAGAACCGGCGGTCCGGGCGGCACTTCCACTACTTTTACGTTAGCGTTATATTTTTCGCCCACCTTTTGCACCAGCGGTCGTATCCGCTTGGCAATAGCGTGGCTTTGATCAGATCGCAGGCTTTTATCCACCAGGTTTACCTGGATATCAGCCACATGTGGCATCTGTCTCAGGTCGTAACTCCGCACAAGGCCATTAAAATTGATTGGCGCATTCGTGCCGCTATATATTTGGTAATCGTACACTTCCGGAACATCGAGCAGTGCAAGACCCACTTCCTGAGCAACCGCCTCGGTGCGTTCCAGNGTTGTTCCTTCAGGCATATCAATAATCAGCTGAACCTCGTTTTTATTATCAAAGGGGAGCATTTTCACTTCAACCCAGCGAACATAAAAAAGCAACAGAGTAGCTAATAATACAACGGTTGTACCAAGTAAGAAGCTCCATCGTTTCCATGTGCTTTCCATTAGCGGACGCATAGTTTTTTCGTACACTTTGTAAACAATAGTATCTTCGAGCTTATATGCTTTCGAGCCGGATCCTGACTGAACCCTGGCCGCACGCAATAAGCGGTATCCAAGCCATGGAGTTACAATCAACGATATGATCAGCGAAATGATCATCGCTACGGTTGCTCCTATTGCAATAGGACTCATGTACGGGCCCATCAAACCAGAAACAAATGCCATTGGAATTACAGCGGCAATGACGGTAAAGGTTGCCAGTATTGTTGGATTTCCCACTTCGTTAATCGCATAGATAGCGGCCTGTTTAAAAGGTAGTTTTCTCATCTTAAAGTGGCGGTGCATATTTTCAGCCACAATAATCGAATTGTCTACTACAATACCTGTTACGAATACCAGAGCAAACAGTGTGATACGGTTCAGCGTATAGTCGTACATGTAGTAGAAAAAGAGGGTCAGCGCAAATGTAATCGGCACTGAGATAAAGACCACAAGAGCACCTCTCCATCCCATTGCCAGGAACACAACAAATGTAACAGCAAGCACAGCAACTAAAAGATGAATCATCAGTGTGGATACCTTTTCGGTAGCCGTTTCACCATAATTTCGGGTGGTTGTTACATTAATGTCTGATGAGATTAGAGAGCCCTTTAACTGACTTGTCATTCTATCGATGTTTTCGGCGATAGTCATCGCATCTGCACCCTGACGTTTCGCGACAGAAATAGTTACGGCCGGAAATGTACTTCCCGCCATCAGCCCGGTCTCTAAAGCATTCGCCGGCCCTACCGAGTAAGAGACATATTGGCTCGCTTCTCCCGGGCCATCTCTGATCTCGGCAACATCGCGAAGTAATGTGGCATCCCCCTGGCGTACGTCCAGCACAAGAGAGCCGACATCTTCAGCCGTTTCGAGGAAATTTCCGGTCTGAACCAAAAACTCCGTATCGCTCTGCGAAAAGCTACCCGATTTAAACTCGCTGTTAGCCGCCTGAATCGTTTGGGCGATTCGAAGCGGATCGATCGACACAGACGCCATTTTTGACTTGTTGAGAACCACCTCAACGGTTCGTGATCGTCCGCCATGAATCTTGGTTTCGGCAACATCGGTTATCGATTTAATTTCGTGATCCAGCTCCTGTGCCACACGCCGCAACTCGTAATCGTCGTGGGTGTCGCTCCACAAGGTGAGCGTAACTATCGGCACATCATTTATAGACCGCGATTTGATTAGCGGCATGGTTACGGCGTCAGGTTTGGTGTCCATAAATTTCATAATTTCATTGTAGAGGCGTACCAAACTGCGCTCTACATCCTCCCCCACGTAAAACCTTGCAGAAACCATGGCCTGTTCAGGCATAGATGTGGAGTAGACATATTCCACTCCTGAGATGTTCGAGAGTATTTTTTCAAGAGGAATAGAAATTCTGTTTTCCACCTCTTGGGGCGATGCTCCGGGATAACCAACAAATATATCCGCCATCGGCACGTCGATCTGCGGCTCTTCCTCACTGGGCGTAAGCCAAACTCCATACGCACCAATTGCTAAAAAGGCGATCATCAAAAGCAGCGTCAGTTTCGAGTCGATGAACGCCTGCGCTATTTTACCTGCTAATCCTGTTTTCATTTTGTCCTGATATTCTATTCAAAAAAATGGTTGTTAGTGAAAATTACGTTTTCAATTCTCGCTCAGAAGCTGACCCTGCCGTATGGTTTGATCAGAAGAGTGCACGTATTTTTCACCCGGCTTAAGGCCTGATAAGATCTCCACAAACGACCCTGATGTTCGGCCGGTCCGTACCCATCGCAGCACGGCAAGATTATCATCACTCAACGTAAAAATTCCGGTAAGCTGACCACGTTCTATAAGTGCCGATTTGGGAATAAAGAGCCGGTCTTCATCAACTGAATGAATATTCATCTCCGCAAACATTCCGGTTCGAACTTGCGACATGAGCGATTCATCCATCAGACGGGCTTCTACAGCAAACTGACGGCTGGCACGATCACCGGCTCCACTTACAGCGTAGATCTCAGCTTCGGCCTGGAAAAGCCCTGCGGCGGAAACATCGATCGTTATTTTCATTCCCTCAGTTACGTGTTGGATAACCTGTTCAGGTATACTGGCTGTAAATTTAATCTGATCCGGATCAGCAACGGATATCAGCGGATGCCCGGGAGAGGCCATATCTCCGGTCTCTACAAATTTACGGCTTACAATTCCATCAAATGGGGCCCGTATTACCGTATAGCTTAACATCTCATTCACTTCGCGAAGACTGGCTTCGAGTGCATCCATATTCGCTTTGGCAATCTCATACATGGTTGAAATATCATCCATCTCTTTTGATGTAGCACTCTCTTCGGCATACAGATTTTTTATCCTGTTGTAGTTTTTTTCTGTGTTTTCAAGATTAGCCTGTGCCTGAACCCTGTTTGCTTCGAGCTGCATCTTTTGCGCCCGTATTTGGTCGTCTTTAATACGAAGCAGCACATCATCTTTACCAACGCGATCGCCCACATTTACATGGGTTTGAGTTACCGTTCCCATAACAATGGTACTTAAGCTGGCCTGGTTTCTGCTTTCAACCAGGGCGGGATACACCTGCCCGATATCGCCCGTCCGCTCTTCGGCTTCAACTACGTCAACTGAAACTGGTGTCTGTTCGGGGAGAGATTCCTGGTCGGTTTGGCATCCTGAAAGTAGAAGTGCGGCAGCCAGTAATACCGGAAGCAAACCCAGAATTGATTTTTGAAATGTCATTTTTAAGTCCGTCATTTTATCTATTCGTTCGTTCTGTTATAAGTTGGTTTCTAAAAGCAGATTGAGCGCTGCAATACTCATATTGTGTTTAAAGAGCGCCATTACATTCTGTAGTTTCGCCTCGGCTAATTTGGTTTCTGCCTCCAGCAGATCCGTCGTCTTCTCCATACCCTGAGCGTAACGGTTAGATCTGATTTTCACAGCTTCAGTTGATTGGCGGATCGATTCATCCGTCAGTTCGAGCTCCTTTTCCGCGTGCTCCAGTGCGCGAACGGCCCGTCGAACCCTGTTCTCCTGTTCAAACCGGTGGTTCTGCTGCATCGATTGAGCCTGACGCAGATCTGCCCTGGCTTCCATAGATTTCCCGGCTTTACTGAGGCCGGAAAAAATATTCCAGCGCAAGTTCGCCCCAATCATATAGGATGATGCACCAAAGCCTGCAATATCATTATCATTGTATTCGTAGCTGCCGAAGAGATTAATTTTTGGCAAGAAGCTGAAGTCTGAGGACTTCACCATTTGTTCAGCAGCCCGCACACGATAATCAATCGCACGCGTTTGGGCGTTGTTAACATCAATAGCCGGATCATTCTCTGTAAACCGGGGAGCAGGTTTCAGTTGAAGAGAATCGGATGGCACAATTACATTCGAACCGTCGAACCCCATCAGCAGTGCCAGATTCTCTTCCACCTCTGTTCGTTCGTTTTCAGTGTTCAACTTTCTGCTCTCCATCTCCAGCTCATACACTCTTGCAGCTAAATAGTCTTCTTTGCTGATCATTCCCTCATCCAAAAAATGTTGAGCCTGACGCCTATGCTCGCCAGCCGTTTGAAGAGCAGATTCTATCACTTGCAGCTGCCTGTTGTACAGAACGAGGCTAAAATATTGTTTTTGAACCTGATATCGGATATAATTTTTTGTGCCTTGTAGCTGTTCGTTCGACGATTTGAGCTGATGCTTAACGGCACTTCTTTGCGATATCATATCGGGGTTGAATAGCGGCTGCCGAATTTCGAACACTGCGCTGTAATTTTCGTAAGAACCCGGATCATTCAATGATGCGGGAATAAAATCTTGCTCTGTTACGCTCTGCTGCTTCATTTTAAACCCAAAAACGTTCAGCGGATCGTTAGTAGAAACAGCGTTGTACTCAAACGATAGCTGCGGCAGAAAAACCGCACTCGTTTGCCGATATTGAGCTCTCGATTTATCAGCTTCATTCGCAGCCTGCTCGATATCAAAATTCTGTTCAAGCGCAATTTCCATTGCTTCTTCGAGGCTCAATACCAGCGACCGATTATCGGACGCCTGTCCCCGCAGCTGCACGGTGAGCAAGAGCAGCGGTACCAGCAGATAAAGTATTCGTGTATATGACTGTAATCGATTCATTTTCGATATTGCTTTTTAGTAGTTTATAGATTTCATATCAGACCCTTAAATGGCTTTGCTCTTTTGCGAGAATCGGTCTATCTCTTTTGTTTACCCTTCAGAATGAAAAGGTGTGTAATGCAGCCTGAAATATGAGCAGATACCGCATCGTTTTTTGATCCCACTCATTCTGTCCTTTTAGACACTGCAAAAAAGGTTTACATACTCTCTACGGGAAGACCTTCCGCTTCCCAGTCCGGGAAACCTTTTTCCAGCCGGCTGGCGGTATACCCATTTTTATTCAGAAACTTTACTGCTTCATCCGCCATCAAACAGAGGGGTCCCCTGCAGTACGCTACAATCTCTTTCTCCATTAATAGCTCCTTCATTCGTTTCTGAAGATTTTTTTGCGGAAAGGACTTAGCATTTTTGATATGCCCGTTTTCAAACTCCTCCTCAGGCCGCACATCGATGACCAGAACATCGTTAGCATCCATTTTTTTAATCAGCTGCTCAGCCGTCATAGTTTCAAATTCATTGTTTTTCTTCCGATAGTCATCGAGCAATTTTGAGATCTCCGCATTTTGAGAGAACCCCAATTTTCGAAAACTGCACCACGCATTAAATACGTGCTGTGAAGCGAGCCTGTAGTAGATATATTTTCCCTGCCGGTCCGATTCTACCAGTTTCGCGTTACGAAGCACCTGCAGATGCTGTGAAGTATTGGCTACAGATAGCTTTGTGTTTTTTGAGATATAATCTACCGGTGCCGGCCCTTGCGCTAAAAGATCCAGTATTTCTAAACGGTGGGGATTCCCAAGTGCTTTGGTCATTCCAGCCATCTCATTATAGATCGCACTTTTAAATTCTCGTGGTTTCATTTGCATAATGGGTTAAAATTCAATCGTATGATACGGGAATCCCGGACAACATTCAATTAATCTATTGAATGTTTGAATAAAATAAAATCAATGCCTAATTAAACCATAGAAACCGGGAAGGATAGAAAAGGGCGTTCTAAAATTTTATCTCTGCAACTCTCTCAGGAACATGGTTCTAAAAACTCATGGATCAACTAAGAGTTTAAACGCCTTAGAAAGTTCACACGCCCGGCTGCATGAATAGTAATCTGTTTTGCAGAAAAAATGACTGGTACACAGGTCCTGAGAGAATTGAATATGTTACCAGCCGACGAGAGACATAGAAAGAGATTTGCTGCTAACAATAAAACCGACAGTATTCAACAATGAGAAATATTAGATAAGAGAGCTTACTTGATTTAAAGTCCCAAAAAACGGGACACTATCCAGATCCTGAATTCCAAATTCTGCGATTCAAAACCAATTCAACCATGTAGTTTGGTTTGCTTCAAAATTGTCAGGTAATTGAGCCTGCACTCATTTGCCGGACATGCAGCTTTTCAGGTTCAGATTCAGCTTTTAATGCAGACTGTTGATGAAGTACCGAGCGAAACCTGTTAGGTATCACTCGGCATTTGAGCGTGATATTGCATTTTTCAAAGTCGGTCGATCAACAGGTGTGGTCAGGCGCCAAAGCATATCGCGTACCCGCCTGCTGTTACTTTACATACACCGTTTTTTTATTGATAAACTCATGTATCCCCTCGCGGCTGAGTTCACGTCCATACCCTGATTTTCCGGTTCCGCCAAACGGCAGACGCGGATCAGACTTCACCAGCTCATTGATAAAAAAGGCACCGTCGGGCGCTCTGCTGATGTGACGGCGGGCTTTCTCCACATCACTGGTAAAGAGCGTTACGCCAAGGCCGTATTTAGAATTCGCTGCAAGTTCAAATGCTTCATCCACATCTTTTGCACGGATAATGGCGGCTACGGGGCCAAAGGTCTCCTCATCGAATGCAGGCATTCCCGGCTTCACTCCGCTCAAAACGGTGGGTTCGTGGAAAGCATTCTCCTGCTTGCCCCCGACCTCTATCTTTGCCCCTTTTTCGACTGATTTCTCAAGCTGTTTATGTAGCTCATCCGCAAGGTCTTTCCGGGCCAGCGGTCCAATTTCGGTGGAGTCATCCGTTGGCTCTCCTCTCTTGATGGACTTTACACCATCAACAAATGCGGGTAGAAATTTATCATATGCATCTCCTACAAGGATAAATCGTTTGGCAGCAATGCAGCTCTGACCGCTGTTCATCATTCGTGCGGTGATTCCTGTTTTTACAGCCTGCTCCATGTCGGCATCTTCCAGCACGATAAAGGCGTTGTTTCCGCCCAGTTCCAGCACCGATTTTTTCAGGTATTTTCCGGCAAGCGCACCAACGGATTTCCCGGCTCGCTCACTGCCGGTCAGCGTTACTGCTTTCACGATATCGTTTGATATGATTTTTTCCGTTTTGTCGTGATGAATAAAGAGGTTTTGGAACACGCCATCCGGAAAACCGGCTTCCAGGAAGATCTCTTCGATATGAGTTGCGCATCCAAAAACATTCGGAGCGTGTTTAAGCAGCCCGGTATTCCCGGCAGCAAGCGTTGGCGCAGCAAAACGGAACACCTGCCAGTACGGGAAATTCCACGGCATGATTGCCAGCACGGTTCCGATCGGGTCGTGGCTGACAAAACTCTCCTTTGCATCGGTTTCAATAATTTCATCAGCCAGGAAACGCTCAGCATTTTCAGCATAAAAATCGCACACCCAGGCACATTTATTAATCTCTCCCCTGGCTTCACTGATCGGTTTCCCCATTTCAAGGGTCATCGTCTTCGCATATTTTTCCACGTTGTTCCTCAGCACACCGCCCGCATTTACCAGCAGCTCACACCTTTCTTTTACAGGCACTTCCCGCCAGGATTC
>SL_7KL_010_BRINEDRAFT_10000763_pt1 | contig 15481 bp, 17 predicted proteins | sample SodLak_010_BRINE_FD_10663 | JGI IMG/M metagenome (IMG submission 10663)
GGGAGGGGGGGTGGGGCGTGCCCGAAGCGGCCGGGGTGCAGGCAGGCAGGCGCAACGCAAAAGGCCCTGCCGCATGGGCAGGGCCTTGAAAAACCGGGGTTTCGCGAAAATCAGTTCTTCGCGTAGAATTCGACCACCAGGTTGGGTTCCATCTGCACCGCATATGGCACATCGCCCAAGGACGGCGTGCGCACGAAAGTCGCGGTCATCTTGGAATGGTCGACTTCCAGGTAGTCGGGCACATCGCGTTCCGCCAGGCCAACAGCTTCCAGAACGATAGCCAGTTGCTTCGATTTATCGCGAATCGCGATCACATCGCCTTCCTTGACACGGTAGCTGGGGATATTCACCCGCTGCCCGTTCACGGTGACATGGCCGTGGTTCACGAACTGGCGTGCGGCAAAGACGGTCGGCACGAATTTCGCGCGGTAGACCACGGCATCGAGGCGCCGCTCCAACAGGCCGATCAGGTTTTCGCCCGTATCACCCTTGATGCGTTCTGCCTCTGCATAGATGCGGCGGAACTGCTTTTCGGTCAGATCGCCATAATGGCCCTTCAGCTTCTGCTTGGCGCGCAGCTGGGTGCCGAAATCCGACATCTTGCCCTTGCGGCGCTGGCCATGCTGGCCGGGGCCGTATTCGCGGCGGTTCACGGGGCTTTTCGGACGGCCCCAGATGTTCTCGCCCATCCGGCGGTCGATCTTGTACTTGGCAGACGTGCGCTTGCTCACGGCTGATCTCCTTCATATGCGCGGAAATGCGCGTTGCGAAGGGCGTTGTCCTCTCCCACCTGGGGGGGGTCTGTCTTGACCCGGCCGGGCGACAGGCAACCTCTTGCGAGGGCCTCCAACACCAATGAAAACACCCGAAGCAGCGCCTCGGGATGGCGCGCTTATACTGGTGGCGCGCGCCCCTAGTCAAGCCCCGCTCAGGCGGCCAGCAGCGCCGCCTCGCCCCGGCTCAGATAACGCCGCGCGGTCGGCCCGTATCGCTCGGGCGCATGCACCAGATGGTCCGAGATCCGGCGCAGCGCATGGGCATGCAGCCGAAGCGTCGATGCGGCAGCGGATGCGGGATGAAAGCTCTCGCTCGGCAGGCCATTGGCATAGATGACCTGATGCGCCTCAAGCAGCAGATGCATATAGGTCACGCCATGCAGCGCCAGATCGGGGAGGACGGTCTTGTAATCCACCAGATCGGTCGCTTCGACCAGCACTTCCGGGGCGCCGAACAAATCGCGCGCCTGCGCCCCCTCGACCAGCACACGGTGCTGGGGCGAGACGCACAGATCATCGCTTGGCCGCCCGTCCTGCAGCGCGCCACGGCGCAACCGTATGGGCCGCAGATGCGGATGACGCCGCAACGCCAGCCCCGACAGCGTGGTCTTGCCAAGCCAGAGCACAGGCTGCGGGCCATTGTCGCGCGTCAGCACCAGATCGCCCGCGCCAAGCTGGCTGATCGGCACATCGCCCGAGGGCGTCGCGATCATCGTGTCATTTGCAAAGCAGATCACCCCGTCATCCGCAGGCATGGGCTGCGCCGGGGCCAGATTGACCGATGTCACCCAGCATGTCTGGCCATAGGGCGGCAGGCTGCCCTCAAACACGATCTGACTGCCGCGCGCAGTCCGGATGAAGCGGGCGATATAGGCGTGGTAGCCATCGGTCAGGGCGATCCCGTCGGATGGCACACTGATCTGTGGATCGGGGCCCTGTGGTGGCGCCACGGTCCCGCTGATCCGCTGCGCCACATTGCGCGCGCGGTCCTTTATGTCACGCCCCCCCGGTCCGGGCCTGAGGGGGATCACCTGGGTCGGCCCGTCCAGACGCACGGGCACCCCGTCCCAGCGCCACGCGGCCCCCACCCGCACCCATTGCGGGGCCAGCCCGCGGATATTATCAGTCTCTGTCTGGTCCAGATCGAGCGCGAAAACCCCGCCCAGCGGTGCCGCCTGTGCCATGCCTGCCTCTGCTCTCATACGCTGCTTGACCGCAGCTTTTGCACAAAGCTAACAGGTTTTCTGCATTACAGCCAGCAGGATGATCTGCTTGGTGACATTTCCGCCGACGCCTCGAGTCTGCCTCGATCAGACCAGATTGCGGTTGCGCGCCACGATCGCGGCCTGCGTGCGATTGCTGACACCCAGACGGCGGTAGAGGGTTTTCACATGCAGTTTCACTGTCGCATCGCTCAGACCGATCTCGCGCGCGATTTCCTTGTTGGTCTGGCCATTCGACAAAGCCGCAAGGACCTGCAATTCGCGCTTCGATAATGCGACACCCGCAGGCGACTCGGCCAGATTGGCGGGTGCGCCATCGGGTGCAGCCGCTTCGCCCACAATGAAATCGACCGGGATGAAGCGTTCGCCCATCAGCATGAACCGGATCGCATTCAGCAAGGACGTTGCGGGCATCGATTTATGCAGGAACCCGCGCACCCCCATCCTGAAGGCCTGCTCGACCACGTCACGCGGCGCCATCCCCGAAATCAATGCGACCGGAGGCGCGCCTTCGTCAGCCAGAATGATGCGCAGCCCGGTAAGCGCTTCCATGCCCGGCATGGCGTAGTCCAGCAACACAAGATCAAAGCCCGGCGCGGAGCGCATCATGTCGCGCGCCTGTTCGATATCGCCGACCGTAACGATCTCGATATCTTTCTCCTGGCGCAGATAACTGCCCAGTGTGTCCCGCAGGAGTTGATGATCATCCGCGATCAGTAGACGCATCCAAGATGTCCAGCTTCCTTGTCGACAGTGCATTGCGTAATTTCAGATCAAAAAGCACTGAAACAAGCACAGACCCGGAAACCGGCTTACGTAACGTCAATGCGACCTTACTTTGCCCTAAAAACGCTGAAACATACAATCTGTTTCCGCCAGTGACCAGAATGACGGGCAATGAATCGCGTATCGCGCTCAACTTGAAGGCCAGATCGATTCCGGTCATCGCGCCCATCTGATGGTCGGTCACCACCGCGTCCCATTCATCCGGGGCGGCTGCGACGGCGGCGATCGCCTCGCGCGGGTCGATACAGCTTGCCGTTTCCGCCCCCGCCGCGGCAAGCATCCGTTCAAGCTGCATCAGCGCAGCGTCGTCATTATCGACCAGCAGCACGCGCATACCCGCAAGCGGCTCCGAGCATGTGACTGGTGCCGCGCCGGACGGGACGTGATCTTCGGGCGCGAGTGGCCAGTAAACCTGCATCGTGGTTCCTGCAGCAGGGCTGGACCGGACAGTCAGTGCCGCGTCATTCTGCAGCAGGATATCGCCGACGATGGCCAGCCCCAGGCCGCTGCCCTTCTGCCCCTTGGTGGTGAAATAGGGCTGCAGGATGTGGTCGCGCTGACTTTCGGCGATGCCGGGGCCGGTATCCGATATCTCGATCAGCGCATAGGGCTGCCCGGCAAGGATCACGCCGAAATCGGACTGTTTGATGCTGTCACGGACAGGTGCCTGTGACAGGCGAACCGAAATCCGCCCCTTCTGATCCTTGCGGCCCACGCGGACGCTGTTCAGCGCGTCGCGGGCGTTCAGCATCAGGTTCAGCACGACCTGCATGGCCGAGGTCTTGTCACCAAGGATCTGCAGGCCGGTCTCGGGCATCGTCAGCGTCAGGCTCGTGCCTTGCGCCAGGCTGGGGCGTATCAGGGCGGCGCCCTCTCTCAGCACTTGCGGCAGGTCCAGCGCGACTCGGTCCTGCCGCCGCTGGTCCAGTCGCGTCAGGTTGCGCACCAGCGATTGCGCCTGTTCGGTGGCGGCCTCGATCCGCGAGATGTTCTCCAGCGCCAGCGGCGTGGCGTCCCGCTTCAGCGCCTCGGCCCCGTGCGCCAGGACGGACAGGACATTCGCGACATCATGCGCCAACCCGCCCGCCAGTTGCGCGACAAGCTGACGGCTCTGTGCGATCTGCAACTGTTCACGCAGCAGCGCCTGATCCTTCTCGGCCTGTTTCCGGGCCGTCACCTCGCGCGAGATTGTCAGGAAGCTTGCATCATCCTGCACGCTGATGGACAGTTCCAGCGTGCGTTCCGGAAGGTCGGGCACACTGAGGACGACCTCACCATCCCAATGCCCCGTTGCATAAAGCTGGGGCAAGATCCTTGGGACATGCTCATTGAAATAGTCCGGCGTGAAATCGTGCCAATAATGCGTTTCAATCTGAGTGTCCTGCGCAACGCCCAGCATCGCGCGCAAGACCGGGTTCATATAGGTCAGGCGGCCATCGGCCTGGCTGATGCAGATGCCGTCTCGCGATGCATCAAAAACACAGATGCGATCGCGCATGGCCCGGGCTTCTGCAAGCTTGTGCCGCGTGATATCGGTCGCGACGACCATGAAGGCTTCCCATCTGCCATCGGGACCATACAGAGGCCGCATGTTCAGGCTGGCCCAATAGGGCGCGCCGTGCTTGTCGATGGCGCGCACCTCTTCCCTGACCTCGGCCCCGCCGGCGAGCGTGGCGCAGATATCGCCCAGCACTTCGGGGTTTGACTGCCCCAGCCGCAGGATATCGGTCGGTTGTTTGCCTGCGGCCTGTTCCAGTGACACGCCCGTGCGGTCCATGGCAGCCGGGTTCATCCATGTGATGAAGCCCTCGGCGTCAGCCAGAAAGATCATGTTGGATGTGTGTTCCACAACGCGGACCAGCCGCCGGATCAGGTTGTCCTGCTCATAGCTTTGGGTGATATCGCGCACCACATGAACGAAACCGCTGACCGGTGCATCAGGTCGGTCCCGTCGCGCACTGACATGCAAGCCGAAGCGTCTGCGTTCGCCTTCGACGTGCAGACTGTAGGAATGTGTTTCCGACCATCCGCTCTCGCGGGCCTCTGCCATTGCGACGCGCACGACCCGTGCAACACTGTCGGGAACAATCGCTTCCGGCGGTTTGCCGATAACATCTTCGGGCTGCAGGTCAAAGCTACGCGGATTGCTCTGATGAAACGCCGTGATGATGCCCCGTGTATCCGTTTCCACCAGAAGCTCCGGCAGCCCCGCAACCATGGCCGCCATGCGCCCCCGAAGTGTTTCCAGATCACCGCTCAGGCGATAATTGAGGCTCTGTTTCTCTTCATTGCGCAGAGCCAGATCCAGTGTCGCAGCAAATCCGACAATCAGGTTCTGCTCGAGTTCGTTGAAATGATGCGTCTTGCAAACATAATCCAGCCCGATGAAGCCACGCAGCGCCTGCCCATCCCAGAGCGGCGCGAGGATCAACGCCTGAATATGCTGATCTACAAGGATCTGGCGAAACTCTGACCCATAGGCCATGGCACTGACATCCGGGCACAGGAAAACACCGTTGCAGCGCATGGCAGACCAGACGCGCTCTCCGACCGACAGGGGCACCTGTTGCAACTCATCGCGCATGGGCGCGACGCCAGGGCGGCTCCATTCATGCGTGTTCTGGATAAAGGCCGCGTCGCGCACCATGAACAGATAGGCGCGGTCGGCCTTGCCCGCCTTGCCGATGATTTCCAGGATATCATCCAGGATCGGGCTGATCGGGCCGATCCGCGACTGCAGCAACCCTTGCGCCCTGGCAAACTCTGCCGACATAGCCAGAAGCTCGTCAGTGGTCAGATGTTGATGCAGGAAATCGCTGGCATCTTCCATATCGGCGCGATCCTTCTGCGATACATTTGCCGCCGGAACCGGCACGGATGCCGGGCATTGCTGTTGGCCGGTTCAGGCATGCTGCACGCAACAGGGACAAAACCGCCCGGCGCGGTCTGGTTTTCTGTTGCCACGCATTCTATGTTGCCGCAAGGCGCAAGAAAAGCGGAGTTTAGCCTTGGATGACAAGCATGACGGCCGGGTGACCCGAGAGGGTATTCGCATCCACAAACCTGCGGATTTCGCAGGTATGCATGCAGCCGGGCATCTGGCGGCCTCCATCCTCGACCGGATCGCTGCGCATGTCTTTCCCGGCCAGACCACCGCAGAAATTGATCGCCTTATCACCAATATGGTCGAAGAGGGGGGCGCGACCTCTGCCACGATCGGGTATCGGGGGTATCAGCATGCAAGCTGCATCTCCGTCAATCACGTTGTCTGCCACGGCATTCCCGGTGACAAGATGCTCAAGGATGGCGATATCCTGAATATCGATGTGACGGTCGTGCTGGATGGCTGGTATGGTGACACGTCACGCATGTATGTGGCAGGCAAGCTGTCGCGCAAGGCCGAGCGCCTGATCCAGGTCACCCATGACGCGCTGATGCTGGGGATCGATGCGGTCCGCCCCGGCAACACCTTTGGCGATATCGGCCATGCGATCCAGTCCTATGTCGAAAGCCAACGCATGTCTGTTGTCCGCGATTTCTGCGGCCACGGGCTGGGCCGGGTGTTCCATGCCCCGCCCAATGTGCTGCATTACGGGCGCGCAGGCCACGGCCCGCGTCTGGAAGAGGGGATGTTCTTTACCATCGAGCCGATGGTGAATCTGGGCCGCCCCGAAACCAAGGTCCTGTCGGATGACTGGACCGCCGTGACCCGCGACAAGTCGCTGTCGGCGCAGTTCGAACACGCCATCGGCGTGACCGCCGACGGGTTCGATATCTTTACTCTGTCGCCTGCGGGGCGGTTTCATCCGACATGGGGGTGACCCCGCGGGTTTCCTCACTCTGTCTGCGGGCGCGCATGTCATGCAAAGTGGCGTTCAGCACCCCGCCGATCAGNACCGCATAGGCCGAAATATAGAACCACATCAACAGCGCGACCACGGCACCAAGAGAGCCGTAAACCTCATTATAATTGCCGAAGTTCTGCAGGTAGTAGGAAAACCCGACTGACGCGCTGATCCACAGCGTCATCGCCAGTGTCAGGCCCGGCGCCATAGGTGGGCGAGTGCCTTTTTCATGGTTGGGGCCGATCCAGTAGAACAGCCATATCCACATGACCACCAGCCCCAGCGACAAGGCCCAGCGCCCAAGCTCCACCACGATGCCGCGCAGCCCGGCCAGCGGAAAGATCGCCAGGATGACGGGCAGCACCAGCACCGATAACAGCGCCACGATCCCTGCCAGCAACATGCCCAGGGTCATGCCCAGCACGCGCAGCGCATGCAACCAGCCGGGGCGGTGCGGCGTGCGGTGAATGGCGTTGATCCCCACCAGCATCGCGTCGACCCCGCGCCGCGCCAGAAACAGCGCAATCAGGATCGACACAATACTGGCCCAGCCCAGCGCCCCCTCATTCGCCCAGACCAACCGCGTGATCTGATTGCTGAGCAGGACATAGGCATCCGGCGGCAGGAAATCCTCGAAGAACGAAAGCTGATCCTGAATGACCAGCGGATCCGCAAAGACACCAAAGACCGAAATCAGCGCCGCAATACCGGGGAATAACGCCAGCAGCGCGAAAAACGCGACCCCTGCCGAAAGCAAGCCCGATATTGCGTTTCCGCATGCCTCGAGAAAGACGCGCGCAAAGTTGTAAACCTTGCGCAGAGTTTCAAATCGTTCGCTCAAATCGCCAGGTCGTCGAGCGTCTTGCCTGCGTTCAGTGCTGCCACGACCCATTTCGGCTTGCGCCCGCGCCCGGTCCAGGTTTGCGACGGATCAGCCGGGTTGGCATATTTCGGTGCAACAGGTTTACGGCTACGCGTCGGGGCGACACCGACAAGCTGCTCAATCGTAAATCCGCGCTCGCGTGCCAGAGCATCGACTTCAGCAAGCGCTTCCTTGCGCTTGCGGTCCTCGTAACTCTCGATTGCCTTGGTCACGTCTTTCTGAAGCTTTTTCAACTCGGAAAGCTCCATTTCATTCAGATCAACGCTCATTCCTTGCTCCCATTCTGAAATGCGGTTCTTTCATCAAGCGCAAACCTGTGAAAAGTTCAACTGCTTTCAAAGATATTCCGACCACTTGGTGTATATATAATTCGCTGTCATCAAGTCTAGATGGGCGCCCCCGCCATTTTTTGCAATTGTAATTGCCTGATCTGACGGGCGTTTGAAGGCGTTTTTGTCCAGATCGTAAAAGTCCGCCTGCACATGGTCTGATGCAATAACGCCGCGCGCAAGCGGGTCTTTCAACTCGCCGATATGATCCAGCACTGTCGCGCGGCTGTCCACGAACAGCGCCGCACGGGTCAGTGCGGTATCATCGACCTCGCGCATATCAGGGCGAAACGCCCCGATCAGGTCCAGATGCTGGCCGGGTTGCAGCCATTCACCCTTGACAACAGGCTCGCGGCTCATCGTCGCCGTGCAGATGATATCGGCCCCACGAACGGCGCTTTCCAGATCATCGCTGGCAACTGTATTCTCTGCCGTATCCGCAAATCGCTGCGCGGATGCCGCGGATCGGTTCCAGATCGTAAAGCGGGCGTCGGGAAACAGCGCGCGATAGGCGTCATGCATGCTGCGCGACACGGTCCCGGCGCCGACCAGGGTAATTGCGCGGCTGTCCGGGCGGGCCAATTTGCTGGCCGCCAACAGACTGTCACCCGCAGTTTTCCATTTCGTCACCAGGTGGAAATCCAGCATCGCATCGAGCAGGCCGTTCCGGTCCGAGTAAAGCGCGACGCCTCCGTTTATGGTCGGCACCTCCTGCGGGGCGTTTTCGGGAAAAATCGTGGCAGTCTTGACCAATGCGCCCAGCCCGTCAATCCATGCCGCACGCGACAGCAATGTATCGCGCCCACGATACAGAAAACTGTCCGCAATTTCCGCGCGTGGCAGCGCATGCCCTGCCTCCAGCGCGGCGATCAATTCCTGCCAGTCCAGATGTTTTTCGATGTCGTCGGTAATGAAAGGAACGCTCAATCCGAAACCTCCAGCCCCAGGGATGCCACATGATCGCGCAAGGCGCGCGGATCAGAGAAATGATGCGTCTGCCAGCCACGGGCAGCGGCGGCCTCGATATTCTCGAGGCGGTCATCGATAAAGAACAGCGCACCGGGGTCGATCCGGGTCGCGCGCTCGGCAATCGCGTATATTTCGGGCTCGGGCTTGAGGACACCCAGATGGCCGGAAATGAAACGCTCGTCAAACATATCGAGGAAAAGGTGCTGCTGGCGGGCAATTTCAAACGTGTCCGCGCCGAAATTCGACAGGGCGAATACAGGCACACCCGCAGCGCGTAACCCTTGCAACAGGGCGACATTCTCTTCGCTCACCGGGCCCAGCATATCGCTCCAGCGGTCATGCCACATCGCGATCTCGTCCGCCCATGCCGGATGCGCGCGGGCCAGCGCCATTGCGCTGTCGCGCAAGGGCGCGCCACGGTCCACGCGCAGGTTCATGCCCTCCAGATCGACCTCGGCGAACAGCGCCTTGCGGCGCACCGCGCCGATTTCCCGGTCATAGAAGGCATGCGGGTCCCAGCCCAGCAGCACATTGCCGATATCGAAAACAACCGCGCCGACCCCGCTCACTGCGCCAGCGCCTTTGCATGAAAGGCGATGTGATCGGCGATGAAGGTTGAGACAAAGAAATAGCTGTGGTCATAACCCGGCTGCATGCGGAACACGCCCGGCTGGCGCCGCGCGGCCATGGCATGGGCCAGCGCTTCGGGACGCAGCAGGTCAAGGAACTGGTCCTTGCTGCCCTGATCGATCAGCACCTCGCCCGCGAATCCGTCCTGCTGCATCAGGCAGGTCGCATCATGCGCGGCCCATTGCGCCGGATCATCGCCCAGATAGGCGCTGAACTGCTTGCGGCCCCAGTCGCTTTCGCTGGGATTGGCAATCGGCGCAAAGGCCGAAACCGAGGCAAAGCGCCCCGGCAGACGCATTGCAAGCGTCAAGGCGCCATGCCCGCCCATCGAATGCCCGGTGATCGCCTGCCTGCCCTCACCCAGCGCGAAATTGGCGGTCAGAACGCGGGGCAGTTCATCGCTGATATAGTCCCACATCCGGAAATGCGCGGCCCAGGGCGCTTGCGTGGCGTTGACATAGAACCCCGCGCCCTGCCCCAGATCATAGGTGTCATCATCGGCCACCCCGTCCCCGCGCGGCGAGGTATCGGGAAACACCAGCGCCAGACCATGCGCCGCTGCATGGGCCTGGGCATGAGCCTTGGTCATGGCGTTTTCATGCGTGCAGGTCAGCCCCGACAGATACCAGAGCAGCGGGACCGGATGCCGCCGCGCCTGTGCGGGCAGGAACAGGCCAAAGGTCATGTCGCAGCCGGTGCTGGCAGAGGCATGGCGATACACGCCCTGCACACCGCCGAAACAGCTGTTTTCAGAAAGGGTTTCCATGGTGACTCCTGTAAATCCGGGCGCAAGATGTCAGAAGCCGGTCACCCATGCAATGACGACCGGAACCGTCGCGATGCTGACCAGCGTGGATACAAGGATCGCCGCCGATACACGTGCGGGACCCGCATTGTAATGCTGCGCCAGGATAAAGATGTTGCCCGCCACCGGCAGCGCAGCCGCCGCGATCAGCACACCAGCCACTTGCGGGTCCACCCCGAAAATCAGCAAGGCGCTGATCGCGACAAAGGCCGGGTGCAGGACCAGTTTGCCAAAACTCAGCCAACTGACAATCTGCATGTGCTCGACCTTTTTGTCGGCAAGCGACGCGCCAATCGCAAACAGCGCGCAGGGGGTGGCGGCAGCGCCCAGCAGGGTCAGGAACTCATTCGCCAGCACTGGCACCTGCCAGCCTGTCGCCGACCATGCCAGCCCCAGTGCCATGGCCACCACCATCGGGTTTTTCGCGACAGCGACGATCAGCTTGCGCGGCAGCGTGGCATCAATCCGGCCATCGCGCGCCAGCGTGATCAGGATGACGAACAGGGTCGAGAACACGATCATGTCGAGCGTCAGCACCAAAAGCACCGTGGGCACCGAATAGGCCCCCAGCAGCACGACCAGCATCGGCACGCCCAGAAACCCGGTATTGCCGATAATGCTGCAATGCGCCTCTATCAGCGCGGCCTCCAACCGGACCCGGCGCAGAAAGGCGATGCCCATGACCAGCAGATAAAGCGCCGCGCAGGCCAGCAGATAGGCCGAGGCCGCCCGCAGGTCGAAGACTTCGGTCAGGGACAGGTTGGCGGCAAACCCGAACAGCATGGCCGAAAGCGCAAAGTAGAATACGAATTTCGTCAGATAGGCCGTTGCCTCTGGCGGGAAGAACCCCGACCGCCCGGCGCCGTAGCCCAGCCCGATCAGGCCGAAGAAGGGCAGCGTTTTAAGAAAAATCTCGAACATGTTCTGAACGTGTTAACAGGACTCTTGTGCCGCTTCCAGTCAGGCGCGCTTTTCTTCGGCAATGCAAGGCACTATCTTGCGCCAGACAAAAGGGGGCATCATGTCTGTCACAGCCGGCGCGGTCCGACAGGGGCGCAAACTGGATCAGGTTCTGCAAGGCGCGCGCGAGGTATTCGTCCGCATGGGCTATGAGCGCGCCAGCGTGGATGAGATTGCGCGCGTGGCCAATGTCTCCAAGGCGACGCTTTACAGCTACTTCCCCGACAAGCGCCACCTGTTCACCGAAGTGTACCGCACCGAAATCCTGCGGCTGGCCGATGATGCGGTGGAACTGACCTGCGGCACGCCGCCGGAAAAGGCCCTGCGCGAGGCCGGGCGACGGATGATCGAGTATCTGATGTCGGATTTCGCTATTGCGATGTACCGCATCTGCATCAATGAAACGCCGCGCTTCCCCGAGATCGGGCAGGCTTTCTATGAAAGCGGGCCCGAACTGGGGCGCGCGCGGCTTGGGGCCTATTTCCGCGAAGCCCAGGCGCGCGGGCAGTTGCAGATCGACGATATCGATCTGGCCGCCGACCAGTTCTTTCAGTTGTGTCAGGCGACAATCTGCGACCGCCGCCTTTGTGCAGTGCAGACACGCTTTTCCGAAGACGAGATCATGCGTGTCGTTGACGGGGCAGTCGCGATGTTCATGGCGCGCTACGGGGTGCGGAACTAGGCGATCTCGAAAATCCCTTCAATCTCGACCGCAACACCCAGTGGCAGCGATGGCGCGCCCACGGCGGCACGGGCATGGCGACCGGCCTCGCCAAAGATGGCGACCATCAGGTCAGAGGCGCCGTTGACGACCTTGGGCTGATCGGTGAAATCGCCTGTGCAATTCACGAAACCGGTCAGTTTGACCACACGCTGCACGCGCGTCAGATCGCCTGCGCAGGCTTCGCGCAGTTGCGCGATCAGGGCCAGCGCGCAGGCACGTGCAGCGCCCAAGCCTGCGTCGACATCCAGATCATCCCCGAGTTTCCCGCAGATCAGCCCCTCTGGCCCGGCGCTGATCTGGCCAGAGATGAAAACAAGGCTGCCGGACTGGACAAAGGGCACGTAATTCGCCGCTGGCGCGGGGGCGTCCGGCAGGGAAAGGCCCAGCTCTGACAGGCGGGTTTCGATCTGACTGGTCATTGGTTCGGTCCCTCTTGGTTCGCGTTTCTCATGCGCAATATGGGCCAAAACGGCCCTGAAGCGAATACTCAATCTGAGATTGGGTTGGCATTTGTTTCAGGCACATTCCAGACGCCCCACCCACAACCAGGACGGGATGCCGCGCTATCCGGCCTCGGGGATGTTCAGAATATAGCGACCCGATTTGCACCCGTCTGGATAGGTCAGAACGCCGCGATCCAGCAAGGAGCGCAGCGCGCGATGCAGAGTTGCGCGGGGCACAGGTTCCAGCAACGGATGCGCGGCGAGCGTTTCGGTCCTGACATGCGAATCGCCGTTTTCCATATGCTTGCCGATGACGGCAATGATGTCGCGCTCGACGGGCGAGAAGGCCCCCAATCCCAGCTCTGTTTGAAGTCCTGCCGCCATCTCCAATAAATTGGCGAGGGTTCTCATGCTCATGGGCCTGCCTCTGAAAATTTTCCTGATCAGAAATATTTTCAGTCTGCAAAGCCTGACAATGACGTGTCAACCAAGTTGCCGCCACACGGCTGCCTTAATCTCGCCATATTTGATTTTCGATGCAAAAAAAACGCGATTCACAACCTATAATTGTATTTTAAGGCCGGCTTTTCTCTTGCCTTTTATGAAAAATATCTCAATCTGAGACATGTGTTTCAGGGGCGGGTTGCCCTTGGATCTCAGCTTGAGGGTCAACGATGCTGATGGATTCAATCAAGGACAGCGCTGCGGACAGGGTGATCCTGCCAAGGGTCGCGATGTCTGGCCAGCCCTCCGGCGAGCACCAGTGGCTGCGGGACTGGACCGTTTTGCTGTGCGTCCAGAACAACGAAGAAACCGGCTTCCTCGCCCGTTGGGTCCGCGATCGTGGCGGCCTGCCGGTCCGCGTTGGTGCATGCCGCGACATGGCCCGTTTCTTCACTGATTCTGATCCGTTCCCGAGCATGATCATCCTCGAAGTGTCGGATAATGCCGATATGAGCGATGTCATCGACCGCTGTCTGGAACTGCGCAAGGTTGCGCCCGGATCGCCGATCATCCTGATCTCGCGCAACTTCAGCTATGATGATTTCTCGACCTCGCGTCTGGAAATCTGTGATGCCAGCCTGCGCATCCCGATCCTGCGCAGCGCGTTCGATGATGTCGTGCTGCTGGCGATGACCAACAATGCGCAATATTGCGAACGCAAGGGCAAGGCGCAAAGCTTTGATCTGGCAACGGTCGTTCAGCACATGACCGAAGGCATGGCCGAACCGGTCGAGGACCATGAGCGTCTGAAACGCTCGGGCTGGTGGATCATCCCCTTCATGCTGCTGGGGCTGGGTTTCTGGGCAAGTTTGCTGGTTTTGCTGTTCTGGTAGGCTGCCTGTCGGCGCAGACCTCTTGCCTGCCGGTGACTGTCCATATCAGACTGCAGAGCGGCGGGATTTGCGGGTGAAAACCATTTTCTGCGACACCAGCTTTTCCGGCGACCCCAGCCATGCATAAGCCAGCAGCGACGGTTCCAGATCCGCCACCGTGATGCGATGCGTGCGCCCCGGCGGGTTGAAGATCATTGACCCCGGAACATACACGCCCTGGTCATTCTGCGACATCGCGCCTGACAGGCAGATATAGGATTCGGTGATCCCCTCATGCGCATGCGCGGGATAGACGCAATCAGGCGCGAACAGCACAAGGCCAAGGATGATCTGATCGCTGGGCACCGGCCCGGTGGGCCCGACCAGTTCGGCATAGGCATATTTCTGGTCCAGCCCGCGCGGCACTTTCTCATAACCGTATTGCCAGGACAGGTCACCCTTCAGCCCGTCAATGCTGCGAATGACATCCGACATCGGTGTCTTGCGCCCCTGATCCAATGCGCGGCGCAGATGCGCGGTCACGGGTTTGCGCGCGGCATCCGTTTCGCGCAGGGCAGGGTTTGCGCGCAACACGCCACTGATGCGTTCGCGCACCTGCCGCTGATGCGCCCGGATCGTGGCGCTGCCCCCGGCGGGAATGGCGCGATACATGGCCAGAAAGTCACGCAGCAAATAGACCCAGGACGGGCTGGCCAGGAGGCGCGGGGGAGGTGCAGAGGGTTCCATGCGATGCAGATGCCACGGGTGCCCGCCGCTCGCGCGCCTGCGCACGACATCGCGCTGCCAACGCGCGACAACCTCATCGCGTGTCAGGTGGTCTTGAATATGCCATCATCTCGACCGGCGGCGGCCACGACAGAACTGCCCAAAGCCGCATGTCACACCACCGCCGCGCAGGAATATCAGGACAAACAAACGTCTGCCGCCTATTCTGCCATCATGCAAGCGCGCGCGGCCCCTCTGCTTCTTGTGGTCTTGTTATTGACCTCTGCCAATGTGTTTCCGGCGCGGGCCGGGACGGAATGTCGGCTGGCGCTGGCACTTGGCCTCGATGTGTCACGGTCGGTCAGCGACGCGGCCTATGCGCTTCAGATCGAGGGCGTGCAGGCAGCACTGGCTGACGACACGATGCGCAGCGCCATCCTTGCGCCCGAGCGCCATGTGGCGCTCGCGATCTATGAGTGGAGCGGGCGCGGGGAACAGAAGGTCGTAGTCGGCTGGACGCTGCTGCGAAGCGAAGCCGATATCGATGCGGTGATTGCCGAACTCGGGGCGGCAGAGCGCAGCTTCAACGGGATCACAGCCGTCGGGCGCGCCCTGTTCTTTGGCGCGCGGCTGTTGCTTGGCGCCCCGGAATGCGCGGCGCGGACGCTCGATCTGTCCGGCGACGGTCGCAACAATGACGGGCCAGACCCTGCCCGCATCTACGCGCGGTTCAATTTCGGCGATATCACGGTCAACGGTCTTGCCATCGGCGGGCTGGAACACGGCATTCTGGACTATTACCAGAGCGAGGTGATCCGCGGGTCGGGGGCCTTTGTGGAACATGCTCAGGACTGGCGGGACTTCCCGCCCGTCTTTCGTCGCAAGCTGCTGCGGGAACTGACAGCCGGGTTATTCGCAGCGGTCAGTCCAGGGCACCCGGAACTGCGCTGAGGCGCAGGGCCATGGCGTCACACCAGCCGCGACACCTCGACCGCCGCGCGCACGAAATCGGCGAAGAGCGGATGCGGGTCAAAAGGCTTGGATTTCAGTTCCGGATGGAACTGCA
>SL_7KL_010_BRINEDRAFT_10000764_pt1 | contig 15480 bp, 14 predicted proteins | sample SodLak_010_BRINE_FD_10663 | JGI IMG/M metagenome (IMG submission 10663)
AGTCCGGCGAGGTAGCTATCGCCCCGTGAGTCGCGGCCCACCTCACGGCGCAGCAGACCGCCGGCAGGCGCCGGACAATGGGGATGGCCAGCCAGGCGGTCGACTCGGTGCTCGCTGCGGCTGCTGCGGACTCTGTGCGCACGGGAGGTGCCCGGTGCACGCGTTTCCCGAGCTCAGGTGGGGTTGCTGGGAGGAGTCGGCCGATAAGCCGGATCCTGTCCCCGTGGCCGGTTGCCCCGCCACGGGTGGCGACCATCTCTCTGGGACGCCGGTCACCCGACGCCTCGCGCGGCCTACCCGGGACCATGTCGACGGGCCGCCGTGGTCCCTGCTCGGCCTTGCTCCAGGTGGGGCATGCCTAGCCGCGACGGTCACCCGCCGCGCTGGTGAGCTCTTACCTCACCGTTTCACCCTTACCGACAGGTGAACCTGCCGGCGGTCTGCTCTCTGTTGCGCTTGCCACGTGTCACCACGCCTGGGGGTTACCCAGCACCTTGCCCTGAGGAGTCCGGACTTTCCTCACCTGCACGCAGGTCGCCCTGCGGTGCGGGCGCGGCCGCCTGGCCGGCTCCTCCCAGCACCACGAGCGTACGGCACCACGCTCATGCGGTCGCCTCCGACCCATCTCCCCGCTCGCCGTGGGCTCGGCGCGGATCAACAGCCAGGGCACGCTCGCGCATCGGGCCCCCCCGACGGGGACCCGGAGCCTTGTCCGCGGTGCTGGGGAGTTTCGCGACCATATATGGTCGCGAAACTCCCCAGCACCGACCCGCCCACCCGTCACCGAACCCGGTCGCACACGGGGTTGACCCACCGCCCGGCACCACCCACCGTCCGGCACCACCCACCGCCCGGCACCACCCACCGGCCGGCACCACCCACCGCCCGGCACCACCCACCGCCCGGCACCACCCACCGTCCGGTGGCGGTGCGGCAGCCCGTCACGGATATCCTGCGAGGCGCGCGTCTACGAGCGCGCTGTGGCAGGCTGAGCACCATGCGACCATCACCGCGAGCGCGCTGTGGCAGGCTGAGGACCATGCAACCATCACCGCGAGCGCACAGGCAGGCCGCGACGCCGCCCGAGCCCCTGGCATGGGCCGATGGTCGGGTCGTGCCCGTGGCCGAAGCGACGGTGCCACTGACCGACGACGGCTTCCTGCGTGGTGACGCCGTCTTCGAGGCGATGCTGGTCCGTGACGGCCGTACCCACGCACGCGACCTGCATCTTGCCCGGATGTCCCGGTCGGCCGGGGCGGTGCAACTGCCACTGCCGGAAGCGGAGGTCGCACGGGCGATCGACGACCTGCTGCGCGCGTGGGGGGCGCACGACGGATCCATCAAGGTGATCGCGACCCGCGGCGGGCTCGTACGCGGCCTGATCGGCAGCGTGCACTGGCCCGAGACCGTGGGCCTGCAGGTGATCGAACTGCCGTGGCGGACCGCTCTGTCGGGGGTCAAGACCCTGTCCTATGCGGCCAACCAGTGGGCGCTACGGCAGGCACGCATGGCCGGGGCGGATGATGCGTTGCTGGTCGATGACCACCTCGTCCATGAGCTACCGACCGGTGCGGTGGTCCTGGTCCACGACGGCAACTGCTCCACCCCCGATCCGGACAGGCTGCCGATCCTGTCGTCGGTGTCGGTGGAGGTCCTGCGCCGGATCGTCGATGTGGCACCGACCACGCCCGACCTGGCTGAGCTTGCACGTGCCGATGAGGTCTTCATCGTCTCCGCGACCCGCCCCTGCCTACCGGTGCATGCCGTGCAACTGTCTGACGGCAAGCGCCTCGAGCTGACGGCGCCGGGCCCGGTGACAGCCGCCCTGCAGGTGCGCCTCGAGGAGCAGCTGCTGGCGACCCTGGATCCGGCCCCTGCCGACTGACCAGCCAGGCAGTGCAGTCCACGGCCTGCTCACTAGGCTCGGGGGCAACCAGGAGCTCTCCATGGAACTGCCAGAACGTCCCCTCGTCGTCGTCGCAAACCGCCTACCCGTCTCCCGCACGGAGGACGGCTGGCAGCCCGCCTCAGGTGGACTGGTCACCGCCCTCAAGCCCGTCATCGAGCAGCTCGGCGGGGCATGGATCGGGTGGGACGACGATCCCGACGGCGTTCCCGCGCGTGTCGAGGGACTCAACGCCGACCTGCACCCGGTGAGCCTGACCGACACCGAGGTAGGCGAGTACTACCACGGGTTCGCGAACCGCACCCTGTGGCCGCTGTTCCACGACCTCGTCGTAGAGCCGGTGATCGACCGCAGCTGGTGGCGGACCTACGAACAGGTCAACCGTCGCTTCGCCGACAAGGTACGTGAGGTGGTCGCCGACGCCGAGGTGGCGCCGCTGATCTGGATCCAGGACTACCACCTGATGCTGCAGCCGGAGCTGGTGCGTTCCGCAGCGCCCGACTCGCCCATCGGCTTCTTCCTGCACACCCCCTTCCCGCCACCGGAGCTGTTCGCCCGCCTGCCCTGGCGTGATCAGATCCTGCACGGGCTGCTGGCCGCTGACGCGATCGGCTTCCACACCCCCGTCTACCGCGACAACTTCGTCCGCGCGGTGCAACACCTCTACCCCGGGGTCACGGTGCTCGGTGAGACGCTGGTCCTGCCCGACGGCCGCCAGGTGCGCGCCGTGGCACACCCGATCTCCATCGATGTCGAGGAGTTCGGTTCCCTGGCGGTCAGCGATGAGACCGAGCGGGAGTTCGTCGAGCTCCAGGAACAGTTCGCCGACCGCAAGGTGTTCCTCGGCGTTGACCGCCTGGACTACACCAAGGGCATCCGGCACCGGCTGCAGTCCATCGAGCTGCTGCTGGAACGGCGCCCGGACCTCCGCGGCAAGGTTGCCTTCGTCCAGGTCGCCGTGCCCTCCCGGGACGACGTGGAGGAGTACCAGCGCCTGCGCACCTCGGTGGAGACCGAGGTTGGCCGGATCAACGGCCGCTTCACCGAGCCCGGCCACGACGTACCGGTCCACTACCTCTACCGCGGTGTGCCCCGCGAGTCCCTGGCGGCCTACTACCGCCTGGCCGACGTGATGTGCATCACGCCGCTCAAGGACGGCATGAACCTCGTTGCCAAGGAGTTCGTGACGGTGCAGTCCGCGGCGGGTGGGGACGGGGTGCTGCTGCTCAGCGAGTTCTGCGGCACCGCGATGGAGTTCGCCGACGACGCCGTGCGAACCAACCCCTTCGACGTCGAGGGACAGAGCTATCTCATGGAGTCGGCGCTGACCCTGGACCGTGAGGATCGTCGTGGCCGCATCGCCCGTATGGCGGAGGTCGTGCGCGACGCAGACGTCTACCGCTGGGTCGGTGACGAGCTCTCCGGCATCGCCGAGGGTGGACACGGACCATGACCGAACGCGTCGTGACCCCCGCGCCCACACGGCCGCTGCGTGCGCCACAGGAGCTGGCCGAAGAGCTCAAGCCCGTCGGGCAGTGGCTGGTGGCGCTCGATTTCGACGGGACGCTGGCGCCCATCGTCGACCACCCGGACCTCGCCCAGCCAGCCCCCGGTGCCCTCGATGCGCTCACCGAACTGGTGCGACACGCCCCGGTGGGTGTGCTCACCGGCCGCGCGATCGATGACGTGCGTCGTCGCCTCGATGGTCTCAGCGCGGCGTATGCGGGCGGTCATGGCGCGGAACTGGTCCTGGCCGACGGCACCCCCGCACCACTGGTCGATCCCGAGCTCGTCGCGCCGACGCTGGACCAGGCCGAGCAGGACGTGCGCGCCGTGGTCGAGGACCGGTCAGGCTGGCTCGTCGAACGCAAACAGACCTCACTGGCCATCCACCACCGCCTCGCGGACGAGGACAGCGTGCTGGAGTTCGCTCCCCGGGTTGCGGCGTTGCTGGAACGCCACGTGTCCGCTTCGCCGGGTTTCCAGGTGCTGTCGGGCAAAGCCGTTCTCGAGCTGCGGCCCGTGGGAGCGGACAAGGGCGTCGCTCTGGACCGCATCAGCGCGACCACGCCCGGCACGCTCCCACTGGTGGTGGGGGACGACGTCACCGACGAGGACGCCTTCGAGGTGGCACGGACCCTGGGCGGCCGGGGGGTCCTGGTCGCCACCGAGGACCGCGACTCCGCCGCCACCGACCGCGTCGCGGACCCCGACGCCGTGGTCGCTCTGCTCACCGCCCTGGTGCGGTGAAGGAGGCACCTGACCGTGTCCCGGCCCACACTGTCCACCCGAGCACGGGGCGGCCTGCTAGCTGCCGCAGCGCCGCTGGACCGCCGCCCGGTCCGGTTCGCTGTCCTCGGGACCGCGCTGGCCGTGGTGGTCACCCTCCACATCGCACTCGCTGACCCCACCTTCGCCTGGGCAAGCGTGCCGATCGCGGTGCTCGCGGGCCTGACCGGTGGACGCCGCTCTCCCCTGGTCCTGGCCGGGATCGCAGCCCTCGCGCATCTGGTGGTCGATGTGGCCTTCGGTGTCACGGCGCAGCAGGTACCCGGCCTGCTGGTGCGCTCCCTGGTCCTGTTCGGTCTGGCCCTGGTGGGGATGGCGGCACAGCTCTCCGAGCGCCAGCGCGGTACAGCCATGCACCGCGCGGTGGTCGAGGACCCCGTCACCGGGCTGTTGAACGTGCGCGCCTTCTACGCCGAGCTCGCCCGACTGCGCGGTGACGGCCAGTCCTTCACGATCCTGTTGGCAGACATCCGCGGGATGCGGGCACTCAACGAGCGTTACGGGCATCCCACCGGGACTGAGGCGATGCGCGCCCTGGCACACGTGCTGCGACGCGAAGCAGGCACACAGGTCCTGGCATCCCGCCTCGGCAGTGACGAGATGGCCGTTGCGCTCATCGGCGAGGACCGGAACCGCACCCGGGCGGTGATCGACGGCATCATCCGTCGGCTCCACGATGAGCAGGTGCTGCTGCCCGACGGCGAGCGCTTCGAGATCCACGCCGCCTACGGTCTGGCCCGCTTCCCGGAGGACGGTGACGACGAGGTCGCCGTGCTCCGCGCCGCTGATCGCGCCAAGGAGCAGGCCAAGATCGCGGGCCTCGACAAGGTCGGGTCAGCGGACGGCGAGGTCACCTGAGCGGCCGGCCGGACCGACTACGTCGCCGCGGAGCGCTCAGGTGTCACCCTGCTCGCTGAGCGGCACCTCCCCGGCAGGTCCCTCCGAACCCGTCCGCAAGGCCAGCGCGACGTCGTCGCGCAGGCTGGAGGATGCACGCCAGCCGGCTGCCACCCAGCGCCGCTGCTCATCAGCGGTGATGGCGTCCACACGCCACGGCCCGGGGGCGAGATAACCGGCCGCGCCGGGCTTGTCGGGACGGCGCTGGATGCTCCAGACCCGACCGTCGGGACCGTGTACCTGGATCACTCCGGCACCACCAGCAGCCGACGGCACTGGGGGCAGGTCGTCAGTGGCGGCCCCGCGAGGAGGTCACCCACATCCGCGCGCGACATCGTCAGACGACAGGCGGTGCAGGCGTTGTCGATCAGCTTGCCCACACCGGTACCACCCGCCCGGTCGGCGGCGGCCTCGTAGCGGGCCAGCAGCTCGCCCGGCAGCTGGGCCGCACGACGCTGCCGGTCGGCCTCGAGCTCACCGAGTTCAGCCAGCAGATGCTTGGCAGCGTCGTCGCGGGCGGCCTCCAGCTCCGAGGCGCGGTCACGGGCCAGGGCACCGTCGGCCACCAGTTGTCCAGCCCTGGATTCCAGGGCCTCGACCTGCTCGAGCACCTCCAACAGCTGCTCCTCATGCTCATCGATCCGCCGCGTCGTGGTCTCGATCTCCGCGTCGACGGCCTTCATCTCCCGCGCGTTGGCGACGCTGCCGTCGTAGAGCCGTGCCCGCTCCGCGTCGCGCCGTTCGCTGAGGACCTCGATCTCCCGTTCCAGCTGGCGTTGTTGCGCGCTCGCGCGCTCCAGATCGACGCGAACGTCGTCGTGCTGGCGGTCGAGCTCACCGGCACTGGCCAGGGTGGCCTCGAGCTGCTGCTGTTCAGGGAGATCGTCGAGTTGGTGCCGTACCTTCCGGACGCGGTGGTCCGTCGCCTGGAGCTCGAGCAGCAGATCGAGCTCAGCGCTACTTGGCTCGGACACGCTCACCTCCACGGAACCGTCGGAACCGCTGACGCTACCACCGGCGCCTCGAGGGCACGGGCTCGAGCCGTCACCGCGAGGCGTTCCAGGAAGGCGGGCATGGCAGCTACCTCGGTGGCGTGGTGGCCGGCGTCGATCAGTGCGAGCCCCTGCGTCAGCGCGTCCAGGGTCACGTGGTGACGAAGATCGCCCGTGATGTAGACGTCGGCACCGCTGGCGCGGGCAGCGTCCACCAGGGAGTCACCGGCGCCTCCGACGATCGCGACCCGCTCGACGGAGCGGTCGGGATCACCGGCGTAGCGCAGATGGGGTGCAGGGAGCCGATCACGCACCGCCGCGGCGACCGCAGCCAGCCGCTGCCGCTGCGGCAGGGTGCCGACACGTCCGAACCCGACCCGGGCGCCGTCGAGCAGCGGGATGAGGTCGTAGGCCACCTCGTCGTAGGGGTGGGCGGCGAGGAGGGCGGCGACGACCCCGCCGGCTCGGGCACGGGGCAGCTCGACCTCCAGGCGCAGTTCCTGTTCCTCGGCAGCATGGCCGATCCCCTCGCCGCTGTAGGGATCACTGCCGGGCAACGGGCGAAAGGTGCCGGTGCCTTCCACACGGAACGCGCAGCGCTCGTACTCGCCGATGCGACCGGCGCCTGCGGCGCTGACCGCGTCGAGCACGGCATCGACGGCCTCGGGCGGCACGAAGGTGACCAACTTGATCCGGCTGCCCTCGCGCAGTTCGGTGGTCAGCGGCGCCACCTCCTCCAGTCCCAGGACGGCGACGACGGGATCGTTGGTCCCGGCGCCGTCGTCGGTGACATCGAGGTTGGTGTGGGCCGCCGCCACCGCCGTGCCGGCGCGGGCTGCCGACAGGGCGAGCCGACCCGAAGCGGTGTCGGGGGTGAGCCGGGTCAGCGGCCGGAAGAGCAGCGGATGGTGGGCCAACACGAAGGTGCCCTCCACCGCCGCCGCCTCGGCCAGTACGGCCTCGGTGACATCCAGGGTCACCAGCACCCGCGCGACGGGCCAGTCCGGCGCCCCCACCTGCAGCCCCGGGTTGTCCCAGCTGGCCGCCTGTGCCGGCGGATAGCGGTCGTGCAGGAGCTCGAGCCACGCACCGACGGTGTCGGTCACCTCGTTGCCTTCCTGGTCGGCGATCAGCAGCGGATGTCCGAGCGTAGGCAGCACGTGGCTACCCTCGCGAGGTCCGTGGGGTGGTGTCGGTCCGAACGACCCGGGCGGGTAGCTCAGATGGCCAGAGCGCCTCGTTTACACCGAGGAGGTCGGGGGTTCGAGCCCCTCCCCGCCCACCACCGCACACCACCCACGGAGCCAGCCATGTTGCCCGTCCCCTCCCCCGTCGCACGAGCCGTCGACGCCGCCCTCGAAGCGACGGTCGTGCTCTCCTTCAGCAAGGTCGGCCACGCGGTCCGCTCCCGGCTCGATGCGTGGGAGCCGCTGGAGGAGCTCGATGCCACGGGACGCCGCGTCGTGGTCACGGGTGCGAACTCCGGACTCGGCTACGCCACCGCCCGGGCACTGCTGCGCTCCGGCGCAACGGTGCTCGCCACGGTGCGCAGTGAGGAGAAGGCCGCGGCAACCCGTGCCGCCCTGGAGACCGACCTCGGGCGCAGCCTCGACGCACAGCTCGAGACCGATCTGCTCGACCTGTCGGACCTCGCGTCGGTGCGGGCCTTCGGGCAGCGTCGGATCGCCAGCGGCGCACCGCTGCACGGGATCGTCCACAACGCCGGCGCGCTGTTCGCGGAGAAGGCGATGACCGGTGACGGCCTCGAGCGCACCTACCAGATCCACGTCGTGGCACCCTTCCTCCTCACCAGCCTGCTGCTTCCCGTGCTCGCGGAGCACGCACCGAGCCGGGTGGTCACGGTCACCTCGGGTGGGATGTACGCGGAGAAGCTGGTCACCGCACGGGTCGACTCCCCCGGTGACTACAAGGGCACCGTCGCCTACGCGCGTGCGAAGCGCGCCCAGGTCACGCTCACCCGCGAGTGGGCACGCCGGTTCGGCGCCGCCGGTGTGAGCTTCCACGTCGCGCACCCCGGCTGGGCGTTGACCCCCGGGGTTGAGTCCTCGCTGCCCGGCTTCCGGCGCATCACCGGGCCGATCCTGCGGGACCTCGACGAGGGTGCGGACACCGTGGTCTACCTGACCCTGGCCGACGACCTGCCCGGCGCCGGACGGTTGTGGCACGACCGCCGGCCACGCGGCGAGCACAAGGTGCCGTGGACCGTGCCCGATCGCGGCGAGGCCGGGGAACTGTGGGCCCGCGTGTGCCGTGATGCCGAGGTCGAACCGGTCCTCNCGGGACGCACCAGCTGATCCACNGACCGCCGGGGAGCCGAACCTGGAGNGCGCGCGTGTCGACGCGCCCCCACCGACGCTCTGGAGCGCACCCGTGTCCGATCATCCCGTCCACCTCGTCATCGGCGCGACCGGCGCCGCCGGCAGCGCCACCGCTCGTCGACTGGCGTCCACCGACGCCGAGGTGGTGATAGCCGGACGCGATGCTGCGGCCGTCGACACCCTCGCCGGAGAACTCGGCACGCCCGGCCACACCGTCGATGCCCGCGACATCGCCGCCGTCGGGGCGCTCGTCGAGGAGGTGGTCGGGCGGTACGGGCGGCTCGACGGCGTCGCGAACCTCGCCGGGTCGGTGCTGCTCAAACCCGCCCACCTGACCACCGCCGAGGAGTTCGAGGACACCATCGCGACCAACCTCACCTCGGCCTTCGCCGTGGTCCGCGCCGCGGCGCCCACGATGCGCGCGCAGGGAGGCTCGATCGTGCTGGTCTCCTCAGCAGCGGCGCAGATCGGTATCGCCAACCACGAAGCGATCGCCGCGGCCAAGGCCGGCGTCATCGGCCTGATGCGCTCCGCAGCCGCGACCTATGGCGCCAAGGGGGTGCGCGTCAACGCGATCGCGCCCGGGCTGGTGGACGCGAAGATGACGGCCAAGCTCGTCGGCAACGAGGCGCAGGCCGAGGCCAGCCGCAAGATGCACGTCCTCGGTCGTCTGGGCACCGGTGAGGACATCGCCGCGGCGGTGACGTTCCTCCTCGACCCCGGCAACGACTGGATCACCGGGCAGGTGCTCGGGGTGGACGGCGGCCTCGGTCAGATCCGTACCCGCGGCTGAGCGGCGGCGCCGCACCACCGTCGGACCCGCACGCCGGTGACTCAGGCCTCCGGCAGGTCGTCGATCCGCACGTGGGCGACCCGTCGTCCGGCGGCACGCAGCGCCGCCAGGTCACCGGCCGCCTGGGCCCGCTTCAACCGTGAGAAGGTGTAGGGACGGCCCGGGATCTCCGCGTCCTCGGGATCGTCGCCCACCAGCAGGAGGAACGCGGCGCGGTCGCTGCCACCCTTGTGCAGTTGACCGGTCGAGTGCAGATACCTCGGCCCGATCCCGACGGTCACCGGTACGGGGTAGCGCCTCCTCAGCTCCGCGGCCACGGCTCGGACGCGCTGCTCATTGGGCGAGTCCGGTTGCACGAAGGCGAGCACACCGAGCAGGTCGCCCTCGGTGAGGGTGTCGAGGACCTCAGCGGGATCAACGGTCTCCGGTAGGTCCTCGTCGCGATCCAGCACCTCGCTCGTGGCGGTCTTGGCCGACTGCACATCGGGCTGATCGAAGGGGTTGATGCCCAGCAGAGCGCCCGCCACGGCCGTGGCGAACTCCCAGCGGATCACCTCGCCAGCCAGTTGGTCCGGGCCTGACCACTCGAGCTGCAGCACGGGCACCCCGGCGGCCTCCAGGTCATCGAGTGCCGGGTGGTCACCGAGGGCCACGACGATGCGGTCGTCGCCGAAGTGGGCGTTGTCCGGGGTCTCACCGAGCACCGGCACCACCCCGACACCGTGCTTGCCCGTGGACTCGGCCACCAGCTGCTCGATCCACAGCCCGAAGCTCTCGATCTCCTCGGGCAGCAGCAGGGTCAGCTTGTCACGCCCCGTGCGTGCACCGGCTGCCATCAGCGCACCGAGCATCGCGGGTGCGTTGGTCTGCGGCTCGACCACACGGGACAGGGCCAGCATCTCCCGCGCGCTGGCGAGATGCGCATCGAGGTCGATCCCCAACAGCGCCGCGGGGAGCAGGCCGAAGGGGGTGAGCGCGGAGAAGCGGCCACCGACGTCCGGCTGTCCGTACGCGGGGCCTCTGAACCCCGCGGAACGGGAGCGGTCGTCCAGGCCGCTGCCGGGGTCGGTGATCGGCAGCACGAAACGCCCGGCGTCCTGACCGTGGATGGCGACCAGCCGGGAGAGGAAACGCTCGAGATGGCTCAACGTCTCGATCGTGCCGCCCGACTTCGAGGCCGGCATCACCACGGTGGTGTCCCAGGGCACCGACCGCTCGAGGTGGAGCACCGCCGCGGGATCGGTCGAGTCGAGCACGTGGAGGTTCGGTGCACCCGCAGCCGCGCCGTAGGTACTGGCGAGCACCGCCGGGTACAACGACGAGCCGCCCATCCCGACCAGCACGACGTCGGTCATCCCCTCCGAGCGCACCGCGTCAGCCAACTCCACGAGGCGGGCCTTGTCCTCGTCGGCGCGGCTCGGAGCGTCGAGCCACCCCAGCCGGTCGGCGAGCTCGGTGGGATCCTCCGACCACACCGTGTGGTCGCGATCCCAGATGCGTGGCACGGCGGCCAGCGCCTCCGCGGTCGCATCGTTGACGGCGTCGGTGATGGGGCCCAGGGACACGGTTGCTCCGAGGTTCGGCGGATCGGGTTCGGCAGATCGGTTGCGGCAGAACGAACGGTCGGGTCGAGCGTAGACAAGCCGGCGCTAGCCTCGCGGGGCCGTACGACCCGACGGACGTACGACCCGACGGACGTACGACCCGGCGGACCCGACGGACGTACGACCCGACGCAGGAGCTGACGACCGGGCGCTTCGAGCCCGCAGCGACCACGAGGACCGTCATCAACGCCCCGGAGGCGACATGAGCGACCAGCCGAACCCCGATCCGAACCAACAGCCACCACAGCAGGGCAACAAGCAGGTCCAGGTGGTCGTCCCCGACGATCAGAAGTACGGCGACTACTCCAACTTCCTCGTGGTGTCCCACTCGCCCCACGAGTTCACCCTCGACTTCTGCCAACTGCAACCCTCGGGTGAAGCCGGCAAGGTCAACGCCGAGGTCATCTCCCGCGTACGGATCGCCCCGACCATGGTGGGCCGGGTCCTCAACGCGCTCAACACCAACCTGGCCAACTACGAGGACCGGTTCGGTCAGGTCAAGGCACTCGGGTGATCGACGCAGGCGTGGTCCCCCCTGGTGTGGTCCCGGGGGGACGCTTCGATGACTGGCGCCCGGCTGCGCCCCGCTACATCGTGTGCGACGTCGATGGCACCCTCATCGGCCCCGAGGAGCTCGCGACCGCAGGCGTGGTGGCAGCGATCCGCAGGGTGATGGCCGCCGGGGTGAGGGTCGGGTACGCCACGGGGCGGATGCGTGACGGCGTGGCACCGTTGCAACAGCAGCTCGGTGCCGACGGCCCCCACATCCTGCACAACGGCGCCGAGGTCCGGGCCGACGGCACCACCATCGCCGCCTGGAGCCTGACCCACGACCAGGTAGACCACCTGCTGACGATCGCTCACGCCCACACCGACGTCTACCTGGAGATCTACGGCACCTCCGGGTTCCACGTCTCCGACTGGGATGAACGGGCCCGCGTCCACTGGGAGCTGCTGCGCGCTGAGCCCTTGAGCGTGCTGGAGCGCGCGTCGGACCTCGGCGACGGCCCCGTCCCCAAGGCCACCTTCACCACCTTCACCGACACGGCGCGCACGTGGCTCGATGACCAGCTCGCCGGCCTCGAGGCGGAGCTGGGTACCGCCGGCTCACCGCGAGCGCCGGGCTTGTCGTTCACCAACGTCAACCAGCCCGGCGCGACCAAGGGTGCAGCGGTGCGCCGGGCTGCGCACCACCTCGGCGTGCCGCTGTCAGCGGTGGCCGCGATCGGCGACGCCTCCAACGACCGGTCCATGTTGGCGGTGGCCGGTACCGCGATCGCCATGGGACAGGCGCCCCCGGAGATCCACGACGCGGCGCACCTGGTGACCGCGTCGGTCGACGACGACGGGCTGGCGGTCGCCCTGGATGCACTGGTCGCGCTGGCTCAGCCCTTGCCCGGCAGCTGATAGTTCGGCGCTTCATGCACGACATCGAGGTCGTGGACGTGGGACTCGGCGGCACCGGCGGCGGTCTGGCGGATGAAGCGCGCACGCTCGGCGAGTGCAGCGAGGTCGTCGGCACCGACGTAGCCCATACCGGAGCGGATACCTCCGGCGAGTTGGGAGGTGACCTCCCCCACGGTGCCGCGGTAGGGGAGCAAGCCGGAGACGCCCTCCGGGACCAGCTTGGAGGCCCGACCGGCCTCCGCTGCACTGCCGGCGACGCGCTGGTCGGCCTGGAAGTAGCGGTCCGCCGAGCCGGCGCGCATGGCGTCGATCGACCCCATCCCCCGGTACTCCTTGTACCGTCGGCCGCCGACCAGCACGAGCTCACCCGGTGACTCGTCGGTGCCGGCGAGCAGGTTGCCCACCATCACCGCGCTCGCGCCGGCCGCCAGCGCCTTGACCACATCGCCCGAGTAGCGCACCCCGCCGTCGGCGACGGTCGCCACGCCGATCTCCGCGCCGGCACGGGCCGCCTCGAGGACCGCGGAGAACTGCGGCACGCCCACCCCGGTAACGACCCGGGTGGTGCAGATGGAGCCCGGTCCCACCCCCACCTTGACCACGTCGGCGCCGTGATCAGCGCAGGCCCGCACCCCGTCCCCGGTGGCGACGTTGCCGACCATCAGGGTGACGGCGGGATGGCGGTCCTTGAGCTTGGCGGCGAACTCGAGGATCCCGGCGGAGTGACCGTGGGCGGAGTCGATGGCCAGCAGGTCGACACCGGCTGCAGCGAGCGCGTGGGCACGGTCCTCACCTTCGGATCCAACGCCCACAGCTGCGGCACACAGCAGCCGGCCCCGGGCGTCCTTGGCCGCCTGCGGGTACTTGCGCACCTTCTCGATGTCTTTGAAGGTGAACATGCCGGTCAGGCGCCCGTCCGAGGCGTCGACGATGGGCAGCTTCTCCACCCGCGCGTCCTGCATCAGGTCACGCGCCTGGTCGAGGGTGGTACCCGGTGCTGCGGTGACCAGCCCCTCGCTGGTCATGTAGCGGCTGACCGGGGTGCCGGGCTCCGCGCCGAGCCGCAGGTCCCGGTTGGTGACGATGCCGACCAGCCGCCCGTCTCCATCGACCACGGGGAACCCGGAGACGCGGTAGCGGGCCATCAGCTCGAAGGCCGTGTCGACGGGATCCTCCGCCCGCAGCGTCACGGGATCGACGATGAAGCCCGACTCCGAGCGCTTGACCGACTCCACCATCGCCGCCTGGGCATCGACGGAGAGGTTCTTGTGGATCACCCCGAGGCCGCCTTGGCGCGCCATGGCGATGGCCATCTCGGCCTCGGTGACCTTGTCCATCGCCGCGGAGAGGATGGGGAGGTGGAGCCGTACCCCTGTGTGCAACTGGACGGAGAGGTCCACGTCCCGCGGCAGGACCGCCGAAGCCTGCGGCAGCAGGAGAACGTCGTCGTAGCTGAAGGACTCGCTGATCTCCAACACTGGCCGGATCCTGACGGTGAGCGGTGCGCGACACCGTACCGGCGCCGCTGGGCGGTCCGGGTTGTCCGTTGCCATCATCGGACCAACGACCGTCACCACAGCTCCCGTGCCCGCCACCACCCAACAGCAACCGACACCACCCGGCCCCGTGCCCGCCACCACCCAACAGCAACCGACACCACCCGGCCCCGTGCCCGCCACCACCCAACAGCAACCGACACCACCCGGCCCCGTGCCCGCCACCACCGGACAGCTGGCAGCTGGCACCGAAGCTCGGCCATGAGCATCCCTTGGCGCACGGCATCGGTAGCGGTGACCCTGGCTGTGCTCCTCGCCGCCTGCGCACCCACAGCTGGCGACCGGGCAGTCGGGCCCGCCACCCTCCACCTCGCCGCAACCCGCATGGAACTGGCGGTCACCTCCTGCGCGCTGATCGGAGGCAGGTTGCTGGAGGAGTTGCCCGAAGGCGGCGCCGACGTCGCGGTGACCGCCGAAGGCCACGACGACACCGGCGTCCCGGTGCGTGTCACCGCACGGCGGGGGACGGACGTGGTCGCACCGCACCGCTTCGAGGTGCTGGAGATCACGTGGGGCGAGGTCAGCGACCACCTCGAGGTGGTCGTCGTGCTCCGCGGATTCGACCGTGCCACCGCGACCTGGACGCAGGTGGATCCCGATGTCCCGGGCGCTCGGCGTGCGGTCCCGCAGGGACTGTTCGAGATCGATGGCGCGCGCCTGGTGGCGCGTGGCACCGCGGTGCGCGCTGCCGGCGAGGGTGCGGTGCCCGTGGCCTTCGAGGCGTTGTGCCCACCGCAACTGGAGCGCGACCCCGGCCTGGCCTGATGCCAGCGCGGCGTCGGGCGACGGTACGCCCCGGAACAGGGCCGCCCGGCCCCACGCAGCCACCCAACCCGACGAAGCCGCTCCGTGGCCAGAAACCGGCCACAGGTGGCCAGATCCTGACACCGAGGTACCCACGAAGCGGACCTGTGGCCAGAAACCGGCCACGAGTGGCCGGATCCTGACACCGAGGTACGCACGAAGCCGCCCAACCCCGCCTAGCCGCCCGACCCCACGTAGCCACCCAACCCGACGAAGCCGCTCCGTGGCCAGAAACCGGCCACGGGTGGCCNGATCCTGNCACCGAGGTACCCACGAAGCNGNNCNGTGGCCAGAAACCGGCCACGNGTGGCCGGATCCTGNCACCGCGACGGATCAGATCGCGCCGAGCTGCTCGAGAGCGGCCTTCCAGGCCGCCTGGTTCCGTGCCTCAGGGACGGGGTTGCGGTCGGTGTAGACGACCTTGCCGTCCTTGTCCACGATGAAGGTGCCGCGCAGCGCGAGGCCGATGGCATCGTCGAAGACGCCGTAGGTACGTGCCACCTCGCCGTGGGGCCAGAAGTCGGACAGCAGGGGGAACTCGAAGCCCTGCTCGTGGGCCCATCGCGCGTGGGTCGGGGGCGCGTCGACGCTGATGGCCAGCGTTTCCACCTCGTCGTTGCGGAAGGCGTCGATGGAGTCGCGGATCTGGCACATCTCCCCTTCGCACACACCGGTGAAGGAGAGGGGGTAGAAGACGACGACCACGTGCTTCTTGCCGCGGTAGTCGGAGAGCCTGACCGGCTGGTTGGTCTGGTCCTTCAGCTCGAAGTCGGGGGCTTGGTCGCCGAGCTGCACGCTCACGTCGGGCTCCTCGCGCGCCGGGAGCGGGCGCGCAGTGCGGTGGGAGGGATGGGTGGGAGGGGGAAGCGAGAGGGACAGGGAGCAGGTGGGGG
>SL_7KL_010_BRINEDRAFT_10000765_pt1 | contig 15478 bp, 18 predicted proteins | sample SodLak_010_BRINE_FD_10663 | JGI IMG/M metagenome (IMG submission 10663)
GGTGGCGGTTACGTGACCGTGCTGGTCCGTGGTGAGACCGGTGCCGTCAACGCGGCCGTTCGCGCCGGTGCGGATTCCTGCGAGCGTGTGGGTGACGGCCTGGTGGCTGCGCACATCATCGCCCGCGTGCATTCCGAAGTGGAAACCATCCTGCCGACGGCTCCTAGCGCCAACGGTTCTGCCAGCTGAGGCAGTAGCCATGTCTGATCCGCGGATCATCGGGTATCTGAACCGTGCGCTGGCTCACGAGTTGTCGGCGGTTCAGCAGTACCTGACGCAGGCGCGCCTGACGGCGCTGTGGGACATGGAATCGTTCAGCCGGGACCTCAGGCAGGAGGCGGATGAAGAGTTGGCGCATGCCGACCGTGTCATCAGCCGCCTGCTGTATTACGGGATTGCGCCCAAGGGCGGGTCACTATCACCGGTCAGGCTCGGCCGATCGAAAGCGGAGTTGCTGCTGCAGAACCTTGACATGGAGCAGGACGCGATTCGGCTCTACGAAGAGGCGGCAGACTATTGTCGTCGGCGTGGCGCGCACGAGGATGCAGCCTTGTTTGAAGCAATTCGAGACGAGGAGCTTGATCACCTGCGCGGCATGGAACAGCAACTGTTTGACGAAAGGGATGGAGGCCGTCATGGCTGATATCAATTCTGTCGCACCGGCTGGCTGGGAGTCGGCCAAGGGTTCGGCGGCACCGTCCATGAGCAAGAAGTTCACCTTCGATCGCTATGGCGTGACGCGAGAATTTCTTGATCGGGTGGCAGACCTGTCCGAGGAAGACGGCTATCACCCGAACATCAGTTTTGGTACGACCTACGTCAACATCACGATTGACGCGCGTGACGGAGAAGCCCTGGGGAATGCCGATCGGGCCTTCGCCGAGGCCGTTGACCGCCTGGCACGTATCGATGACTGACGTGTCGTGACCAGGCAGATTCGTCGGCCAGATGGCAGGAGGATCGACGTGACCTCCACGGTAATTGCGGTGGTCAACCAGAAGGGCGGCACCGGGAAGACCACGGTGACCATGAACCTGGCTGCGGGCCTGGCGCGTCGCGGGCGGACCCTGGTGGTTGACGGAGATCCGCAGGGTTCGGCTGGACAATGGGCGCGGATGGCGCCCGAGGATCGACCGTTCCCGGCATCCGTGTTTGCGGTTGCCGGTCCGCTGGATCGGGAACTCAAGGCACTGCGGCGGGATTTCGACTTCATCGTCGTGGATTGCCCACCGACCCTTGAAGGGGGCACGGTCGCCGGTGCCCTGGCGTCCTCGGACAGGGTGCTGATTCCCGTCCTGCCGTCGCCGATGGATCTATGGGGCAGTGTTCGCATGGGCCGCAGTCTGGACGAGGCGAAGGCGGCAAATCCCGGCTTGAAACCGTCCATTGTCGTGAACCAGGTCGAAATGCGCAGTGCACTTTCCAGGGCGATGAAAGGTGCGCTGATGGAAATCGATATTCCGGCCCTGGGGCAGCATCTTCGACGGCGCGCCATCTATCGGCGTGCCGCACTGGAAGGGAGCTCCGTCTACGATCTCGGCAAGCCGGGTCTGGCGGCGGCGGCGGAAATCGACGCGATCATCGACGAGGTGTTGGCATGAGTAATCTGGAAAAGAAGCTGGCGGCCGGTGTGCGTACCGCACGCGACGAACAGGGCGACGGCAAGCAGGCTGAAAAACCGGCAGCAACCGCGCCGACGACGGCCGGGACAGCGGCGTCCAAAAAGGCGTCACCGGCTTCGAAAACGAAGCCGGTGACGCCGCGCAAGACTGCTCCGCGGAAGCCGACCAGCATCGCGCGGAAGCCGGCCGCCAAACCGAAAGCATCCGAGGCCAAGGCAACCGCTGACGAACCCTGGACCAATCTTCACCCGGACCACATCTGGCCGGATTGACCGGCCGTGTCGTCAGGGCTTCGGCGCGGCTGGCGCTGTGGCCGCTCAAGTCGGGATAACGGCCTGAGGAGTCGAGAATGCAGGACGAACTGCGTGATCATCTGATCACTAAAGAACCCTATTATCAGGCAGTTGGCGATGAGGTCGAGCTGTATGATGCGGCCTATGCGGTGCGTCTGCCGATGATGCTCAAGGGCCCGACCGGCAGCGGCAAGACGCGCTTCGTCGAATACATGGCATGGCGGCTCGGCAAACCACTGATCACCGTGGCCTGTAATGAGGACATGACGGCCTCGGACCTGGTGGGGCGTTACCTGCTGGATGCTGATGGCACGCGCTGGCAGGACGGTCCGCTGACGCTGGCCGCGCGGCATGGTGCGATCTGCTATCTGGATGAAGTGGTCGAAGCCCGTCAGGACACCACGGTGGTTATCCATCCCCTGACCGACAATCGTCGGGTCCTGCCCCTGGAAAAGAAGGGCGAGCTGGTTGAGGCGCACCCGGATTTTCAGGTGGTCATTTCCTACAACCCGGGCTACCAGAGCCTGATGAAGGATCTGAAGCAGTCGACCAAGCAGCGCTTCGGTGCGCTGGATTTCGATTATCCGGATCACGACGTCGAAGCCCGGATCGTGGCCCATGAGAGCGGTGTCAGCGAAGAACTTGCCGGCAATCTGGTCAGCGTCGCGGAGCGTGCGCGGAATCTGAAGGGCCATGGATTGGATGAAGGTATCTCGACGCGGATGCTGGTTCACGCGGCAACCCTGATCGCCAAGGGCGTTGAGCCGCTGGGCGCATGCCGCATGGCGCTGGTACGACCGATTACCGACGACCCGGACATGCGCGACGCGCTGGATTCCGCGGTCACGACATTCTTCTGATCACGGTGCGGCGTTACCACGCCTTGCGGCCACGCTCATGAGTATCAGTCTGGATGACTACAGCGATCTGCTCGAGGACCTGGGGCAGCATGCTTCCGAAGTGCTTGAGTCCTCGTGGCAGGAAGCCAGTCGTGCGTTCAGCGTTAAGGGCCTGAAGCGGCATTATCTGGAAGGTGCGCGCAGCCTGCACTCCTTGGGGCGCGGTAACGAATTGGTGATCGCCTTCATTCAGGAGGCGCCGGATCTTGCCCATGAACTGGGTGAGGATGCAGTGGCGGAACTGGTCAGTTCGGCAATTCGCATGTACTCGAAGACCAGTGCCGCGGTGATCACCCTGCTGATTTCCGTCAGCCCCACCGCTGCGCGCAAGCTCGGCGATCTCTCGCTGTTCCAGGGATTCCTGCGTTTGCTGGACAACCTGCTTGGTCAGGCACCACGCGGAGTCCGGCCCATGCTGGAGCACCTGGACGAGCTGCTTGCGCACCTCACGCTTGGTGGTCTGAGGCGCTGGGCGACCTGGGGTGCCGAGGCCCATCGCACCGATCTCGAGGCCCAGCAGGCCTATTTCTCGCTTGAATCACCGGAATCCCGCTCGGTATTCCAGAAGGAACGCCGGGGCACCCTGTTCGTCAATGTGCAGCGACGCATCAACATGTATTTGCGGGCGTTGTGGGCGCGCGATTTCTTCATGCGCCCGACCAGCGGCGACTTCGAATCAAAAGAGGGTTATCGGCCCTACATCCAGGGGTTCACGATCTTCCTGCCGGATGCCTATGACGATGAGGCCGGACTGACCGGACTGGATCTTTACCGTGCCGCGGCCGCTCATGCCGCTGCCCACGTCGTGTACACGCGTGAGATGCAGGAAGACGAGCAGCCGTTGGCCCTGTTCGGCGTGCTCACTGAGTTGATCGAGGACGCGCGAGTCGAGACCCTGGCGATTCAGGCCTTTCCGGGGCTGCGCCAGATCTGGAAGGCCTTGCACCACGCGAGCCCGGAGGACGGCAACGAGGCCGCGTCCCTGATCGCGCGCACGGCACGTGCGCTGCTCGATCCTGACTACCAGGACGATGAGTATTTCGTGCACGCCGCGCGCACGCTGTTCAACGAGCGTCTGGATCGTCTCGAGGAGCCGGGTTTCAGCCGAGGGCTTGCCGCCGAACTGGCGTCTCACTTCCCCTGGCAGAGCCATATCAATCCGCGCAACGTGATGCCCGATGTGTGGTACCGCGACGATAACCGCTACATGTGGGAGTTCGGTCGCGAGGAAGATGACGCCGAATGGGTGGCCGGATCGAAGGGTCCGCAGGAGCGGCGCGACGTCAGTCTGATGGAAATGATCAATGAGCTTGACGTGCCGGGTGCCGGCGACGACGCGCAGGAGGTCTGGGTGTTGTCCACCGAGTTCTTCCGCGACTCGGAGGACGTCAGTATCAATCAGCAGGAGGGGCGTGAGCCGCTCTCATTGCCGTATCACTACCACGAGTGGGACTACCAGATGCAGCTCGAGCGGCCGCACTGGGTCACGCTGCTTGAGCGGCGTCCACCGCTGGGGGAACTCGACGAGATCGAGGCACTTGCGACCAAGCACCGTCCGATTATCTCGCGGTTGAAGTTCCTGATCGAGGCGATGCAGCCCCAGGGCGTGCAGCGTTATCGCAGGCAGCCTGACGGCGACGAATTCGACCTCAACGCCCTGGTCGAGGCCCAGGTCGATCTGCGCATGCGCCGTCAGCCGGACGAGCGTGTCTACATGCGTTCGATCCGCAAGGTGCGTGATCTGTCGGTGCTGGTGCTGCTGGATCTGTCGGAATCAACCAACGAATACGTGCGCGGCACGGACAATACCGTTGTCGGGCTGGCCCGCGAGGCCGCGGCGTTGCTGGCCGACGCCATCAACCGGATCGGCGACCCGTTCGCAATTCACGGTTTTTCCTCGGACGGGCGGCATGACGTCGAATATTTCCGGTTCAAGGATTTCGACGCCCCTTACGATGACTACGCGAAGGCCAGGCTGGCCGGCATGACCGGACAATTGTCGACTCGCATGGGCACCGCGATCCGCCATGCGGGTGAAATGCTGCGTCGGCAGGGTACCCAGAAAAAACTGCTGCTGGTGCTGACCGATGGCGAGCCCTCGGATACCGATGTGCGTGATCCGCAGTACCTGCGCCAGGATGCCAAGCGGGCCGTTGAGGAGGCCGCCAAGAAGGGGGTCTACACCTTCTGCATGAGTCTCGACCCCCATGCCGACGAGTATGTGGAGCGGATTTTCGGGGCTCAGCATTACATGGTCCTGGACAACATCGAGCGCCTCCCGGAGAAACTGCCGATGCTTTATGCGGGATTGACCCGCTGACGCGGCGGCATCGGTTTTGCCGCGGCAGTCGAACTGCCAAGGAGCATTCGTGACCACTCAGCCGCGCGACCCGGTGCTGCCGCAGATGATGCTGAAGTCGGAGTTGCCCGAACACCTGATTCGGCATGCAACCCTGCGTCAGCTTCAGGTGTTCGAGGCCATTGTCCGGCTCGGCAGTTTTACCCGGGCAGCCGAAGAACTGCACCTGACCCAGCCGACGGTTTCGATCCAGATCAAGAAGCTGTCGACGGCGCTTGGTCTGCCGCTGTTCGAGCATGTCGGCCGCCGCGCCGAGCCCACGGAGGTCGGCCTGCTGCTGTACGACACCTGCCGCGAAATGCTTGGCGCGCTCACCAATCTTGAGATGAAGCTGGCCGAACTGCATGGCTTGCAGCGTGGTCGACTGCAGCTTGCCGTAATAACCACGGCGCAGTATTTCGCGCCCAGTCTGCTGGGCCAGTTCGCGCGCCGCTATCCGGAAATCGAGCTGTCTCTGGAGGTCAGCAATTTCGACCGGGTGCTGGACCGACTGGCGAACAATCTGGATGACTTGTACATCATCGGGCATGTGCCGGAGCGGCTGCGCGATGTCGCCATCTATCCCTTCGCGCCCAACCCGCTGGTGGTAATGGCGAGTAGGGATCACCCGCTGGTTCGCCGCCGCCAGATCCCGCTGCAGGAACTGGAAAAGGAAACCTTCCTGATGCGGGAGCCCGGTTCCGGCATCCGTGAGGCGACCCTGCGACTGTTCGAGGCCCATGGCATCAGCCCGAGGGTGCGGATGGAACTCGGCAGCAACGAGGCCATCAAGCAGGCGGTAATCGGTGGGCTCGGTCTGGCGGTGTTATCCCTGCATACCCTGAGCGCGGAAGGCGCGGAAGGACCTGTGGCGCTGCTCGACGTGCAGCATTTTCCGATTCATCGACAGTGGCACATCGTGCATCCCAAGAAGAAAGTCCTGTCCGTCGTGGCGCGCGCCTTTCTCGATTTCGCAATTCAGGATGAGGCGCGGCTCAGGGCACAGATTGACGGCATGCTGGCCGCATTCAAGGCGCAAACGGACTGAAAACTTTTTACCCGTAAAGGAATTGGGCTGCGTTGCGTGGCCATGGAGACGAGACAGACATGAGAGAGCGACAGGGCGGTGGGCGTCCCGCCATCAGCGGTACGCAATTCATTGATGGCAGCGGTTCGATGCGCGGGCGTATGAGCCTGAGTGCGTCGCACCGTGATCAGCGTCATCCGGTTACCGGCACCGGTATGGGGGCCGGACCGGCGCCGGTGGATACGCCGGCCAACGAAACCTGTGTGGTTTGTGCGCCGGCAACCCTGCGCCTGGCCGAGGAGCTTTTCGAGCGCTGGAATGCGGCGCTGCAGACCGGCGATGCCGACCGGGTCGTTGCCAATTATGCCGAGGATGCCGTGCTGTTGCCGACGGTCTCGAACGTGCCGCGGACGTCTCACGCGGAGATTCGCGATTATTTCCTGCATTTTCTCGAGAAGCAGCCGGTGGGAACGATCAACCAGCGCAACGTCAAGTTTGGCTGCAACAAGCTGACGGATGCCGGCACCTACACCTTCCGCGTGCGTGACGGGAGCGAAGTGCTGGATGTCCCGGCCCGTTACACCTTCGTTTACGAGCACCGCGACGGCGACTGGAAAATCGTGCATCACCATTCATCGATGATGCCGGCGGATGACGGTTGAGTGCGCGAGCCCGAGGCAGACAAATAAGTCTTTGCTGATATATTATTCTGACCCTATAAGTTTTAAATAATAGATAGCCCGCGTCGATGCGACAGGTTGCGATAGCCCTTGCTTCCCCGTGTCGAGCGAGCAGGCACCGGAGGTTGAGAAGTCATGGCGTTTGAACCGGTCGTTCTGTTTTTCCTGCTCGGCGTAATAGCCGGTCTTGCAAAATCGGATCTGAAGATTCCAACCGCGGTCTATGAAGCGCTATCGGTCTATCTCCTCCTAGCCATTGGCATTACCGGTGGCGTGAAGCTGGCGGAGAGCACCTTGCTTCCGCTGATTCTGCCTGGCCTAGCCATCCTTCTTGTAGGCTGTCTGATCCCTCTGATCTGTTATCCGGTGCTGCAGTATTTCGGCGGCCTGAAGCGCGCCGACTCGGCGTCACTGGCAGCGCACTACGGCTCGGTCAGCGTTGTGACCTTCTCGGTTGCGGTGGCTTTCCTGGCCCAGGCCGGGCTGGATTACGAAGGCCACATGGTCGTATTCCTCGTGCTGCTGGAAATTCCCGCACTGGTGGTTGGCATCCTGCTGGCACGAGCAGGGATGGCGGGCAAGACCCGCTGGGGCAAGACGCTGCGCGAGGTATTCTTCGGCAAGAGTATCTTCCTGCTGATCGGTGGCCTGATCATCGGTTTTGCTGCAGGTCCGGATCACATCGGTCCGCTGGAGCCGCTGTTCTTCGACCTGTTCAAGGGGCTACTCGCGTTCTTCCTGCTTGAGATGGGGCTGGTTGCGGCTGCCAAGATCGCCGATTTCCGGTATTACGGGAAATTCCTGATCGGCTTCGCCATCGTCATGCCGGTCTTTTCCGCAGTATTGGGTGTATTTCTCGGCTGGGGCCTGGGCCTTAGCCTGGGTGGTACCCTGTTGCTTGCCACGCTGTACGCGAGTGCCTCGTATATCGCGGCTCCCGCGGCCATGCGTATTGCAGTGCCGGAGGCCAATCCCGCACTATCCATCGGGGCATCGCTCGGCGTGACGTTTCCGTTCAATATATTCGTGGGCGTGCCGCTGTATTTCTGGATGGCAGATTTGCTCTATTCGATGGGAGGTTGAGCAGTGGAACCGGACAAGTACCTGCTGACGATCGTCAGTGAATCCATCCTCGAAGATCGCATGATCGATGAGATCCGGGAGCTCGGTGCCAATGGTTACACGGTGACTGACGCGCGTGGCTGGGGAAAGCACGGCAAGCGCCGCGGCAAGTGGCAGCAGGACAGTAACATTCAGATACAGGTGGTGGGATCGCGTGAGCTGTGCGAAGCGATCTGTGCCCGGTTAAAGGATCAGTACCAGGCGGACTTTGGCTTGTTGCTGCTGATTTCGCCGGTCGAGGTCAAGAACTGACCAGCGTCATGCGTTAGCCCCCCAATCCCTGGCGTCCTGCGCGAGGGCCGTGGCAAGTTCCTCCGAATCGGCATTACCGCCGGTCACGATCACGACGATATCGCCGTAGCCGGGGAAGTCCCCTGACGGTAACTGCCCCAGTATCGCGACACCTGCTGGGCCGCCCGGCTCGACAACCACATGGTTGTGGCGCATCAACTCGGCAGCGCCGCGTTGCAATGCTTCGTCGTCGATCTGCACAAGCAGGCGGCCAGCAGCCAATTCAGTGCGCCACGTGGCTTGAATGAGCCGGTGGTCTGGAGTGATTCAAGTTTGAGCCAGACCGGGCGGTCCATCCGCGCGGATAACTCGGGCGCCGGCATCAGCGGCGTGGTCAGAAGTCGCCCCGTCAGGCGCTCCGCCGCAGCATGGACATCGTCGACGGTCAGCATGTCGATCGCCTACCTTGGGTGCCAGGTCTCATTGTGCTGGCAACCAGGGACAGAACGGCACCTCGCCAAGAAAGCGTAGATGGCTGCCGCAACCTTGCTGACAGTCCGAAGCACCAAAACCCGGAACCGGTAGGTGGCCGGGAAGACTCTGGTGCAGCGTGCATTCCGTAGTATCCGAAACACGCAGATCGATGACGCGAGCGGCTGCTGCCATCAGCAGATAATCGATATGCCAGCGTTGTCGCTTTTCGTTGCACAGGTGACGGCGCAGTCGCCCTTCCATCCCCCGTCTTGCGCTGCCCGAATAGACGTACAAACCGCGACAAAACGCGTACTCTCCTAGAGCACCGATGCGCAGCCGCGCGGACTTGTCGAGCCAGATCAGAAGCTGGTAGCTCTGTGCGGGCATGAAGCCTCCGTTCGGTGACGGTGGATTGGGATAAATCGGCGGGAGAACCCAGATGCGCCATCTTCTCATTATTGCCGTTTCGGCGTTCCTGCTGGCTGCCTGTGCCGCTCAGCCCGAGTATGACCAGCAGGCAAGTGAAACCCGGGGTTACCTCTGCGGGGACCGCGAAATCAGCGTTGCGATCTTCGATGACCACGTGCGGATCCTGTCGGATGACGAAACCCGGTTGGTGCCGGAGCCGGCCGCCTCCGGCGCCCGCTATCGTGGAATCGGGGGGGCGTCGTCATCGGTCTATTGGTCGCGGGGTGATAAAGCGCTCATCGAAAAGGCGGGTGAGCGGCTGCCCGAGTGTCGGCGGCTGCACCCCCTGCCCGAAACACTCAAGGCCAGTGGCAATGAGCCATTCTGGAATCTGATACTCGACCAGGACACGCTTTTTTTCCAGACCTTCGATCAGGAGCGGATCCTGCAAAGCGATACCGTCAGCCGTCAGGGTGAGACGGTCCACGCAGTGTCCGGCGACGCCCGCCTGAAAGCACGGTTCGAGCAGACCATCTGCGAGGACAGCATGACCGGCATGCCGCATCCCTACCGTGTCCGGGTTGTGTTCGCGGATCGGGACTTCGTCGGCTGCGGTGGCAACCCCCTGGATCTGCTCCGTGGCGACTGGCGTATCATCAGCCTTGACGGTGCTGAGCTGGACGAGGCTGTCAGGGCGAATATCCGCTTTGACGAGGAAGGGCGTACCTCGGGAAGGGCCGCCTGCAACAGTTTTCACGGCCCTTTCGAACTCACCGGCGAATCGTTGCGCATCGGCTCACTGGCGACCACCATGATGGCTTGCGAATCGGACCTGATGCGGCTCGAATTGCGGATTCTGCGAGGACTCGAGAGCGTCACACTGTTCCGCATTGACGCCGCTGGGCGCCTGTATCTGCAGGCCACCGATGGCGGCGTCATCGAGGCGAAACGGTAGCTCGCACCGCTACTGCGGACCTGCCGACGAATCAGCCGTTCTCTGTTCGCTGAATGGCCGCGCATTCCGCGTGCCAGGCACGGCTATGTTAACATGGGACGGATTTGCTGGCAGGCGGTTTGCCGCTTATCTCGGCGCTTGGGTTGATGCACCTCGGTATCGTGCTCTGGGTGTTGCTTGCCGCCGATCTGGCACCCACCGCGCATGCGCATGACGCCATGCTGCTGGTGATGTTTCTGTATCTGCTGTTCCACGCCGGTCTGGCCACGATCCTGAGCCTGTTGCAGAAGCTGCGCGTGCGGCCTGGCTATGTCAGCGTTCGCTTGCCTTACGAGCCGGTGGTCCTTTGGCCGTTCTGGCTCTACACGCTGGCGGTGTTCTGGATCAGCGTTGTCGCCTTCCTGTTCCTTCCCGGTGCCTGGCGACGACGCTGTTGCTGCTCTTCGCCGCCTGGCGCTTTTGGCAGCGGTCAGCGGCGGTGCAGGGATCCGATGCGTTCATCGCCAGGTTCGGTGCGGCGGTCCATGGCCTTGCCGCAGTGGCCACGGTTGCCATTTCCCTGCCGATTTTCGCCTATCCGCCGTGCGTCTGAGCGGGCGATTTCCGCTATTGCTTTTCGCCGCGGGCTGGACCACACCGGTTGCCGCGCACAAGCCCCTGACCAGTGGCGGCCAGGATCAGCTGGCGGCCATTCTGGTCACCGTCCTGTTGGTCATCGTCTGGCTGCTTTATCTGCTGGGCCTCAGACGACGCTCTGCCGGCGGCTCGTTGATTGGCCTGTTTCATGTTGCCTTGCTGCTTTGCGTGCTGAGTCTGTTCGGGCCACTGGATGAATGTGCCAAGACCAGCACGGCGGCACACATGACCCAACACATGGCACTGATGGTAGTGGTGGCACCGATCGGGGTGCTTAGCCGACCCATGCCACAAATGTTGCTGGCCAGCGGCGGGATGCTGCGAGGGTTCTGGGCACTGGTCCTGCGGCTCGGTGCGCGGCCGATGGTCTCTGCCTATCTGCATGCCGCGGCCATCTGGTTCTGGCACACGCCGCGGTTCTACATGCTGGCGGTGGAAGACCCCTGGTGGCATGGGGTCGAGCACGCCCGCTTTTTTGCTCACGGCGCTGCTGTTCTGGTTGGCCGCGCTGGCCGGCGCCGCGAAGTGCGCACCCTGGCCGACCAGCAACTGGCCGGCTTGATCATGTGGGTCGTGGGTGGCATTCCTTACCTTGTGGCAAGCGCCTGGGTGGGCTGGCGCTGGTACCGGCATCTGATGCGCCGGATGGCCGACCCCGTGGCAGGGAAGCGGGACTTGCTCGGCCGCTAGGTTCTCCGATATCTGCCGGGCGTGGCTGGTTCAGGGCAGCTTTGACACCGAGTTTTCCCCGCGCTGCGACGGGAGATCGGCGGCTTCCAGCGCAGCCGCGCGAATAAATCAGTGTTTCTCTATAAGCTGAAACTTCATTCAAGCAAGAGTGTGGGTGGGCCCATGGCGATTCTGTTCTTTTACATCCTGGGCGCCGTGCTTCTGGTAATCGCGGCGCTGAATATCGGGGTATCGAACACCACTGCGGTCATCAATGGCGCCGTGGGGCTGGGCGCGATCTACGTTGGCTGGCGTCGCACAAGAGAGGGTCGGCAGGGTAGAGGCGAGTCGTCGAGCTAGTCGGGTGCCTGGCCGTCATCTAGTTCAGTATCCGACGTTCAACTCCACCCTTATAGGATCCTGGAAAAGAAAAGGGGCTAGGCCGATTGACCTAACCCCTTGATTTGCCTGGTGGGCGCGGCTGGGATTGAACCAGCGACCCCTGCCGTGTGAAGGCAGTGCTCTCCCGCTGAGCTACGCGCCCGAAGGATGCGAAGTGTAGGTAGCGCGCGCGAAGCTGTCAACGCAGGCCATGCGCTCTGCTACCATACGCGGCCCGTTTACAGACCGCCGCGGAGGCCCAGAGACATGACGCTGAAGACCCGGTTTGCCCCAAGTCCCACGGGCTACCTGCATATCGGTGGTGCGCGCACTGCCCTGTTTTCATGGCTCTATGCCCGCCGGCATGGCGGCAGCTTCGTGCTGCGGATCGAGGACACGGATCTGGAGCGCTCAACCCCGGAGTCGGTAAACGCCATTCTCGAGGGTATGACCTGGCTCGGTCTGGATTACGATGAGGGGCCGTTCTATCAGACCAGGCGCTTCGACCGGTATCGGGAAGTGCTGGATCAGCTCCTCGCCGAGGGTAAGGCCTATCGCTGCTACTGCAGTCGCGAACGGCTGGACAAACTGCGCGAGGAGCAGCAGGCGCGCAAGGAAAAGCCGCGCTATGACGGCCATTGTCGCGACCTGGAGCAGGCGCCATCACCGGACGCGCCGTATGTGGTCCGGTTCCGTAATCCGCAGGACGGGCAGGTGGTGGTCAACGACCGGGTGCGGGGCCGGGTCGTGTTCAGCAATACCGAACTCGATGACCTGATCATCGCGCGGACCGATGGCTCGCCGACCTACAACTTCACGGTGGTAGTGGACGATATGGATATGGGGATCACCCATGTCGTGCGCGGTGACGATCATCTGAACAACACGCCGCGACAGATCAATATCCTGCAGGCCCTTGGCGTCGCGCCACCGATCTACGCCCACGTGCCGATGATCCTCGGCGAGGACGGAAAACGCCTGTCCAAGCGGCATGGTGCGGTCGGCGTCATGAGTTACCGCGATCAGGGTTACCTGCCGGAGGCGGTGCTGAACTATCTGGTGCGTCTGGGCTGGTCACACGGCGATCAGGAGGTGTTTTCGCTGGACGAGATGGTGCAGTTGTTCGATATCGAGGACATCAACAGTTCCGCCTCGAGCCTCAACATTTCGAAACTGGACTGGCTCAATCAGCACTACATGAAGACTGCGGAGCCGGCACATGTCGCGCGCCACCTGAGTTGGCACGTTGGTCAGCTTGGTATCGATCCGGCAGTTCGTGGTCCGGCACTGGATGACGTGGTCATTGCCCAACGGGAACGGGTAAAGAATCTGGCGGAGATGGCTGCGGCCAGTCGCTTCTTTTACTGCGAGCCGGAGGTCTACGACGAGAAGGCGGCTCGCAAGAATCTCAAGGCCGAGACCCAGCCGGCCCTGATCGCCCTGCGCGAGGCGTTGGCGGCGGTGCCCGACTGGCAGGCCGAGGCGCTGCATAAGGCAGTGATCGGTGTAAGCGAGTCGCTGGACCTGAAACTGGGCAAGGTCGCGCAACCGCTCCGAGTCGCCCTTGCCGGCGGCCCGGTCTCGCCGCCGATCGACCTGACCCTGGAACTGCTCGGCCGCGACGCCACATTGGCCAGGATCGATCGTGCCGTCAGCTGGATTGATGCCAATGCAGAAGCGCAACAGGCCTGAGTCCGGTTGACAAGGGTGGGGGGCATTACTATCATTCGGCTCCCTTACGGGGCCATAGCTCAGCTGGGAGAGCGCCTGCATGGCATGCAGGAGGTCGGCGGTTCGATCCCGCCTGGCTCCACCAGATATCCTCGGAAACGCCCCCGACTAACGGGGGCGTTTTTCGTTGCGCCCGTCTGACTGCCGGCATATTGGCAGCAGCCCCGTCTGGTAATGGCAAGGCGATGCGATGCAGGCCGAAGTCCGACTGCAGGATGTCGATGAGGTATTGCGTGGGCGGGGTGTTGGCCTGCGCTTTCCGTCGTCCGTCGAGTCCGCATTCCAGCGGGATACCAATGCCCACCGACGTCAGCATCTCGCGCGCTTCGGCGTGCTGGCCTTGCTGATCTACAATCTGTTTCTGATCAACGATTACGTATTCCGGCCCGAGGTGTTTGATATCGCGCTTGCTGCGCGTCTCGGGCTTGCCACCTGTTACGGTCTTCTGGTCATCCTGGTTGTGCGTCGCGGTGTGTCGCCGGTCCTGCGTGAAGGGCTCATGGCCAGCGCGATCTGTGTGGTGATGTTGGCATCCAGCCTGATCTTTGCCGCCACTGAGCGTCCGGACGCCATCGTCGATCCCTTTGCCATGAGTTTGATACTTCTGTCCGGGAATATTTTCCTGGTGCTGCGGTTCTGGTATGCCGTGGGTTCCACGGTTATTGCGGTGGCGATCGTCCTCGCATTCGTCATCCCCTACCAGGGCATGTCACCGGATATGAAAGTCTTTGTGTTCTTCGTTTTCCTGGGCACCGCGGCTTTTACCCTGATTGCCAATTACCGGCTGGAATGGCTGGAGCGGGAGAGTTACCTGCAATTACTGCGAGAGACTCTGCGCACACGGGACACGCGGCTGCGCAACCGGGATCTGGCGAAGCTGTCGTTGACCGATGCGCTGACCGAGTTGCCAAACCGCAGACATTTCGATTCCATGATGGAACATGCCTGGGGTCGCGCGGCAGAGGAGGGGTGGGCACTCGGCCTGCTGATCGTCGATATCGACCATTTCAAACCCTACAACGATTATTATGGTCATCTCCAGGGTGATCGCTGCCTGGCCCGTGTCGCCGCGGAGATCAAACAAAGCACGCGTGCAGAAACGGATTTTGTCGCCCGCTACGGCGGGGAGGAATTTCTGGTGCTGCTGTCCAACACGGACCTGAGTTCCGCCTCCGCGACAGCCGAGCGCATCCGTCGCCGGGTCAGTAATCTGAACATTCCCAATCATGGCGTCGAAATCGACGCCGTTGTCACCGTGAGTATCGGCGTCAGTGTATTCAGGCCCGGAGAGGAGCCGGATTTTGACGCCGTTTTCCGGCGCACGGACCGGGGGCTCTATCGCGCCAAGGACGGCGGCAGGAATCGGGTTGTCCTGGCTCAGAATCCGCTTTCGATGGAAACGGGATCGTGAAGCTGCTTGGACTGACTGGCTGGCAAGCCTGGTTGCTGTTGCCGGGAATGTTGACCGTTGATTGGCTGGCGCGAACTTACCCGCTATTCGTGATCCGTACCGGGATCGGCTTTTCCGCTGAGTCTTACCTCTTCTGGTCAGCTGTGATCTCGGCGCTGTTCTGGACCGTTCTTCTCTGCGTGTCTGCCTATGCCTGGCGACGTTTCTGGCGCTGGATAAGAAATCCCTGATCCATCTGTCCTGGCCCGCGATCGGATGCATTTTTCTCTCATCTGGTGTGGCGTTATGGCGACTGGTATCCCCCTTAAGAAGACACTGATCTATTCCCACGCCTGCGTTGGAGTCCGCATTTTTTCCGAGGCAAGGCGCGCTGCGCAGGGCCGCAGTCATTCTGCGGTCAAGCCGCGCAACACGGCAGTCGGGAAAAATGCGGCCCAACCAGAGGCAAGCATGCGCCTTCGTACGACGGCGCATGCTTGCCTGAGCCCCGGCCGGTTTTGGCCTCTGGCGGCGTTGCGCTACCGGCCCGGTAGCTACGGCTACCGAACCGGCACCGCGCCTTGCCAGATGACCAAAACCGGTCTCGGGCGCAGACGCGGGA
>SL_7KL_010_BRINEDRAFT_10000766_pt1 | contig 15476 bp, 10 predicted proteins | sample SodLak_010_BRINE_FD_10663 | JGI IMG/M metagenome (IMG submission 10663)
GGAGAATTACTCATTTTTACCATCACGAGTCTTGCGGGCAGTGTACCCCCTGCCGTGAAGGAACCGGCTGGCTTGAAAAGGTTATGCTAAAGATTAAAAACGGTGAAGGAGAAATTAAAGATTTAGATCTGCTCCTGGATATTACCACACAGATGGAAGGCAGAACAATTTGTGCACTAGCTGATGCTGCTGCCTGGCCGGTAAGACATACAATTACACGTTTCAGAGATGAATTCGAAGCAAGGTGTAAGAAGTCAGTTCACGCCGTAGCTTAACTGAAATTTGCATTAATTTTTTAACAGAAATTAGATGAACGGTTTATCTGAAATCAATCAGGTAAACACTCTCAAAATTAAGACGAAGATACAATGCCTGAAGTATTTATAGATGGGAAACGATTCGAATATGAAGGAGATCAAAGGCTTCTTCAGTTCATCCAGGATCAAGGCCTTGAAGTGCCCTTTTTCTGTTATCACCCTTCAATGTCTGCTCCTGCTAACTGCCGGCAATGTCTGGTAAAGGTAGGTCAACCCGTTAAAGACAGGGAAACCGGTGAATATGAACTGGACGAGAACGGAGAACGGGTAATTCGTTGGTTCCCCAAACTTCAAACATCATGTAATATCATGATTTCTGATGGCATGGTCGTTCGAACACAGGAAACGGATGAATTAGTAGAAAGAGCACAAAAGGATAATCTCGAGTTTATCTTAATAAATCATCCTCTTGACTGCCCGATTTGTGATCAGGCCGGTGAGTGCCCGCTTCAGATTCAAACCTATAAGTACGGACCTGAAGGCAGCCGGTTTGAAGTAAAAAAGGTTCACAAGCCGAAAAGAATTCAGTTAGGCCCTCGTGTTATTCTCGATGCAGAGCGGTGTATTAACTGTACCCGTTGCGTCAGATTTACTGATGAGATCAGTGAAACACATCAGCTTACAATTACCTCACGGGGAGATAAGAACTACCCAACCACTGCGCCCGGAATGGAGTTTGATGATGCATACTCTCTTAACACCGTCGATATTTGTCCGGTTGGAGCTTTAACATCCGCAGATTTCAGGTTTAAAGCACGTGTTTGGGAAATGAATCAAACACCAAGCATTGATATAACCAATGCAAAAGGTACTAATATTGATTTATGGACACGAGATAACCTCATTCTTCGTATCACTCCCCGATACAATGAGGCTGTGAACGATCACTGGATGCCGGATGAGGGGCGTGAAGCGTACAGACTCTTTAATGAAAACAGGATTTCAAAACCTCTTCAAAAAATTGATGAGGGACAAATTAAATCATCCTGGAGTAATGCTTTTGCTACAGCTGCCGAGCAACTCGAAGGCGTTTCAAAAGATGAAATTCTGCTTATAGGCAGCCCTCACTCCTCTGTTGAAGAGAACTACATACTCTCTAAATTCGCCTCTATTTTGGGTTATAATGATCCTGTGTTCTGCTCCCACATAGAAAATGGTAAAGGGGATGGATTTCTGTTAACAGATGATGTTGCACCAAATGCTAATGGATGCCGGCTTCTCGGTTTTAAAGAAATCACCGGTGATGAACTCTCGAAATCAGCATCAAGTGCAAAAGTAGTTCTTCTATTAAACGACAACCTGTTGGATCGTGAAGTTATCACAAAAGATCACTTGAACAACACGTTTGTTGTCAATTTTGCAACTAATCATACCGAAACAACTAAATTCGCAGATTTGGTCATTCCAATTACATGCATTGCTGAACACGCTGCAAGCTATGTAAATATCGATGGACGCATTCAGCGATCAATTCCCGCCAAAGAGACTAAGTACACAAATAGGCGATTGGATTTCGAGATGAATGAAGGACGATTAGACCGTTACGGAACAAACTTCGATAACTGGGTTACTGAAGAAAATAAAGTTGATTGCCTCCCCTTTTGGATTGTAATCAATAAAATATCTGAAGAGATGGGATTGAATGATTTTAATTTCTTATCCGGCAGAGAAATTATGGATGAGATTTCATCCACATTGGCACCTTTCGATGGTGTAAGCTATGCCAGAATGGATGAGGAATCAGGTATCGTCATTCAAAAAGAACAACAAACTGTATAATTTTAATAACAAATATTATTGGGGATGGCTGAAGTCACATTGACATCTTACATCGTTTTGGGAGTTGGACTATTCATGCTCCTTAATTCGGCAGCGATTAGTGTATATGCTGAACGTCGCGTTGCGGCATTCATACAGAACAGAGTTGGTCCGAACAGGGTAGGACCTTTAGGGTTACTGCAACCTATTGCTGATGTATTAAAACTTATTTTAAAAGAAGATGTAACACCCGATAAAGGTAATAAGGTTCTGCACACCGTAGCACCGATGATACCGGTTGTAACCGCTCTTTTGACCGTTGCCGTTATACCTTTTGGTGAAGGACTGTATGCAACGGATATAAATGCAGGAGTTCTATATTTACTGGCCGTAGCTTCTTTGGGAGTATATGGTGTAACTCTCGCAGGTTGGGCATCTAACAGTAAGTATTCTCTCTTAGGGGGCTTGAGAGCCGCAGCACAGATGATTAGCTATGAATTGCCATTGGGAATGGCTGTAGCCTCCGTCGTACTCTTTGTAGGCTCTTTAAGTGTTGTTGATATTGCTGTTGCACAGGAAAACTGGTGGTTCGTTTTTTTAAATCCACTAGGGGCAATTATTTTCATTATCGCTGCATTCGCAGAGAGTAATCGAACACCATTTGATTTGGTTGAAGCCGAGCAAGAGCTTGTTGGTGGATTTCATACCGAGTATAGCTCAATGAAATTCGGAATGTTCTTCTTAGCTGAGTACATGCACGTTGTCATCAACTCTATGCTGATGACTACTTTCTTTTTTGGAAGCTATCACCTCCCCTTCGCCGGCTATTGGTTACCGGAAATGTCTCCATTAATGAAAGGAATTTTAGATGTAGCCGTCTTCACCGGTAAAACTGCGTTCTTTGTATTCGTATTCATCTGGGTACGCTGGACAATACCAAGATTTAAATATAATCAGGTGATGAAGTTGGGTTGGTCCAGGCTATTACCTCTCAGCATAATCAATTTCTTTGTAATTGCAGCAATCCTCTTTTTCATCGTAGGATAATCCTTTAAGAAGATTACAGTTTATTTCTCAAGCCGGATGGGTAAAATCCCTTTCGGCTTTTTTTATAATTAATGAACAGACTTTTACCCTATCCTCTTTCTGATCCTTAGCTCTACAATTATCGGTCTGAATAGAAATAATTATCTATTACCACTTTTTTTCTAAAAAACTGTAAGGATTTCCCAAAATACGTTCCATACAGTAGAAAGGCTTAGGCATTAAATTAATCTCATTTGCAGAAAGCTCTTATAGATTGCAATTTGTAAAAAACACTTAGGCTCAATCGATATAAACTTCTGGTGTAAAAACAGGCATTTCATGTCAAATTGGACAGTTATTGAAAATATTGTAGATGAAGCTCTATTACTTCCCACCGAAAAAAGAAACCAATTTATTCGGGAACAGTGTGAAGGTGATGAACAACTGTATCTCAGAGTGTTAAACTATCTGAAATCTATTCAGGAATCTTCTAATCTATTTTCCAATGCAGACAAAGTTTTAAAATCTGCGATTAGCAATGCTTCAGGTAATAAGAATGGCGTATCTACAAGGCTCATTGGGTCCATCATTGATAAATATGAAATTGTTGATCTGATTAGTCACGGAGGAATGGGTACCGTTTTTGAAGCCAAAAGAGTAGACGGTATTTATGAGCAAACTGTGGCGTTAAAAATTGTACGTCATGGTATGGAAACCCCCGAGAATATCTGCCGGTTCGAAAGAGAAAGAGAAATCCTTGCAGGCCTCAACCATCCAAATATTGCAAAACTTCTGGATGGGGGTGTCACCGATTTCGGGTTGCCCTACCTTGTTATGGAATATGTAGATGGCATTCCAATTGATGAATATTGTGATAGCAATAAACTGACTGTTAAAAAGCGTATTAATCTTCTGATCTCTTTATGTGATGCAGTCCAGTTTGCGCATAACAATTTAGTTATTCACCGAGACCTTAAACCGGCCAATATATTAATTGACAGAAACGGCCATGTTAAGATTTTAGACTTCGGAATTGCCAAACTGATTGAAGATAAAGTTGGGCTAGATCAAACACATGAAGTTACATCTGTGCAAGCTGTAACTCCTGCATATGCAGCACCTGAACAAATATCAGGTGATGGTATCACCACCTCTACTGATACTTACTCGCTGGGTGTAATACTATATAAGTTATTAAGTGGTATAACACCATTCGACTTAAGTGAGGAGAGTCCTTTCAACGGGCAAAACAAGATAATTAATAAAGAGCCACTTAAACCATCTGTCAAGTACAACCAGCTAACGGTTGAGAATCAAAGTAAAATTTCCAAATCCAGAGGATTATCTACATCAAAACTCTTTAAAGTTTTAAGGAACGATATCGATGCCATTGTACTAAAAGCTCTTCGAAAAGAAAGCTCGCAACGTTATCAAACCATCGATAACCTCGTTGAAGATCTTAAAAGGTACCTCAACAATGAGCCTGTGCTGGCACACCAGGGAAACTTCACTTATCGAACTAAAAAGTTATTTCGGAGAAACTATAAGCAAATTTTTGTAGCTGCAGCGTTACTTCTTATCTCCATAACATTTTCAATTTTTCACACAAATAGAATTACAGAGCAAAGAAATATCGCTCAATACGAGGCTATGAAAACGGCTGAAGTTTCTTCCCTACTGTACGACCTATTTGAAGCAAATAATCCTAATCAGTCTCTCGGGGAAACTATTACTGCACAGGAATTACTCGAAAGAGGATTAGACAGGGCAGAAAAACTGGTAAATCAGCCGGAGCTTCAGGCTCAAATGTTCAGCGTAATTGGCAAAGTGTACCTGAAAATTGGCAACCTTCCAAAATCTAAAAGCTTAATCGACAAGAGTGTAGAGATCTATACCAGTTTACATGGAATTGATCATCCGGAAACGGCACTGGCAATTGCTTCTCAGGCATCCGTATACAGCTCAATGGGTAATTATGACGAAGCCGAAAATCTATACGACTACGCTTTGGGAATATTGGAAAATCACTCGGCATCCTATTTACACAATTATACCGATGCCATAAATGAACAAGCTTATGTTCTAAGAAGACAGGGAAAGTATAAAGAAGCTGAAGAGATATTCAGAAAGAATTACGATTTACTACGTTCTCAGCAGGGTGAATATCATGCTAAAACTGTAGCAGCTTTAAACGGCGTGGGTGTTACTCAATTTAACAGAGGATATTATGAAGAAGCGGAAAATATCTTCAGAGAAGTATTAGATAAACGTATTCAGATTTTTGGTGATACTCATCCTGACATTGCTGAAAGCAAGAACAGCTTAGGTGCACTGCTTATGAATTTGGGGCAGTTTAGTGAAGCTGAAAAGCTGTTTAGTGAAGCATTCTTTTTAAGAAACAGAATACTAGGTGAAAACCACCCTAAGACTCTCCTCACCTTAAATAACCTCGCAATTATGCAGCGTGATCAAGGTAAATTTGATCTCTCCGCAAAAACTTTCATTAAGGTAATTTCCAAAAAGGAAGAGAGGTTTGGCAAGAATAGTGTAGCATCAGCAATCAGCTATTTCTCATACGGTGAACTTCTGTTAATGACGGGTAAATATGATGAAGCAAACCCACAATTCGAGAAAGCACTTAATATTTTTAATGAGTTCTTAGGCGAGAATCACTCTTTTACAGCCAGAACCCAGATGAATCTTGGATTTAGCCAAATTCACTCTGATGGCAGTGAAAAAGCGGATCACTTAATTACTGAAGGTTACAATAAAGTGACTGAGATACATCCGGAAAGTACACTGGAAAGAGCAATTGCGGATCATCAATTTGGTATTTATAATTTCAAACAAGGTAATATTGAGCTTGCCAACAAACATCTATTGAGCTCATTAAATGCCTTGAATACACTTGAAAGAACAGAGTCCGCCAGGAGCAAAATGGTATCGAATGATATCCGGATGCTGAATCAAGTAGCTCATACAAACTAATCCGCACGGAACTTTACTCTTAAGTAATGAAGTAGCAGCTATCTCACCATTTATAAATCATTGGTTACTTCAGCTTTAATTTATATTATCTTCATTCGCGATTTGAAAATTGCGAACTCAAATAAAGACAAACTTAAGTGACCCATTTTACTTTATTTAGAAAATGAAGTGCCGATGATCTCCAATATTGGATAAGATTGATTGGCATTTACTTCTGTTAAGTCTTTAAATAGATGAACTTCTGTTACTAGTTAGTTTATGATATCGAAGGATGTACTGAAAAAAATCAGAAAGCTTGAAATTCGAACCAAAGGGCTCGTAAACAACATTTTTGGCGGTGAATATCAGTCTGCTTTCAAAGGGCAGGGAATGGAATTTACCGAGGTGAGAACTTATACATACGGTGATGATATCCGGCAAATTGACTGGAATGTAACTGCCCGAAATGATGAACCCTACATCAAAGTATTTGAGGAAGAGCGTGAGCAGACCTTAATGCTATGTGTAGACATCTCTCCAAGCGGGTTGTTCGGAAGCCGTTCACAAACAAAAATGGAACTGGCCATTGAGATCTGTGCTGTTTTAGCGTTCAGCGCCATAAAAAATTCTGACAAAGTAGGATTGCTCCTTTTTAGCGATAAAGTGGAGAAAGTTATTCCGCCTAAAAAAGGAAAAAAGCACGTTTTACGACTTATTCGCGAAATGTATACCACAAAGCCATCAGGCAACAGCACAGACATAGCCGATGCTCTTTCTTACGTGAATCGATTGCTTAACAGACAAGCTATTGTAGTATTGGCATCAGACTTTGAGGATCGAAATTTTGAAAAACAGCATAAAATTACTTCCCGTAAGCACGATCTTGTCAATTTGATAATTCGAGACAGGCTAGAAGAGGAATTACCGGATTTGGGAATTGTACCGTTTCGTGATGCAGAAACGGGTAGTCAGCTCGTTGTTGACACTTCTGATAAACGTGTTCGGGTAGAGTTCAAAAAGAAGGTATTCAAAAGAAAAAGAGAGTTAGACGACTACTTCGTAAAAAACAGAATGGATTTTGTAGATGTCTACACTAACGAGTCTTACATTCGGCCCCTAACAAACTTCTTTAGAAAAAGAATCAACCGCTATTAGTTTGAGGCTATTTCTGAATGTAAATCTAAGTCGCTTAATCGAATATTTAAGGTATTCACAACATGTTGAAACTCTTCGTGATACTCCTCTTCTAAAGACTCAGCTGCCGGCAGATCTACAGTTACCGAGTTGACCGGCCTGTCATTTACATAAAGCCGGTAACATAGATGAGGCCCGGTGGCCAATCCTGTCTGCCCTACGTAACCGATAACCTGTCCCTGTTCTACTTTGGCACCTTGCCTTATACTCGGGGCAAATCCGTTCAGATGAAGGTATGCGGTTTTGTAACTGTTGTTATGTCTGATCTGAACAATGTTTCCATTTCCGCCTCTGTACTGAGCTTCTGTGACTATTCCGTCACCTACTGAAATGATCGGGGTTCCGGTTGGGGCTGCATAATCGGTTCCGTAGTGTGGCCTTCTCTGATTTAAAATCGGATGGAACCGGCTATGCGAAAAGTTAGAACTGATTCTTTGGCTGTATCGGAATGGAGCTTTTAGAAGCTCTTTCTGCATGCTATCACCATTTTCATTAAAAAAGCCTCTTCTTGAATCATTTTCGAAATAGTAGGCTTTATAAACGTTCCCCCTGTGTTGAAACTCAGCGGCTTTAATATCGCCAATTCCTAAATACTCACCGTTTGCATAGAGGTTTTCATAAATCACTTTAAAATGATCTCCGCTTCGCAGAGCGAAAAAATCTATTTCCCAGCCAAACACATCTGCTAACTCAACTCCGAGCCTTTGGGATACACCGGATCCAACTACAGTCTCATACAGAGAACTGGTAATCACACCCGCAGCTTCTGCTTCCACCCTGGTAATAGGCACCATGCCGGTTTCCACTTCAATTTCATCCAGCCAGTTGATAACTGCATAGTTAACTTTTGACTGATGCCACACCATGGCAAATGCGCCTTCATCATTTTTGTAAATTCGATATTGCTGCCCGGGTATCATTCTGCGCAAATTTACAATCCCACTGGCTTTTTGCTGGATATTATAAATCGTTTGAGGATCGATATCATGCTTTCGGAGAATGATATATAAGCTTTCATTTCTCCGAACAACACTCTCTTTAATTTGGATCTGCTCACCTTCTATGATAAACCCATAAATATCTTTTGCGGGAAGTGGAGGTATTTCATAAAAGTTTTGGGCGTTGATAATATTTTCTTCTAAATCCTCAACCTTTTCCGGCCTCTCAAGTAGAGCGACAGACAAAACGGCTAGAAGGCATACAAACCCAATTAAAAGTATTCGGGACATCTATAAATTTTTACTGGTTAGTCTAAAGCAGACAAAAATTAAAATAATCTGAGGTCGAATCATAATTTTAGAATCATCAAATAATGAAGTTCTCTATTCGTTTCCTCTTTTCTTATCTTCACCGTTTGCAATGAACCCATACATAAAAGAAAACCTTATCGTGTACGCTACGGCACGCTATTTAACTCTGTTAATTTTACTCTTATTAGCAATTCCCGGGTTTGCTCAGCAAGTCTATACCTTTGTGGATACAGATTCTCTTAGTGTGGGAGACATTTTTGAGTACACAATTGTAGTAGACGGCAGAGAGCAGTTAATATCTTATCCGGCTGAAGATGATTTTGAGGAAGAAGTTGAGCTCGTCAACAGAACACGATATCAGGTTCACGCCAACAGAGACAGCCTGGTCTATCAGCTGCAATTTTTTGGCACGGAAAATCTGACTCTGAGCAGAAAATCTATTGTTCTCTCTTCGGCTGACGGTGACACTACCCTGCTTACGAATCAGGTTCCTATTTTCTTTAAAACACTGCTTGCAGAAGATGATGAAGAGTTCAGACCGTTAAAACCAATATTTGAATTCGCAAGATCACTTTTTCCGTATCTGCTCATACTCTTGATAGTTCTGGTAGCAGGATACTTTATCTACAGGTATTTGCAGCAACAAAAAGATAAAAGAGATCAGGTTAAAACGGAGTACAAACCTGTACCTTTTAACGATCCGCTGAAGCAATTAAGAGAAGAATTAGAACAACTTAGAAGTGTAGATGAATTATCATCATTTAGTGATTTTGAGCAGTATTACATTCAGCTGGGAGATTCAATCCGCAGATATTTAAAACGCGTACACGGAATTCCCGCTTTAGAAATGACAACTTCAGAAATTACGGCATCACTTAAAAAAGAGTTCACATCTGCAGATGTAATAAATATTACCAGAAAAGTTCTCAACAGTGCAGATATGGTAAAGTTTGCTCACTTTGAGCCTACAAAAGAGCAGGCCGATGCTACACTAACGAAAGCAAACACTTTTCTAGAAATTGTTTCTCAATCAGATGTAGAAACAATTGATCATTTACGCCAAGAGCATGAAAAAGCTGAGTCCGATAAGTCTGATAATCAAATTAGCGGGCAGAAATGAGCTGGGCAAATCCTGAATTTTTTTGGCTTTTACTACTTTTACCTCTCTTTCTGGGATACCATATCTGGAAATGGGTTAAAACCAGAGAATCTGCTCTCTTATTCTCATCAACTCATAAACTTGAGGGTATATCAAAAGGTTATAGAGTCTGGTTATCTCGAAGTACTCCTTTATTACACACTTTAGCTTTTACTTTTTTTGTTGTAGCCCTGGCCAGGCCCCAGCTACAGAATACGACCGTTGAACGCAGTGCCGAAGGTATAGATATTGTGATTAGCCTTGACATCTCCTCTTCCATGCTGGCTGAAGATATCAAGCCAAATCGATTGATTGCATCAAAAGAGTTGGCATCGGAATTTGTAGACAGACGTATTTCAGATCGAATTGGAATTAACGTATTTGCGAGAGAGAGCTTCACGGTTGTTCCACCCACACTGGATTACAACCTTGTTAAAAATATGCTTGAAACTGTTGATCTTGGAATGGTTCGAGACGGTACCGCTATCGGTATGGGCATTGCCACCGCTGTAAATCGATTAAGAGACAGCACGGCAGAATCGAAAGTAATTATACTGTTGACCGACGGAATGAACAACGCGGGTGAAATTGATCCGATTACCGCCGGGGAAATTGCCGCCACTTATGGCATTCGGATATACACGGTGGGAATCGGTTCCAGAGGCACAGCCCCCTACCCTGTTGATGATCCAATTTTCGGCAGACGATACCAAAATGTTCAGGTCAATATTGACGAGGAGATGTTGCAACAGATCTCTTCTCAGACCGGAGGGAGATATTGGAGAGCCACTGACGTTGACGAATATGCCGAAATATATCAGGAAATTGACAGCTTAGAGCAATCTGAAATTGAAGAGATAACCTATGTAGATTATGAAGATCTCTATTTCAGCTATCTTCTTACCGGTTTGGTTTTTCTACTTCTTGCTTTTCTGAATGAACGCTTTTTAGTCAGATCACCGTTATTCCAATCCTAACTGGCTCTAAAATTTTGAAACCTTAAAAACCGCTTCGACCCGAAGCCTTCTTTTTTTATTTATGATTGATCAGATACGCTCTTCCATTTTAAAATCCATACCCGTAGATGAAATAGAAGCACTTCTGAGCGAAAAAAAACGTCTTTTATTAAAAAACTTTCAGGGATCATCTGCCCTTTTTCTTCTTCCTGAAATTCAACCTCAGAAAAGAACACTTCTATACATTACAAAAGATTTTGAGCGTTCAGCCGCAGTTGCAGCAGATTTAGAGCAAATTTCGGAATCTAATGTGTATCTCTTTCCTCCAACCAGAAAGAAACCCTACGACTCCGGTAAAGTTGTGGACATGTCTGTTTTAGTACAGCGGTCTGAAGTGCTCGAAAAAATCAGTTCCGGTGATAACGGAATAATTGTGGCATCCATTGATGCCATCGTTGAAAAACTGGTTCCGGCTGATCTGTTTCATCAATCTTCCATTATGCTAAAAAAGGGTGGTGAAATTAGCCCCGAAAGCCTCTCGGGACAGCTTACTAACCAAGGGTATGCATCTACCCGATTCGTGGACGCTCCGGGCGAATTTGCAGTACGGGGCGGCATTTTTGATGTATATCCCTTCTCCGGTGAGTATCCTGTAAGGTTAGAGTTCTTTGGTGATGAGATTGAATCTATCCGGGAATTCGACCCAAATTCGCAAAGATCAATCTCATTTTTAAACGAAACACGACTGGTGCCTAATTCAGGCGGCGATCAGGCTCAGGAAAAAGAGAGCCTTCTCTCGTACTTATCAGAAAATTCAACTCTTGTTGCCGAAGACCTCGATGTGCTAAGCGGGGAGCTTTCCGAATTTTTTGAAAAGGCTGAGAAGAGTTATGCTGATCTAAACCCTGAGCAGTATCCTTCTCCCGAAACTAACTACGTAACTCCCGATGAGTGGGATAAAGATATCAGCAGAAGACCTTTAATATTGCTTGGAAGCTTCAATAAATCGGTTCAGATTGATAAGACCTTCGAGCTGGACACATCGCCCCACCCTTCTTTCCATGGTAATTTTAAACTTTTACGAGAGTTTATCACAGACCATACCCAAAAAGGATATCAAACATACATTCTGGCTGATCATGAAAATCAGAAAGAGCGTTTTGAAGAGCTACTCGGTGAAGCTGATGACGGGTTCATGTATAGAGTATCAACTCAAACTATTCATGAAGGGTTTATACTCAACTCAGAAAAGAGTGCGGTTTTAACTGATCATCAAATCTTTGACCGTTATCATCGCCCAAAAGTAAAGCGTAAAAAAGTTCGTGGCGGCATCTCCTTCAAAGAACTAAAAGATCTGAATATTGGAGACTATGTAGTTCACGTTGATTACGGAATTGGAAAATTTGCAGGTTTTAAAAAAATCAAAGTCCGCAATACTACTCAAGAAGCGGCTGTACTCCGATATAAGGATGATTCAACTCTCTATGTAAATGTATCGAGCCTTCACAAAATTCAGAAGTACTCGGGTAAAGAGGGAAAGCAACCGAGAATAACAAAACTCGGTTCGGGGGAGTGGGCAAGGAAAAAAGCCACCACCAAAAAGAAAGTAAAGGATATTGCCCGGGATTTGATTGAACTCTATGCAAAGCGAAAAGCTCAGAGTGCCTTCTCCTTCACTCCGGATAACTCGTGGCAAACAGAGCTTGAAGCTCGATTTGAGTATGAAGAGACACCCGATCAGTTAGAAACGATCCAGGCTGTTAAAGCAGATATGGAATCTGAACAGCCTATGGACAGACTCATTTGCGGGGACGTTGGTTTTGGGAAAACCGAAGTCGCCGTTAGAGCAGCGTTTAAAGCTGTAATGGATCAAAAACAGGTTGCTGTGCTTGTTCCAACAACTATATTGGCCGATCAGCACTACAAAACCTTTAAAGAGAGAATGAAGGAGTTCCCTGTACAGGTTGAAGCACTCTCCCGGTTCAGAACTGCTAAGGAGCAGAAAGAGATCATCAAAAAACTGGAAGAAGGTAAAGTTGATATTCTGATTGGTACCCACAGAATCGTCTCAAAAGATGTGAAATTTAAAAACCTGGGACTTCTCGTAATTGATGAAGAGCAGCGATTTGGTGTTTCTGTTAAGGAAAAGTTGAAAAAGTTCAGAGCTACCGTAGATGTAATGACTCTTACTGCAACACCTATCCCCAGAACGCTGCAATTCTCTCTTATGGGTGCACGGGATCTGAGCATCATCAATACCCCTCCCCCAAACCGTCAGCCGGTTTACACCGAAATACACAGTTTTAGTGAAGAGTTAATCAGAGATGCGCTGCTTGAGGAGGTATCCAGAGGCGGACAGGTATTTTTCATCCACAACAGGGTTAAAAATATTGAAGAAGTTGCGGGAATGATTCACGATTTGGTACCCGACATCCGGGTTCGTTTTGCCCACGGCCAGATGGCCCCTTCCCGGCTGGAAAAGATTATTCAGGATTTTTACAATCACAGGTTCGACGTGCTGATATCCACCAATATTGTTGAAAATGGCATTGATATAGCCAATGCCAATACTATCATCATCAATAACGCCAATCAGTTTGGTTTGAGTGAACTCCATCAGCTACGCGGACGTGTAGGGCGATCGAACCGAAAAGCTTTTTGCTATTTGATAACACCTCCTATTCAAAAATTGTCGGCTGATGACGTGTAGGGCGATCGAACCGAAAAGCTTTTTGCTATTTGATAACACCTCCTATTCAAAAATTGTCGGCTGATGCCCGTAAACGCTTGACTGCACTTGAAGAGTTTTCAGACCTTGGGTCAGGCTTCAACATTGCTATGCGTGATCTGGATATTCGCGGCGCCGGTGATATTTTAGGAGCTGAACAGAGCGGTTATATTTCTGATGTAGGTTTTGAGCTCTACACCAAAATTCTAGATGATGCAGTGAAAGAGCTCAAAGAGACTGAGTACAAATCAATGTTCAAGAATGAACAGGTCTCCATTGATTATCCTGAAACTCAGGTTGAATTCGATCAGTCTGCTTATCTTGAAAAGTCGTTCGTGAAAGATAACGTAGAGCGATTGAACCTCTACCGCAAACTATCTGAAGCAACCGGTATTGATCAAATTGATGACTGGCATGAGGAAGTAGAAGACAGATTTGGGAAAATGACAGAACCCGGCTTAAATTTAGTTAAAGCATCAAAAATTAAGCTTATAGCTTCTAAACTGCTACTCAAAAAGGTTACTATCCGCTCAAACAGAGTTTGGCTAATGGGGCCGAAAAACGAAAGTAAACTGGGTGAGCAGTTTTACGGTTCCGGTTACTTTCAAAAATTATTGGGTATCATTCAACAGGACCAATCACACCCCTACAAAGTCGTTCAGAAAAATGATACAGTCACCCTGGTTATTCAAAACATTGAAAATGAGGAAGCTGCTATAAAGTTCCTCAAGAAACTCCCTGAATTTCAGCTAAATCAAGACCAGGTTGAGGCATGATTATAGACCTCCCAACAGCCGTAGATTTTATCAAAAAAGGTGATGTTGTCGCATTCCCAACAGAAACGGTTTATGGACTTGGTGCAGACGCCTTCAATATTTATGCAATTAAAAAAACGTATGAGCTGAAAGGACGACCCTCTGATAATCCTTTAATCGTTCATGTAAGCTCCATTTCACAAACCGAAAAAATTACAAAAAACTTACCGGACAGATTTTATAAGCTGGCAAAACATTTCTGGCCCGGCCCCCTCACGTTAATTGTAGAAAAAGACTCTTCGGTACCCGATCAGGTTACAGGTGGGTTGAAAACCGTTGCCATACGTATGCCCGATCATCCCGTTGCACTGCAACTGATTCAACAGACCGGTCCATTGACCGCACCCAGTGCGAATAAAAGCGGGAAGCCCAGTCCAACCAAGTCCGAACATCTGCTTCAGGATTACGGTGAAAGTTTACCCATCCTGGATGGTGGAAGCACATCGATCGGTTTGGAGTCAACCATTTTAGATTTAACAACCGATGCTCCGGAAATATTAAGGCCGGGATCAATTTCCCATGAAGAGATATCCAAAGTTTTAAAAGTAGAAGTGACCGCTTTTCAGGAGAAACGCGCAAGTGATTCTGAGCCCGTTAAAAGCCCCGGAACCAAGTACACACACTACAGCCCGGATGCCGAAGTAAAATGGCTTAGTAAAATCCCTAACTCTCTCGAGATTAACGCATTATATGTAGTTCACTCTCAAAATCAGTACCCTGATTCTAAAAATATATTGTCCTACAATGGGAATTTTACAGAATTGGCTAAAGATCTGTATGATATTTTCCGAACAGCTGATCACCAACATTATGAAAAAATTTATATTGAAGAACTTCCTGAACAGCATGAGGATAGATTAATACCGGCATTGATAAATCGTATCTCCAAAGCTTGCAAAAAATAGTCCTTTACCTAGGTATTTTACACAAGTAATCTACTAGTATTTTTTTTTCGGGTTTGTAAACGAATTTGGATTAATTTGATGTTGTAAGATTTACTGATTGGAAAATATCAGAATCACTTAACCCAAATAAAACAGCAAACACGATGAAAATAAATAATACGATAAGGAAGTTATTGCTATTTATCATAGCACCACTTCTTACGATAACGTTAATTACAGCTTGTGGAAGCGATGATGACGGGCCGGTAACACCGCCACCTTCATCTGATCTGAATCTTGTTGAACTTGCACAGAGCGACGATGACTTCAGCATTCTTGTTGATGTAATTGTAGATCTTGGACTCGTAGAAACACTCGAATCCGGAGATTATACTGTATTCGCACCTACCAATGCTGCGTTCAATGCTTTACCTGAAGGAGTT